>ULTZ01057608.1_pt1 | contig 11656 bp, 8 predicted proteins | sample 1957981 | NCBI WGS metagenome assembly ULTZ01 (sample SAMEA4835745, study PRJEB28245) | human gut metagenome | biome: gut microbiome; material: fecal sample | place: Denmark | collected 2008
ACTCGATAAAAAGACTCCGCTGCTTCGTTCGATGGAAGCAATTTCCGAGCAGGCGATGCGAATCGTTCGTCTGTTCAACAAAAACACGACGGCGACAAAAGTTACTCCGTCTGTCGGCGCGGAGCAGGAGTATTTCCTGATTGACCGGGCAAAATATTTACAGAGAAAAGACCTGATTTTTTCCGGCAGAACGCTGTTCGGCGCGCCCGCACCGAAAGGGCAGGAGCTGGAGGATCATTATTTCGGCGTGATCCGCGAGCGGATCGGTGCGTTTATGAAGGATTTAAACGTGGAGCTGTGGAAGCTCGGCGTGACGGCAAAGACGCAGCACAATGAGGTTGCACCCGCGCAGCACGAGCTTGCCCCGGTCTATGAAACTGCGAACATTGCAATGGATCACAACCAGCTTGTCATGGAGACGATGAAAAAGGTGGCAGAGCGTCATAACCTGCGCTGCCTGCTGCACGAAAAGCCGTTTGCAGGCGTTAACGGCTCCGGCAAGCACGACAACTGGTCGATTACGACGGATACCGGCATGAATCTGCTCGATCCCGGTGAGACGCCCAATGAAAATATTCAGTTTTTATTGGTGCTTGCCTGCGTTATCAAGGCTGTGGATACACATGCCGACCTGCTGCGCAGAAGCGCCTCCAACGTCGGTAACGATCTTCGTCTCGGCGCAAGCGAAGCGCCTCCGGCAATCGTTTCCGTATTTCTGGGCACACAGCTGGAGGATGTGGTAAGACAGCTTGTGGAAACCGGCGAAGCCCGTTCCTGCCTGGAGGGGTCTACGTTACATACCGGCGTTTCCACTGTGCCTGATCTGCCGATGGATGCGACGGACAGAAACCGTACTTCTCCGTTTGCCTTTACCGGAAACAAGTTCGAGTTCCGTATGGTCGGTTCTTCGGATTCGATCGGAAGCCCGACGACGACGATCAACGCAATTGTCGCAGAGGCGTTCTGCGAAGCTGCTGACCGACTGGAAGCTGCCGGGGAAGAAAATTTCGACATGGCGGTGCACGATCTGATTAAGGAATATATGACGGCACATCAGCGCATTCTTTTCAACGGAGACGGTTATTCGAAGGAATGGGAGAAAGAGGCGCAGCGACGCGGACTTCCGGTATTCCCGGGTATGATCGATTCGGTGGAGGCACTGACGACCGATAAGGCGATCCGGTTGTATGAGCGTTTCGGCATCTACAACCGTGCAGAGCTGGAATCCAGAAAAGAGATTGTTTACGAAACCTATGTCAAGACGATTCATATTGAGGCAAAGACGATGATCGATATGGCGTCGAAAGATATTCTCCCTGCCGTCATTCGGTACACAAGGACGTTGGCGGATACCATCGCTTCCCTGGAATCAGTCGGTGCAGACAGCAGCGTTTCAAAAACGCTGTTGAAGGATACCTCTGCTCTGCTGTCTCAGGCTTCCGCCGCGCTGGAAGACCTGAAACAAAAGGAAGCAGACGGAAACGTGCAGAAGAAAGATGCGAGAAAGCAGGCATTTTTTTATCGGGACGAGATCGTTCCTGCAATGGAAGCCCTGCGCGCACCGGTAGATGCGCTCGAGATGAAGGTAGACCGTTCGTTCTGGCCGATGCCCGGATATGCGGATTTGCTGTTTGAAGTGTAAAAACGCGTCAGCGGATTCGACGCAGGAAATCCTCGTGAATCCGCTGACGAAGCGGCAGGTGGATCTGGAAAAAATAAAAAATAAAAAATTTAAAAAAAGGCTTGCATTTTCTGTGAATGTGTTGTATATTAAATAAGCGCTGTGAGACAGGGAAACAAAATCACAGAGAACAAGACTTAGGGCTATCGCCAAACGGTAAGGCAACGGACTCTGACTCCGTCATTTTCCAGGTTCGAATCCTGGTAGCCCTGCTACAAACCCCGAAGGAAAATTCCTCCGGGGTTTTTGTTATAACGGCACAAAAAGGATGTCGGGTTGCCGAACCAAGTGATTCCTGCTATAATAATTGCAAAAGAGAGCACAGCCAGTACCGGAGGAAAGACGGATATGTATACATTTGACAGCAGAGTGCGCTACAGCGAAACCGGGGAAGAAGGATTGCTGAGCCTGCCGGCGATCGTGGATTATTTTCAGGATGTTTCGACGTTTCAGTCGGAGGATCTCGGAATTGGCATTGATTTTCTGAAAGAAAAGGATCTGCTCTGGGTGATGAGCGCGTGGCAGGTGGTTGTACACCGCTATCCGGCGCTCGGAGAAAAAATCAGGATCGGGACGATTCCATACGAGCTGCGCGGCTTTATGGGACTGCGTAATTTTTTTATGGACACGGAAGACGGAGAGCGGCTGGCACAAGCAAATTCGGTCTGGTCTCTGATCAATCACAAAAAGGGCGTTCCGGTGCGGGTGCTGCCGGAGATGGTCGAAAAATACGACGTGAAAGAACGTTTGCAGATGGACTATGCGCCGCGTAAAATTGCAGTGCCCCAGGGCGGCATCAGACAGGAGCCTTTCCGAGTAGAAAGACAGCACTTAGATGGCAACCACCACGTAAATAATGGACAGTACATTTCGATGGCGATGGCGTATTTGCCGGAAAATTTTGCAATTAGACAGATGCGGGCGGAGTATAAAAAATCCGCACTGCTTCACGATATAGTGGTTCCGATCATTGTGACGGAGGCAGACCGCGTAACCGTTTCCTTGTGCAGCGAGGACGAAGCTCCGTTTGTGGTCGTCGAGCTGACAGGAAGATAAAGGAAAATAATATGCTGGAAATTGGAACAATTCAGAATTTGACAGTAGTAAAAAAAGTGGATTTCGGCGTTTATCTGGCAGAGCCCGGAGAAGAGGACAAAAGAGTGCTTCTTCCGGCAAGACAGGTTCCGCCGCAGACCTCGGTCGGGGATCAGATTGAGGTTTTCTTATATAAAGATTCGAGCGACCGGCTGATTTCAACAACGGCGCGCCCGAAGCTTTTGCTGGGTGAGGTTGTAGAGCTTACGGTTGCGCAGACTGCGAAAATGGGAGCATTTCTGGAATGGGGACTGGAAAAAGACCTCTTCCTTCCATTCAAGGAGCAGACCAGAAAGGTAAAAGAGGGCGACCGTTTCCCGGTTGCTTTGTATGTGGACAAGAGCGGGCGGCTCTGTGCGACGATGAAGGTGTATCATTATCTGCGCACCGACAGCCCTTATCATAAGGATGACAGAGTGAGCGGCTGTCTGTATGAAATCAGCCGCCAGTTCGGCGCGTTCGTGGCAGTGGACAATCAATATTCCGCGCTGATTCCTCCGAAGGAAATGTACGGGGAATTAAAGGTCGGTGACCATGTGGAAGCCAGGGTTGTCCGGGTACATGAGGACGGCAAGCTGGATTTGAGCGTGCGGGAAAAGGCGTACCTGCAGATAGAGACGGATGTAGAGAAGGTCATGAAGCTGATCGACAGTTTCGACGGCGTGCTTCCGTTTACCGACAAGGCTTCTCCGGAGGTCATTCGCAGGGAGCTTGCGATGAGCAAAAACGAGTTCAAGCGTGCGGTCGGCAACCTGCTGAAAAACGGCAGGATTGAGATCACAGAAAAAGCGATCCGCAGGATATAAGGCGGCGGGTACGCTCCGTGGGGGCGGAGAGTGACGAAGCTGATACAACGGGGATGCGTTTCAAAGGCGTTTCGTTGTGAGAAAAGAAGTGAGTAGAGGGTTATGAGAAGGTATTCAGTTCTGGGAATTTCCTTAATGGATGTTTCCGCAAGAGAGGGCCTGCGCAGAGCGGAGCATTTTTTGCAGACCGGGGCACTCAATACAACAAGCTATATTAACGCGCAGTCTCTGTCGATGGCGTCCAGGGACGAACAGGTCAAGGAGTATCTGGAAGAGACGGATCTGATGTTCTGTCTGGAGCCGGATATTTTGGAGGCAGCAGGAATCGCATCTCCCGGCAGGGTTCGGGAAATCGAGGACCGGATGTTTTTGCGGGAGTTTTTGAAAAGACTGGCAAGACAGCATGACAAGGTTTATCTGCTGGGCGACACGGATAAACAGGCGCAGGAGCTGCAGGAGATGCTTCTAAACGCGCAGGAAAATTTAAATATCGTGGATGTGCGCGGCTACGAGGAATTTGAGTATCAGCCTCAGCGACTGATGAACGCGATGAACGAAGCTGCGCCGAAGGTGATTTTTTCCCGGATGACATATCCGCTGGATCTGGAGCTGATGCACAGCGGCCGCAAATTTTTAAACGCGGAGCTTTGGGTGGCATTGCCGGAGACGAAATTAAAAGAAAAGGTGAGGACGACGTTCTGGAGAAAGGTGCGGAAAAAGATTTTTCAGAAAAAAGTTAATGAATATAATCTGGAAAAGGCGGAGCAATAAGTACTTCGCCTTTTATAGTTCCAAACAAAAGAACGTCTGGAATTCTGCTGTTATAGGTTTTGCATAAATTTTTTGCGATTTCCTATAGCTTTTTTTGTGGTTTTCTTTTAGAATATAGGTTGGGCATAGTAAAAATCGCAGGAGACAGACTGGTTTTTTTGTCGAAGAATGCGCGAAGTGAAGGAGACGGGGTTTATGATATCGAATCAGATTTTGCAGAGTACGCTGGATGGCCTGAAGGCGATTGCCAGAGTCGAATTATGTGTGATTGATGTGGATGGAAAGACCGCTGCGACGACAGCAGACGGACTGGAAGAATATCTGCCGCAGGCGAGAGCCTTTGTGGATTCCCCTGCAGACAGCCAGGAGGTTCAGGGAAATCAGTTTTTTAAGATCTATGACGAGCAGCAGCTGGAATATATTCTGATTGTAGGCGGCGCCGGTGAAAATATTTATATGATCGGCAAGATGGCTGCATTCCAGATTCAGAACCTGCTTGTGGCGTATAAAGAGCGCTTCGATAAGGATAACTTTATCAAAAACCTGTTGCTGGATAACCTGCTTTTGGTGGACATTTACAGCAGGGCGAAGAAGCTCTATATTCCGGTGGATGCGCAGCGAGTTGTCCTGATTATCGAATGCAGCGCGGGACGGGAGGATAACATCCTGGAGCAGATGCGGCCGGTATTTGGTAATAATAACCGGGATTTTATCACGGCAGTGGATGAGAATAACGTGATCATCGTGAAAGCACTGACCGAAAACGATGAAATGAAGGAGATTGAGCATTACACTGCAAACCTGATAGAATGGCTGGAAACAGAGGGCTATTCCGAAAGCCGCATTTCCTACGGTACAATCGTACAGGAAATCAAAGAAGTGAGCCGTTCCTACAAAGAAGCCAAGATGGCGATGGATGTCGGCAAGATTTTCTTTGACGAGAGAAGAGTAATCGCATACAGCGAGCTGGGCATTGGCCGTCTGATCTATCAGCTTCCGATTCCGCTTTGTAAGATGTTTATCCGAGAGATTTTCGGTGGAAAGAGTCCGGACGATTTTGACGAGGAGACGCTGACGACCATCAGCAAATTCTTCGAGAACAGCTTAAACGTATCGGAAACGAGTCGTCAGCTGTTTATCCACAGAAATACGCTGGTATATCGCCTGGATAAGCTTCAGAAGTCTACCGGGCTGGATCTGCGCGTATTTGAGGATGCGATTACATTCAAGATCGCACTCATGGTTGTAAAGTACATGAAGTACATGGAATTTTTTGAATATTAGGATGGTGACAAGGTTTGGTACAAAACGATAAGAAAAAAAAGAAGAAGCGGGAAGGCTCAGATGCGGTCATCACGCTGGATCGCGTGAGCAAATCGTATTCGAGCGGCTCTCCGGCTTTGGATAATGTGAGCCTGACTATCAAAAAGGGGGAATTTGTTTTTATCGTAGGCGACAGCGGCTCAGGAAAATCGACCCTGATCAAGCTGCTTTTGCGGGAGCTGACGCCCACGAGCGGCCGTGTTATCGTAAATGGTGCCGATGTGGCGCGCTTAAAGCGCAGACAGGTGCCGAAATTCCGCAGAAATCTTGGAATCGTGTTCCAGGATTTCCGTCTGCTGAATGACAGAAACGTTTATGAAAACGTTGCGTTTGCACAGCGTGTTATCCAGATGCCGACGAAGCTGATGCGTAAAAATGTTCCGAACGCGCTGGCAGAGGTAGGTCTGGCAGGCAAATACAAAGCGAAGACCAAACAGCTCTCCGGCGGTGAACAGCAGAGAGTTGCACTGGCGAGGGCGCTGGTAAACGAACCGCCGATTCTTCTGGCAGATGAACCGACAGGAAACCTCGATCCGAAGAATTCCTGGGAAATCATGAAGCTGCTGGAACGCATCAACGAAGAAAGAGGCACGACGATTCTGGTCGTTACGCACAACCGTGAAATTGTAAATGAAATGAAGAAACGCGTAATTACGATGAAGAAGGGTGTCGTTATCAGCGACGAAGAAAAAGGCGGTTATATCGATGAGGATTAGTACATTTTTTTATACGTTGAAACAGGGCGTAATCAACATTTTCCGGAACAAGCTGTTTTCCCTTGCTTCCATTGCGACGATTTCTGCCTGTCTGTTTTTGTTCGGGCTTTTTTATGCGGTCATTTTAAACTTCCAGAACGTCGTGCGCACGGCAGAAGAGGGCGTTTCTGTTACCGTATTTTTTAAGGACGGGACGACCCAGGAAGAAATGGAACAGATCGGCGCGCAGATCCGGGCGCGCGACGAGGTGTCCGAGGCGAAGTTTATTTCTGCAGATGAAGCGTGGGCAGAGTGGGCTCCCGAAAATATCGGAGAAGATTACAACGAGATCTATACCGAGAACCCGCTGGAGGGCATGGATAACTACGAAATTTATATGAACGATGTTTCGAAGCAGGAAAGCCTGGTAGGCTGGCTGGAATCCATCCCGCAGGTGGATGAAGTACGGCATTCCGAGGTAGCGGCGACGACGTTGACCGGCGTGAATGCGCTCGTGGCATACACTTCGGTCGGCATTATTGCAATTTTGCTGGCAGTTTCCGTATTCCTGATCAACAACACGGTTATGATCGGTATTTCTGTTCGCAAGTCAGAGATTGAAATTATGAAATACATCGGTGCGACGGACTTTTTCGTACGTTCCCCGTTTGTAATAGAAGGTATTCTGATCGGATTGATCGGTTCGTTGCTCCCGCTCGGTCTGATCTATGTCCTTTATAAAAAGTTCATTGATTATGTCATGATAGAGTTCCCGTCGCTTTCCGGGCTGATGCAGTTTTTGCCGGTTTCGGAGATTTATCGGACGCTTCTTCCGGTTTGTCTGGGACTTGGCGCAGGAATCGGTTTCCTGGGAAGCTTTATAACAGTGCGCAAGCATCTTCGCGTATGATGAGGAAGACAGCATGAGAATTGGGGAAAAAAGAATCACAGCCTGCCTTTTATCGGCAGCGCTGCTTCTTTTTACATCGATGATTCCTGTTCAGGCATCCACTGCACTTGAGGAGAGCATCAAGCAGAAGCAGCAGGCGATCAGCGATGCGCAGTCGGAGAAAAAGAAGATCCAGTCCAACATTTCCGATATTAAGTCGATGGTAAGCCAGCTGCAGAAGTCGAAGAAGGATCTGGAAACATATGTGGCGCAGCTGGACGGTCAGCTGGATGATCTGGAAAATAAGATCGAAGATCTGAAAGAAGAGATCACAGCCAAAAAAACGGAAATTGAAGAAACGAAAGCGGATATTGAACAGGCGCAGGCGGTTGCAGATCAGCAGTATGAGGATATGAAAACCCGGCTGCGCTATCTGTATCGAAACGGCAAGGGCAACGGATACCTCGAACTTTTGGTGAATGCAGGCTCGTTTGCAGATATGTTAAACCAGGCAGGTTATGTGGAACAGCTAAGCAGCTACGACAGCCGCAAGCTGGAAGAGTACCGTCAGAGCGTGGAATATCTGGAGCTGTGTAAACAGACACTGGAAGAGGAAGAAGACGTTTTAAACACCGCACAGGCGAGCCTGGAAAAGGAGCAGCAGGCGGTCAATACGCTGATTTCCGAGAAAGAGCAGCAGATTGTGGCATATCAGGGCGATATCAGCAATAAGGAGGCTGCAATCAAGGAATACGAGGCGGATATTTCGGCACAGAATGCGACGATCGCTGCTCTGGAAAAGGCAGTTGCGGCGGATAAGGCAAAGCTCGAAGAGGAAAACCGCTTAAAATATGACGGCGGTATGTTCCAGATGCCGTGTCCGGGCTATACCAGGATTTCGGATGATTACGGCAACCGGATGCATCCGACGTTGAAGGTTCAGAAATTCCATAACGGCGTGGATTTTGCGGCACCGAGCGGAACGGCGATTCTGGCGGCATACAGTGGAAACGTAGTAGCGGCGTCTTACAACAGTTCGATGGGCAATTATGTCATGATCGACCACGGCGATGGATTGTATACAATTTATATGCATGCGTCGAAGCTATATGTTTCAACGGGACAGTCCGTGAGTAAGGGTGCGACAATCGCGGCGGTCGGCTCGACCGGACGCTCGACGGGACCGCATCTGCACTTTTCTGTGAGAAGCAACGGCAGCTACGTCAGCCCGTGGAACTATTTGAAATGAGCCGAGGGAACGGCGAACATAAAATGAATGAAATAGCATCAATATGGAGAAGACATCAATGGAGAATAAGAGAGTTTTTGCAGGCGGCCTGATTGCCGGAGCAGTCCTGACCTTTGCAGTTGGTGGATGCGCATTTGTCGGCGTGACCCTGTATCAGGGAACGAAGAACGGTAGCTCCCTGGAAGAGATCGGCAACAAGACGACGATGGAAAAGGTCAATGTGCTGGAAGGAATGATCGACGATTATTATCTCGAGGATGTCAGCGCAGAGGATTTGGAGCAGGGGGTATACAAAGGACTTCTGGATGCGTTGGGCGATCCGTATTCCGTTTATTATACAGCGGATGAGCTGGAAACGCTGCAGGAAAAGACGCAGGGCATCTACTACGGAATCGGCGCAAGGGTTTCGTTGGATACCGAAACGCAGCTTCCGAAGATTGCAAGCGTAATTTCAGGAACGCCGGCGGAGGAAGCCGGACTGATGGCAAACGACCTTTTGTATAAGGCGGATGACACGGAGCTGCAGGGAATGGATCTTTCTTCCGCAGTCGCGCTGATCCGGGGTGAAGAAGGCACAACCGTGCACCTGACGGTGATCCGCAGCGGCGAGAGCAATTATCTGGAATTTGATGTGGTTCGCCGTAAGCTCGCAAACGAAACGGTTACGTCAAAGATGCTGGATGACAGCATGGCTTACATCCAGATTCAGGAGTTCGACGATGTGACGCTGGATCAGTTTACGGAAGCCCTGGACAATGCCCGTTCGGAGGGCATGGAAGGTCTGATTATCGATCTGAGAGGAAATCCGGGCGGAAACCTTTCGACGGTATGTGATATCTGCCGGGAGCTGCTCCCGAAAGGACTGATTGTATACACGGAGGATAAATACGGAAACCGGGAAGAATACTCCTGCGATGGTACGAATCCGTTAGAGGTTCCGCTCGTTGTCCTCGTAGACGGAAACAGCGCTTCCGCTTCGGAGATTATGTCCGGCGCAGTAAAGGATTACGGAATTGGAACTCTGGTTGGAACGACGACTTACGGAAAAGGCATTGTACAGCGGATTATGCAGCTTACCGATAATTCCGCAGTGAAGCTTACAGTCAGCAAGTATTACACGCCGAAGGGCAACAACATCCATAAGATTGGTATTGAACCGGATGTGGAGGTTGAATTTGATGCTCAGGCATATGTGGAAGACGGTACGGACAATCAGCTGAATAAAGCGATGGAAGTGCTTCAGGAAAAGATGGCAGAATAAAGAAAAATGGTAACTGTTCAGTACCCTCACAGTTACAAAAAAAGATACCCGTCGGAATCGGCTCACAGGGGAACCTCGATTCCGACGGGTATTTTTTTCATTTCATAGGAAAATGCGTCCTATGAAATAAAAACGCTCCGCGCGGATCGCACTGCGGCGGAATGGTAGAATGTCGCTTACGCGACCCGCCGCAGGCGGAGAATCCTGCTTCGCAGGATTCTTTTTCAGCAGCTGTTTTATGCAGCCTTTTCAGAATTCCTGGACGCTGCGAAGTAGGAACGCAGGGAGTTGATTACGATGGTCAGTCCAAGGACGATCAGCAGGATTGCAATGATCAGCTGCAGTCCTTCTACCAGGAAGGTAGCAGAGCCTGCCGCATACGCCTTTGCTAAAGCGATTGTGCGCTGTACCAGTGCGGTGCCGGTTACGCAAAGCATGATTACCAGCGGAGGGAACAGCATCTTGTTGCTGCGGCCTGTAACCTTCAGGAATACGCACAGCGTTACAAGTACCAGGGCGGAGAGCAGCTGGTTCGCAGAACCGAACAGCGGCCAGATGTTTGCATAGCCGATACGGGTCAGAACGAAGCCGCACAGCAGGGTTAAAACGGTGGAGAAGTATTTGTTGCACAGAACCTTTCTCCATACCGGAGCAGAAGCCATATCATCAACAGAGAACAGCTCCTGGAAGCTCATACGACCGATTCTTGCAACTGCATCCAGGCTGGTCAGTGCAAGTGCGGATACACACATGGTCATGAAGCACTGGGCAACATAAAGTGGGATACCGAACATTTCCAGGAAGCCTGCAACGCCGTTGGAGAATACCTGGAACGGTGTGCCTGCAGCCGGTGTGCCGTCAGCAGATGCAGCAGCACCTGCAACGCAGAGAGCGACAACGGCCAGAAGGCTTTCAAGAACCATTGCGCCGTAACCAACCTTGAGCATATCCTTTTCATTTGCGATTGTCTTGGAAGAAGTGTCGGAGGATACCAGGCTGTGGAAGCCGGAGATCGCACCGCAGGCAACGGTTACGAACAGAATCGGGAACATGTTTCCGAGCTTTTCATTTGTAAATCCTGTATAAACAGGCAGGTTCATGGTCGGATGTGCAACGAGCAGTCCGAGAACAGCGCCGACGATCATGCCAATGAACATGTAAGTGGTCATCATATCACGGGGCTGTTTGAGCAGCCAGATCGGAAGAACTGCTGCGAAGAAGATATAAACAAAGGTAATGTAAGTCCAGGTATCTTTTCCGGCGGTGATCGGAAGAGCCATACCGATTGCCAGAGCTGCTACGGTGCAGACAAGACCTACAACGGTTGCTTTCCAGCCGGAAAGGTTGAATTTCTTCTGCAGTACGCCAAATACCATAGCGAATAAGATAAAGAGCAGGGAAATGGTACCGGCAGCACTGTTCGGTCTGGCAGCCTCGGAAAGCTGTACCTGTCCGTCAACGGTTGTAAATGCGTTGAAGGTTCCGGCTACCATATCGGCGAATGCTGCGATAACCAGCAGGGTGAATAGCCAGCAGAACAGCAGGAAAAGCTTTCTGCCGAGTTTACCGATGTACTTTTCGATCAGCAGGCCGATGGATTTGCCGTCGTTTTTGACGCTGGCATACAAAGCACCGAAGTCAGTAACAGCACCGAAGAAGATGCCGCCAAGAAGTACCCACAGAAGAACCGGGAGCCAGCCGAATGCAGCGGCCTGAATTGCACCGGTGACAGGGCCTGCGCCTGCGATGGATGAAAACTGGTGACAGAAGACGGTAAAGCCTTTTGTCGGAACGTAGTCCTGCCCGTCCTCGTGGGCCTGGGCGGGTGTTTTGGCAGCAGGGTCGATGCCCCATTTGTTTGCGAGCCAGCGGCCATACAGCAGATA
>ULTZ01028412.1_pt1 | contig 11510 bp, 11 predicted proteins | sample 1957981 | NCBI WGS metagenome assembly ULTZ01 (sample SAMEA4835745, study PRJEB28245) | human gut metagenome | biome: gut microbiome; material: fecal sample | place: Denmark | collected 2008
CGGCGATGTCCAGCTTGCCGGGCTTCCAGGCACCCACGGCCAGCAGAATGTGGGTGTAGCCCTGCTTTTTCAGCTCGTCCACAGAGGGGGCGGGCGCACCGCACTTGACCTCCACGCCGTACTTCTCCATGAGGGCGATATCCTTCTCAATGGCCTCGTTGGCGATACGGAAGCTGGGGATCACGTGACGGGGCACGCCGCCCAGGCAGCTCTCGCGCTCGAAGATGGTGGTCTCGATACCGGCGCGGCCGCAGAAATAGGCGGCAGCAATGCCGGTGGGGCCGCCGCCGATGATGGCGACCTTCTTGCACGCCACGCGCTCCGGCAGCTTGATGGAGGCCATCAGGGCGTTGTAGCCCTTCTGGGCAGCCAGCAGCTTGGTGTCGCGGATGCGGACGGACTCGTCATAGAAGTTGCGGGAGCACTTGGTCTGACAGCGATGGGCGCAGATGGTGCCGGTCAGGAACGGCAGGGGGTTTTTCTCGGTGATCAGCTTCAGCGCCGGACCGTACAGGCCCTTATTGCACAGCTCCATGTACTCGGGGATGTCCTGCGCGATGGGGCAGCCGCCCTTGCAGGGCGCGGTGAAGCAGTCGATCCAGGGCACGTTCTTCTCACTCTTGCGGCTGGGCAGGGGCTTGATAGGCTTGACGTGGTGCACGTCGGTGTGAGAGGCGGTGCTCATGTCGCAGATGGCCTGGGTGTCGGTGCCGTCAAAGGGCTTGTAGGGCATGGGCTCTACCTTCTCCACCATCTGGAGCAGGCGGTTGTAGCCGCCGGGCTTGAGGATGGTGGTCGCAACGGTGATGGGCCAGATGCCCGCCGCGAACAGCTTGTCGCAGTTGAAATACTCCGCGCCGCCGGCGAAGGAGATACGCATCTTACCCTTGAACTGGCGGGAAATGCGGTGGCACATCTCGATGGTCAGGGGGAACAGGCTGCGGCCGGACATATACATCTCGTTGTTGGGCAGCTCACCGCGGGTGGTGTCCACCGGGAAGGTGTTGGAGAGTTTCAGACCGAACTCCAGACCCTTGCTGTCGGCCAGCGCCTGCAGACGCTCGAACATGGGCACTGCGTCGGCCCACTGCAGATCCTCGCGGAAGTGGTGGTCGTCGAACACGATGTAGTCGTAGCCCATGCCGTCCAGAATGCGGCGGGCGGTTTCGTAGCCTAGGATGGTGGGGTTGCACTTCACGAAGGTGTGCAGGTGCTTCTCGGTGATGAGATAGCTGGCGATGCGCTCGATCTCATCCGGGGGACAGCCGTGCAGGGTGGACACGGTGACGCTGCGGCTGACGCGGGGATCAATGGCGTCGATATAGTCGCTCTCGGTGGGGAACAGCTCCTTCAGGACGGCCTTGCACTCGCCGAAGATGGCGGTCTTGGTGGCGTCCTTCATGCCCTCGATATAGGTGTTGACCTTGTCGCCCTTGATGCCCTCCAGATCATAGCCCACGGACATATTGAACACGAAGCCATTGGGATCGCCGAAGCCGTATACCTTGCTCAGCACCTTCAGGGCGCACCACGCCTTGATATACTCGTCCATGGCCTGGGGCACGGTCAGCTCGGTGGACCACTCCTGGTTATAGCCCTCGTCATTGGCCAGGATGCAGGGGCGAGGCACACAAGCGGCCAGCTCCTCGCCGTCCATCTTCTGGACGGTCTTGACCTCGAAGAAGCGTGCGCCGGCCATGTAGGCGGCGATGATGTTCTGGGCCAGCTGGCTGTTGGGGCCGGCGGCGGGGCCGAAGGGTGTCTCGATGCGCTCGCCGAAGATGGGCAGGCTCTTGCCCGTGGCGTGGTACGCCTTGCGGACGCCAAACATTTCGCCGGAGTTGGCATATTCGGTGACCACCCAGTTCATCAGGGACTTAAAGGGGATCGGATACATTTTTTCAGACATGGGTCTTCCTCCTTGTCGTTGATTTTATCAATACGCCCGGTGGTTCAGGTCGCCCCACAGCTTCTTGGCGGCCTCGAGAATGTGGGCGTTCTCCGCCTCCTCGTCGATGTTCACCAGCACGCGGTCCTTCATCAGGACCTTGCCGGCGGCGATGGTGGTCTGGCACTGGCGGCCGGTCATGCCGAAGATCATGTGGCCGTCGATATTCTCGTCGCTGAACGGGGTGAACGGTTTGTAGTCCATGACGATGATATCCGCCGCCGCGCCGGCCTTCAGCACACCCAACTGGTCCGGGAAGTACCGTGCGCCGATCTTGGCGTTGTTCTTGAACAGCATATCCGTGACCTCGCACCAGCCCACGTTGGGCAGGCAGTTCTGGCTCCGCTGGGAGCATAGGGCCACCTTGAGAGACTCCAGCATATCGTTGGTGTAGGCATCGGTGCCCATGCCCAGGAGGATGCCCCGCTTATGGAGCTGCAGCACCGGGCAGATGCCGATGGCATTGCCCATGTTGGACTCGGGGTTGTTGACCACCATGGTGTTGGTCTCGCGGATGATATCCATCTCGGCGGTATTCACGTGGATGCAGTGGCCCAGAATGGTCTTTTCACCCAGGATGCCGTGGTCCTGCAGGCGCTGCACCGGACGGCGGCCGTAGTTCTGCAGGCTGTCGTACACGTCGTTCATACCCTCGGACACGTGGATGTGATAACCGGTGCGGCCGTTGTTGACCTCCACCATGCGATCAAAGGTCTTGTCGCTGATGGTGAACAGCGCGTGGCCGCCGAACATGGCCGCCAGCATGGGATCGTTCTGCTTCTGGCAGTAGGTGATGAAGTCCGCATTCTCCTTGATGGCCTGCAGGCACTTCTCCTCGCCGTCGCGGTCGCTGACCTCGTAGCACAGGCAGGAGCGCAGACCCAGGCGGCGGCTCTCCTCGCTGATGGTAAACAGGGTACCGGGGATCTCGCCATAGCTGGCGTGGTGGTCAAAGATGGTGGTCACGCCCTGCTTGATGCTGTCGATGTACAGCGCGGTGGCAGAAGCGCGGGTACCGTCCATCATCAGGTGGCGGTCGATGGCCCACCAGGTGCCGTCCAGCACCTCGTAGAAGTTGGTGGGGTTGTTGCCCACGATGCTCAGGCCGCGGGCCAGTGCGGAGTAGATGTGGGTGTGTGCGTTGATGAAGGCAGGCATGATGACGCCGCCCTTGGCGTCGACGATCTCGGCATCGGCATATTTTGCCCGCAGAGCGGCTTCCTCACCTACCTCCACGATCTTGGCGCCCTCGTAGGCCACCGCGCCGTGCTCATAGTAGCCCTTGCCCTCGCTGTCGCGGGTAATGAGCCGTCCATTTGTTACCAGAATCATGTGTATTCCTCCTTTGTTTCCGATAGTGTTCGTGTGTTCTCCCCAATATGGCTCTACTCCCCGGTAAACAAAAAGTGCCCCAAACCCTGTTTCCGAGGGTTTGAAACACTCAAGCGTCCGCCGAGTGATAGTTTCAGCCCGTGCGCGAAGCACTTCCTTACAGCTACCAATCTTGGATTGTCATCTGTATTTTACAACGATTTCTCCAAAAATGCAATAGTTTTGTCAGCCTGTTTTTGCCCTTTTTACCCTGCGTTGTCCCGCTGCACCGTGTACCGCTTTCGCTATTTCATGACAAAAAAGCCAATAAATGGAAGCGTACTTCGTGGAAGTAAACTTCCCGCTGCGCTATCATCTTCTTATAAAGCGGAAACGGAGGTATTTGCCATGCAGGAGTATAAGGACGCGGTGCGGGAGCATCTGTCAAGCTATGTGTGCCAACTGCGGCAGCGCCGTGGGCTTACACAGGAAGAAATGGCCGAAAAGCTTCGTATCACGGCGCGGGCCTACGGCGACCTGGAACGTGGAAAATTCTAATTTATCTATTCAATCCTCTATAAACCCTGTATTTTCAAGGCATATCGCCTATTAAATGTTCAAACCTTATGTATTTTCCCTTGTTTTTGCCCTTATGAGCCGAAACAAGGGAAATTTTTATTCTCCGCCGATTACCTTATCCAGCAGTCTTGCGGAAGTACGCTTCGCTTCCCTTGTAGCGTGAGCGTAAATGTTCATTGTGGTACTGACATCAGCGTGTCCGAGAAGTTCCTGCACATCTTTAGGTGCTGCACCGTTTGAAAGCAGATTGCTTGTATAGGTGTGTCTGAGCATATGAAAGTGGAAATCCTCCAATCCCTCCACCTTTTTTCTCGCTGTCCTGCACATAATCCCCACCGTACTCGGTGCTTCAAATGCCCCATCAGGTCTAAGGCAGACAAAGGATAATTCCTTGTACCCCTCTGGGACTTCCTCCGACCTCGGCAGACTGTAAACCTCATAATAGGTGCGGTCTTTTTCTTTGACCTCCAAATAGTAATTAAGGCTGTACAGTTCCCCGTATCGAAAACGGTTTTTGTGCTGTTCTGTTTTCGCAGTTTTCAGGATTGCGGCAAGCGTATCGCAAAAGTCCACGGTGCGGATTTTTTTACGCTTTGTTGCCCCTATTTCTGTTTTGTGCCTTGCCCCGTTGTAACGCATACTGCGGCGTACTGTCAGATATTGTTCTTCAAGGTTAATGTCCTGCCAAGTCAGACCACAGACCTCTCCAATACGCAAACCTGTATAATAGGCTATCTGTATAGGAAGAAGTGCAGGATTGTTTTTCTTTTTCAGGAAGTCCTCTAATCTCTGATACTGTTCGTAGCTGAGCGTTGGTGTGGAGGCAGTTTCTCCGTCCTCGTCCGAGAACAGTTCGCATTCTTCTTTCTTTCCTCGCCATACCACATACTGCATCGGGTTAAAGGTTATCAGTCTTTTCGGGAATACCGCAAAACGGAACGCCCCTTGTAAAACAGCCGAAAACAATCGGAGATACCCTTTGCTGAGTGCCTTTGCGGTTGTACCGTCAGGATTTGTACCGCCAAAGCTGAGAAAGTCTATATACGCCTGTAAATGGTCGGCGGTTACGGTTTTCAGCTTTCGGTTTCCTATCGGGTGCTGTTTGATACGGTTGACCGTTCCCTGATAGGACATTACCGTACCATTGCTGAGATTGCCGGGTTTCAGTTCTTCCTCCACCCACAGATCGAGCAGCATACCAACTGTGATGTTTTCAGACTTCGCAACGAATTTCTTTTCCTCATAGTCAGCGATTGCTTTTCTGAGCAGGGCTTCTGTTTCAGACTTGCTTTCTGTTCCCACAAACTCTTTCTGTACTTTTCTGCCGCTTTCATCTTCGATATAGAAGCGTGCGTACCACTTTTTACCTTTTTTTCTTACAGAACCTTTTGCCATAGATAAATTTCTCCTTTCTATCCGTGGCAATCGGGACTGTGACATATGGTGTGCGTAAAGTAATAGTGTCACTTATGCCGATGAATGTCAATCGGCATTTTCACTTGTCAAAGTGCCACGGAATTTTTCTTTTTCAGCAACCCTTTCTTCGGCTGCTGTCACTATCCCGAACAGGTCGCCCATCTTTACAGCGGTGCGTCCCTCATCGTAGATATGTAAAATCCCATCTAAAAACTGCTTCATATTCTCGATAGGAAGTTCCATTTCTTTACGGTAAACCCTTTCCATAATCGCCCCTGACTCAATCGCATAGCGGCGTAAGGACTGCTTTAAGCCCTCGTCCTCCGCTACACGGTCAACCTCAGCCATTGCGTCTGCAAAGTGATAAGTCATAACCGTATAGAGGTCAATCATCTTTCCGAGGAATGTGGTAAGCAGTTGTTGGTGCGGTTCTCCCTTTACCACAGAAGAAACCGTATCAAGATATTTTTTGATATGTTCCTCCATATCCCTTGCACATAAAGTGCGGCTGTCATATTCCTTATCTTCGGAAAGTCCTGTCAGCCATTCGGGAGTGGTCAGGAGTGCTTCTGCCAGCCCGTTGATAATCATTGTACGCTTCGGGTCTACTCCGTCCGCTTCATATCTTTGAATGGTAGATTTGTTTACCCCGACACGCTTACCAAGTTCGGGCATTGTTAAGTTTAATTCTGTTCGGCGTTCTTTCACTCGTTCACCGACCTGTTTTGCGGTGAATGTAATTTCTTTTTTCAAGGCTTTCACCTCCTATTGCTGATAGTATAGCACAGAAAAACCTATTTTGCAACCATAAATTTAATAATAGACAAAAATATTTCTTAATAAGTTGCAAAACGAGTTGACAAGAGGTATCAAAATAAGTATAATTACAGATACATAGTTGCAAAATGCGTGTTTTGAAAGGAGGTTGATAAAATGGGCAACATCAAAATGGGTTTAACCATAGAAGAAGCAGCAGAATGTACGGGTATCGGAAGAAATACAATGCGTAAGTTGGTAGACTGGGGCAAACTTCCCGTCCTCAAGGTCGGAAGAAAAGCGATTATCCGCAGGGATACTTTAGAGCGATTTATGAGCGTCAATCAGGGAAGAAACCTGCTGAATGAAAACGATGTCCGCAAAGTAGAATAACCATTCTCCAAGCCCTCGGCGTTTGAGAGCGAAATACACCCCTCGCACAAATCTTCGATTTGTACTCTGGGTATTTCGCCCTTGCAGGGGGCACTGTACCATCGCTTCGGGCAATGCACCGCCGCTATGATACAGAAGAAAACAGCCCGCTGTTTTCTTCGCTGTCCGTCTGCTTACGCCGCCGAAACAGCGGCAACCGATTTCTCGGTTGCAAAAAGAGTATGCCCGTCACGGGAGGAAGGAGTATATGGCAAGACATTCATTTATACAGATGTCGAAGCTATCCAATGTCAAGGGAAGAATATCCTATATCACAAGCCACGCAAAGCAGGAAAACCTTTATGCCACCTACCGCACCGCCGACAATGAATTTTGGAGTAACCTTGCAAGGGAAAGCCAGCAGGAGTTTAAGCGGAGCGGCACAGAGGGCAAATGTATCGAAGCAAGGGAATTGATTATCGCCCTGCCCGAAGTTTATACAAGATACGAGCCGCAGGAAGTCCTTGAAGATTTTACGGAGGAGTTCCGCAAGAGATATGGTGTGGAGTGCGTGTCAGCCCTCCACCACAACAAACGCAAAACCAATTATCATATCCATCTTATCTTCAGCGAAAGAAAACTGCTTCCTGAGCCTGACATCAAGAGAGCCACACGCAGCGTGTTCTATGATGAAACGGGCAAAAGGGTACGCACCAAGAAAGAAATCACAGGGGAGGACGGGCAGATACGCAAAGGCTGTACCGTCATTAAAAAGGGCGAGGTTTACGAAAGCCACCTCTTTACCGTGAAAGATGATAAATTCAAAAGCGAGCCTTTTCTTCGGGAGATAAAAGAGATTTACACCGACCTTATCAATCGGCATATCTCCGATCCCGAACAGCAGTTAAAGGTATTTGATAAGAACAGCGTTTATCTTCCCACCAAGAAAATCGGCAAGAACAATCCCAAAGCCGCCGAGATTGAAGCGGACAATACCGCAAGGCAGGAATGGAACAGGACAGCGGATATGGCGTTGTTATCGGGTATTTCCGAAGCAAAGATTTTAGAAGTCAAGCAGACCGAGATACACGAAAAAGCAAGCCAGTCAATTAAAAGCAAAGGCTGGCTTCCTAATCTGTTCCGTGGGATTGTGGCAAAGGCAAAAGATTTTCTGCAAAACCTTATTCGGGAAAAGGATATGCCACCCAAGCCTACACTTGATATTGATATGGCAGAGTTCCGTCATATGCGAAATCTGATGATAAAAGTACAGGATAAGGCAAAGGAAATTAAAAACTTGCAGGACAAAGTTCTGCCGCACTTGAAACAGCAGCTTGCTGATACAAAGGGGCTTTTCAAAGGTAAAGAACGAAAAGCGTTGGAGGTAAAAATCAAAGAAACCGAAGTGGAAATTGCCGACAGGCTGGATAAAATCCCCGATACACTCAAAGCGGACGGTTATCCTGATGTGCAGGTATTTATGCGTACTTTCCGAGAAATGGAAAGCGTTGTAGAGCAGTACAACCGTGACCTTGCCGAGTGGGAATACCAAGTCAGCAGGAAGCCGACAGCTGCCACTAAAGAACAGCACAGACCGCCCGAAAGGCAGAGCGTGTTAAAACATCTGCGTGAGATACAGGAACGCAACAAGCAGCAACCACCGCAAAGACAGTATAAAAAATCCATTGACAGAGATAGCAGGTAGCATTGAAAAACCGCCGTTACGGTTTTACCCATAGCGGCGGCGTACATAACATTATCGTAGAAAAAGAAGGGATTAGTTTAATCTATCCAAATCTTCAAGATAAATAGACACTTCTCCACATTCAGGGCAAATGGCTACTTTAGGCTTTCCTATTCGACCACCAAATAACTTGTTTTCATCAGATGATAAAACAATTCCATATCCCGCCCCTTCAATTTTTACAGCACAATTTTCTTTCATTTCACATCCACATCTGATACACTTTCTCATTTCTTACTCCTAACTATATATATTTTTTTCTGAAAAACAAGTTTGACAGTACAAAAGACAACCCGCATATTGCAACAACAGAAACTCCTGCAATAGCAATGCTTACTTCAAAATTCTCTACAACAAACCACATAATTGAATTATTTGTTGCCTTAGTCCATAAGCCCAAAACAACAAGCAGTATAATTAAGATAAACATTGTCGCAAATCCAGCATTAACACCTAACGAGTAATTTGATGGCAAAACAAATGCCAAAAACAATAATGTCAGTGCAAATGAAGCACAGGACATAAAGAGATAAAAACCATATGCATATTGTGGAAACAGAATATATGAGGCAGAATTTACAATGAGTGCAACCACAAAGCCAATTAAGGACAAAATACCCGCACAAGCATATCTGCTGCATACAATCTGTTTTTTAGATACAGGAAGTGATACAGCATATTTCCCCCATTTCCATTGCTCGTCACAAGTTGTTAGGGAGATAATCATTGACATTATTTCAATAGGAATGAGTAAAAAACTGATATATATTGTTCCGCTTTTTTCCAATATGAACATTAACGCAATAATAATGGCTATATCCATAATCACACGAGGTAAGCCATATTTCTTTTTAATTGTAAGAAAATCCTTTGTTAATAGCCCTTTCATTTCATTTCCCCCTTTACATAGAAAAGCATAATTTCTTCGATTGCGGCTGGAACAACAATCGCTTTTGGATATTTTTTCTCGGCAATGTGACGGTCTTTTACAAGCACTTTGTATTGATAATCCTCTTTCCTATAAGCGATTATCTCTGATTTATCTAAGTTGTCAAAAACCATAGCACCACAACTCATTACACCGTAATTATCAACTAATTCGTCTTTTGAGTGGGTGAAAACCAATTTCCCCTTATGAATAAAAGTAATATAATCTGCCACTTTTTCTAAATCGCTTATGATATGAGAAGATACCAATACCGAATGATTTTCGTCTTGAACAAAGTCAATCAAAATATCTAAAATGTCATCTCTGATAATAGGGTCAAGACCACTTGTTGCTTCGTCCAAAATTAAAAGTTCTGCTTTGTGCGAAAGTGCCACAGCAAAAGCCAACTTAACTTTCATACCTTTAGAAAAATCCTTTACCCTTTTATCATCAGGAAGTTCAAACTTCGAGAGATAATTGACATAAGTATTTCGTTCCCATTTTGAATATATTCCCGACATATATGTTCCAATTTCATTTGGTGTAAATATATCTGGGAAATGGTTTTCATCAAATACAACGCCTATTTTGTCTTTGATTTCAATTTCTTCAGAGAGATAATCCTTTCCGAAAATTTCAATATTTCCATCTGTCTTTGATATTTCATTAAGAATACAGTTAATAGTTGTTGATTTTCCTGCACCATTTTCTCCAATCAGTCCCATAATTACGCCTTTAGGTACAGTGAAGGTCAATTTATCAAGAACGAAATCACCGTAATCTTTTGTCAAACCTTTAACTTCTAAAATATTTTCGCTCATTTATTCGTCCTCCTGATATAAAAGTGTCAGTAAATTGATTAGTTTATCAAGTGATATTCCACTTGCCCTTGCCACTTCGATTGCGTCTGTAAAGTGTTCCTCTATCTTCTTTTGTTGTTCCTCAAGATAAAAGTCCTGATTTTGTGCCGATACATAGCACCCTTTACCAGCTGTTGACTCTATAAATCCATCTTCTTGTAATGTGGCATAAGCTTTTTGTACCGTTAAAATACTAATGTGCAAGGACTTTGCCAATGACCTTACAGACGGAATGGCTTCACCTGTTTTCAATTCACCACTCATAATTGCCGCCTTGATTTGTGTAGAAATTTGTTCGTACAAAGGTCGGCTTGCCTTATTGCTTACAACAATATCCAAAATTCCACCGCCATTCTGTTACTTGCTATTATATAGTGTATTACATCTACAAGTACAGTATATAATAGTTGTGCCTTATTGTCAAGGGCAAGAATAAAGCGACAGAGATTTCTCCCTGCCGCTCTAATCTTTTATGTGTATATAATTTCTCTATTGATTATTTCTCTTGCCCTTGCCTGTATCTCGTTCATTCTTACAACCCACAACATCGGGTTTTCCGCTTTGAGTTGCTCAGTCACACCTTCCTTGTCAGCCATTTGCTCAACCAATCGGAACATCATATCCATTGCCTGTTCGTCAATATCAGCAAGATAACCGTTCAATTTTCCGCTTGTGAGCAGCGTGGTGTAAACTGCTCGTTTATGTTCCTGTAAATAGCGTTTGTACCGCTGTCCCCATAAGCCGATAAACTTGTGTTCTTTTTCGGTTGGTAAAGTAATGCAAGGAATATAATAATCTCCCTGCAACTCATACCATAAACCGTTGCTTTCATCATAAATATACTTGTCCATTAAAAAATCCTCCGTTATAATATATTCGCACATATGTCACAGTTCTCCGATTGCCACACTCTGTTATATCTTGTTATGAGATTTTCTTGCCCTTGATTTTGCCCTTATAAGTAGGCAGGGAAAGAGTAAACTTGTGTGAAATCATATAAAAGGATAAGGTGAACACATTGCGATAAATCCTTTATTTTCAAGGCTTTTGGAGGATTTTATTGATAACCTATGGAGAGCAATAATCACTCATAATTTTATGGTTTTCAAATTCTGCTTTTCCGCCCCGGCATTGATGGCCCTGCTCCTCATACTGAAGGAAGATGAGGTGGCAGAGCTTCTGAACGACTTTCGCAAAATTACAGAAAAATTAGACGGTAAAGAGGTGGCATAGCATCCATGGATAAGGGGGATGTGAGCCGCACATTGTGCGGCTTGGGGTTGTTGCCGAGCAGCGTCTGCTATTTTTATATGGCAGAGGCGCTTCGGCTGTCGCTGCGGGAGCCGGACAGGCTTCTGCTGGTCACAAAGCACGTGTATCCGGACGTGGCGCGCTGCTTTGACACAAACTGGAAGTGCGTGGAGCGCGGCCTGCGCCGCGCCGCAAACGTTGCCTGGAACACGGCGCCGGAGAAGCTGTCAGAGCTCGCACATCGACACTTGACGGAGAAGCCTTCTGTTTCAGAGCTGTTGTCTCTGTTGACGATCTACCTGCGCGCGGAAGAGGAGAACTGAAACCGGTCATAGGGCAGCAAGC
>ULTZ01066701.1_pt1 | contig 11478 bp, 8 predicted proteins | sample 1957981 | NCBI WGS metagenome assembly ULTZ01 (sample SAMEA4835745, study PRJEB28245) | human gut metagenome | biome: gut microbiome; material: fecal sample | place: Denmark | collected 2008
TCAAAGGCCCATTAACCAACTTTTATTGGACAGTAGTGACTGATAGATTATAAGTAAACCTGTCTCAGCTTTTCATTTTGATGCAGCTCATATTTTGTTTTTCTGTTAGTAACGATCTTTTGTCATCTTACCTTTTTCTGCCCGTCATCCGAAGAAGCTCAAGTATCATTTGGACACATTCCTTTCTAAAAATAGAGTTTTGTATCCTCTCAGTTTTTCCCTGTTGTAAAAATTGTTACTTTTGTAACACAATAATTATCATGTAAGAGAACTAAAATATTATGAAAAAACATCTTTTATTGGGTCTTTTGGGAGCCTGTACACTTTCTTCCCAAGCGCAGACTTTTAAAGAATGGCAAGACCCTGAGGTAAATGCCGTCAATCGTGCTCCGATGCATGCTAACTTTTTCGCTTACGAAAGTATTGATGCTGCAATTCGGAATGTAAAAGAAAATTCCAACAATTTTATGACATTAAACGGAAAATGGAAATTTTTCTGGGTGAAGAATGCCGATGCACGTCCTACTGATTTCTGGAAAGTAGATTTCAACGATAAGGGATGGGACGATTTGCAGGTTCCTGCCGTGTGGGAACTGAATGGATATGGCGATCCTATCTATCTGAATGTGGGCTATGCATGGCGTAACCAGTTCACGAACAATCCTCCTTACGTGCCGGTTGAGAACAATCACGTAGGTTCTTACCGTCGTGAAATTGTTGTGCCTGCCGACTGGAAAGGCAAAGATATCATTGCACATTTCGGTGCCGTAAGCTCAAACATGTATTTGTGGGTAAACGGCAAATACGTTGGATACAGTGAGGACAGCAAGCTGGAAGCAGAATTCGATTTGACTCCGTATCTGAAGCCGGGACAGAAAAACATCATTGCGTTTCAGGTATTCCGCTGGTGCGACGGCAGTTACCTGGAAGATCAGGACTTCTTCCGTTACACCGGTGTGTCACGCGATTGCTATCTTTATACCCGCAACAAGAAACGCATCGACGATATTCGTGTAACTCCCGATCTGGACAGCGAGTACAAGAATGGTTCGCTGGCTGTCGAACTGAAGCTGAAAGGCAGTTCAAAAGTCACACTCGACCTGCTGGATGCCCGCAATGAAGTTGTTGCCACGAAGGAAGTAGGAGGCAGCGGTCAGGTTTCTACAACCATCGATCTGGCTGAACCCCATAAGTGGACAGCCGAGACTCCTTATTTATATACCCTGCGTGCCACTTTGAAAGACGGAGGCAAGGTTAGCGAAGTCGTTCCTATAAAAGTCGGTTTCCGTAAGATAGAACTGAAAGATGCACAAGTTCTGGTCAATGGTCAGCCGGTTCTGATAAAAGGTGCCGACCGTCATGAGATGGATCCCGACGGCGGATCTTATGTATCCCGCGAGCGTATGATTCAGGATATTCAGATCATGAAACAGTTCAACATCAATGCCGTACGTACCAGTCATTACCCGGACGACAATTTCTGGTACGACTTGTGCGATAAGTACGGTATTTATGTCGTAGCTGAGGCTAATCTGGAATCTCACGGCATGGGATACGAAGAAAAGACACTGGCAAAAGTTGCATCCTATAAAAAAGCACATCTGGAGCGCAACGAACGCAACGTTCAGCGTGGATTCAATCACCCCAGCATTATCTTCTGGTCGTTGGGAAATGAGGCTGGTTACGGCCCGAATTTCGAAGCAGCATACGACTGGGTAAAAGCCGAAGATCCGAGCCGTCCCGTACAGTACGAAAGAGCCGGACTGGAAGGCAAGACCGATATCTTTTGCCCGATGTATTATCGCTACAAAGACTGCGAAAATTATGCGAAGAACGAAAAGAGTACCAAACCGCTTATCCAGTGCGAATATGCCCATGCGATGGGTAACTCGGAAGGTGGTTTCAAGGAATACTGGGATTTGATTCGTAAGTACCCGAAATACCAGGGAGGCTTCATCTGGGACTTTGTCGACCAGTCATGCCGCTGGACCGGAAAGAACGGTGAGATGATTTATGCGTATGGAGGCGACTTCAACGACTTCGATGCCAGCGACAATAACTTCTGCGATAACGGTCTGATCAGCCCCGATCGTAAGCCGAATCCGCACATGTACGAGGTCGGTTACTTCTATCAGAACATCTGGACTACGGCAGGCGATTTGTCGAAGGGAGAAATTAAGGTCTACAATGAGAACTTCTTCCGCGACCTGTCTGCTTACGCACTGGAGTGGGAACTGCTGAAAGACGGTAAGGCTGTCCGTAGCGGACGCGTAGAAAACCTGTCGGTAGCGCCGCACCAGACTGCAACGGTGAAACTCGACTGGGGAAAGACTTGCAAGTGTGGCGAATGGTTGCTGAATGTGAAGTATGTCCAGAAGAACCGCGAAGGCCTGCTGCCTGCCGGTCATGTAGTAGCGAAGGCACAGTTGACAGTGAACCCGTACGAAGCTCCTGCCATGAATCTTGCCAATGTTGCAGAAAAGAATGTAGCAGTCGTTACTCCTCAGATTAAAGATGAAAACGTGAACCGTATGGTCGTGGTAGGAGAGAACTTCAACATCCAGTTCAACAAGCGAAACGGTTACATGGACAAATACGAAGTAAACGGACTGAACATGATCAAAGAAGGAGAAGCCATGACACCCAACTTCTGGCGTGCTCCGACCGACAATGACTTCGGTGCCGGACTTCAGCAGAAGTATGTAGCATGGAAAGATCCCGAAATCAAGTTGTTGTCGTTGAAAGGAGAGATGGCAGACGGAATGGCAGTCGTTTCAGCCGAATACGAAATGAAAAAAGTTTCCGCCAAACTGTTGCTTACTTATACCATCAACAACGAAGGAGCTGTAAAAGTAACCCAGAAAATGACAGCCGACAAGAATGCAAAAGTATCCAATCTGTTCCGTTTCGGCTTACATCTGGTAATGCCTGCTTCTTTCGAAAAGATTTCCTATTACGGACGTGGACCGATTGAAAACTATGCCGATCGTAAGACATGTACCGATTTAGGCATTTACAACCAGACCGTAGACGAACAATTCTACGCTTATATCCGCCCACAGGAAAATGGAACCAAGTCGGATATACGCTGGTGGAAACAGTTGAATGAAGCTGGCAGCGGTTTGATGTTCGTAGCAGAAGCACCGTTCTCGGCATCCGCTTTGCACTACACCATCAGCTCACTCGATTCAGGATGGGAAAAACAACAGGAACATTCCAACGAAGTGAAGAAAGCCGACCTGACCAATGTCCTGATCGACAAAGCCCAGATGGGATTGGGTTGCGTAGATAGCTGGGGAGCCCTTCCCGAACCGCAATACCAGTTGCCTTACGGCGATTATGAATTTACCTTCATCATGACACCGGTAAGTCATTCATACACTCAGGAATAACAGTCGCGTAACATACCAGAAAGAGAAAGAGGCGCATCAAACCGATACGCCTCTTTCTCTTTTTCTGTAAGTCCATTTATCTTTCAGATTTCAGTTTCCGTTATCTCATCAGGGCTTTCGTTACCTCACCGATATACATGGTATACTGTTTCGAAGCATCCACATTCTGGTTCAGCGATTTCAATTCATCCGCCGTCATTTTCTGCGCCATAGCCTTCTTGCACTCTATCACCACGCTGGCCTGTGTATTATTGCTGGTATAGAACGAAACCTTGTACGTATCACTCTGTTCCATCAAAGCAGTAGCAGCAATACGGCTCTGGTCGATGAGCAAATAAGCAACGTTCTTGTTGAACATCTTGCCAAATCCACTCCAGTTCTCCGCCTTGATATCGATTTCCTCCCCATTGGCAGCCGTTAGCGTAATGCGTCCCTGTGCAGCAATCTCGTTTAAGTTGGCAGGTAACTGCTCCAAGCTAACTTCTTTCAGTTCTGCCGAAGCATTGAGTACCGGAGTAGCAGGTTGCAGCGTCTGTGCAGGAACCGATTGCGCAGTGGTAGCCGACGCATTGTTCAGCAACTTCTGTCCCAAGGCCGCCGAAGCCGACTGAAACAATTCATCCTTCAGGTCGATGGTTTCCCGTCTGAACTTGCCGCAGATAGGAGCCAGTTTCGTTTTCTTCTTGTTCAGCGCCATATCGTCATTGATCCATTCCTCCGCAGTATATTTTTCACCCCCGTCTCTCGCTTCATCATACCAGTAACGGATACGCGTCATCAGCAACTTACATTTTCCGTCCTCCGCATTGATCAGAAACTGATAATAAATACGCGTACGGTCCAATGACAGAGCTGTAGAAGAGAAAACCATATACTCTTCGGCGGTCGCTGCAATGGTTCCTTCTTCCTCATTAGAATACGAAACCTGACTATACAGCTTTCCGTCAGGCTTGAAACGTCCTTTCGCCCATTCCAGCATTTGGTTGAATATCTCCGTTTTCGACAGTCCCGGAGCATTTATCTCGTTGGTAAAAGCCACCTTCCCGTCGATGGTTGTTACAGCTCCGGCCAGATATTTCGGGTCGGAATTATCTTTCTTGTCCTTAGCCATACCCGTTAGCGGCAGACATAGCAGCAGCATAAATAATAACTTTTTCATGGTAATGTTCTGTTTTGATTTTCTTTTCTGTTTTCTGACGAGCAAATATACAGATAAAAAATATAGGAAAAAAAGAGAACCCTGCTAAAAAAAGGAAACGTTTGGAAATAAAAAATATTCACTACAAACCGTCTGTTTTCTGTAAGGAAGCAATTCCTTTGTCGGGAAAGCGACAGCCTGTAGTGAATATTAATGTAGAATCTCCGTCTGGAGAAAATATTATTTGACTGGAATCTTGTCGATTCTTGCCTGATGACGTCCTCCTTCAAAATCAGTAGAGAAGAATTCCGTCATAATCTTGTCAGCCATTTCCGTATCGATGAAACGTCCCGGCATCACCAGTACGTTCGCGTCATTATGCTGGCGAGCCAGACGCGCAATTTCCGGCATCCAGCACAGAGCAGCCCGAATCCCCTGATGCTTGTTCAGTGTCATGCTGATACCTTCGCCACTGCCACAGATACCTATTCCCGGGTAACATTCACCAGCTTCAACGGCAAGCGCCAGCGGATGAGCGAAATCCGGATAGTCACAGCTATCCGTACTATATGTTCCAAAATCTTTATACTCCCATCCCTTTGCCTTCAGCCATTGCTTTACATATTCTTTCAGCTCAAATCCGGCATGATCGGAAGCCAGTCCAACTACTTTCATTATAACATTGCTTTTACTTGGTTATACACATTTTCTGCGGTGAATCCCAATTTTTCGTCCAATACCTTGTACGGAGCAGAGAAACCGAACGATTCCAGTCCCCATACCTTTCCGTTCGGGCCTACCAGACCTTGCAGGTTGACCGGCAGACCGGCAGTCAGTCCGAATACCTTTGCACCAGTTGGGATAATGCTTTCCTGATACTCCTTGCTCTGGTTGCGGAACAAACCTTCCGACGGCACAGAAACGATACGCAGTTTCACGCCATCCTTGCGCAACAGTTCAGCACCTGCCACCAAGGTAGAAACTTCAGAACCCGAAGCCACCATCACCACATCCGGATTTTCATCCGATCCGGCTACGATATAAGCACCTTTTGCAGCCTGCGTATAATCAGTACCTTCCGGCAAGTTTGCAACATTCTGGCGAGAGAAAATCAGTCCCGTAGGAGTAGAAGTATTTTCCATTGCCAACTTCCAAGCCTGAGTAGCCTCTTCTACGTCAGCCGGGCGCAATACCAGCATCGAGTTATGTCCCTTATGATTTTTCAGTTTCTCCATTAGTCGGATCTGAGCCTCCTGTTCAACCGGTTCATGTGTTGGACCGTCTTCACCAACACGGAACGCATCGTGTGTCCAGATAAACTTCACAGGAGTTTCCATCAAGGCAGCCATACGGATAGCCGGTTTCATATAGTCAGAGAAAACAAAGAACGTACCACAGGCAGCGATAACACCTCCGTGCAGTGCCATACCGATGCAGCAGCAAGCCATAGTCAGTTCGGCTACACCAGCCTGCAGGAACGCACCACTGAAGTCCCCCTTCGTAAATGCATGAGTTTTCTTCAAGAATCCGTCTGTCTTGTCAGAATTAGAAAGGTCGGCAGAAGCCACAATCATGTTTTCCACGTGAGTAGCCAGCACACCCAGTACAGTAGCCGATGCAGCACGTGTTGGTCCTCCTGCTTTCTGCTGGATAGCCTCCCAGTTGATTTTCGGAGCCTGGTTAGAGAACCAGAATTCCATCTTCGCAGCCAGATCCGGATGAGCCTTTGCCCATTCAGCCTTCGCTGCATAACGTTCGGCTACGATTGCTTTCAGCTCTTCGCGGCGTTTTGCATACAGCTCTGCCACTTCCGGGAAAACTTGGAACGGATTCTCCAGGTCACCCCCCAGATTCTTTATGGTATTGATATAAGCATCACCACCCAGTGGAGCACCATGCGTAGCACAGTCATGCTCATAGCTTGTATTGTCTGCTCTCATTGCACCTTTACCCATGATTGTCTTACCGATAATCAGTGCAGGCTGACCTTCCACAGCTTTCGCCTGAGTCAGTGCATCACGTATTTCGTCAGGATCATTACCGTTGATGGTAAACACCTTCCATCCCCACGCTTCATATTTCTTTGCGACATCCTCGTTTGTAACCTCGCCACATTCCGTAGAAAGTTGGATATCGTTCGAGTCGTAGAACATAATCAGGTTATCCAGTCCCAGATGTCCGGCAATACGTCCGGCACCCTGTGAAATCTCTTCCTGAATACCACCGTCGGAAATATAAGCATAAATAGTCTGGTTCATCACATCTCCCAGACGAGCTTTCAAGAACTTCGCAGCGATAGCAGCACCTACGGCAAAAGTATGTCCCTGTCCCAGCGGACCAGAAGTATTTTCGATGCCACGCATGATGTCCACTTCCGGATGTCCTGGAGTAGGGCTTCCCCATTGACGGAACTGAGCCAGTTCGTCCATCGTGAATTTTCCGCTCAGTGCCAGTACCGAATACAACATCGGCGACATATGTCCCGGGTCGAGGAAGAAACGGTCACGACCTTCCCAGCGTGGATTTTCAGGATCATAAACAAGAAATTCAGAAAACAGTACATTTGCAAAGTCTGCACCACCCATAGCGCCACCCGGATGACCGGACTTAGCTTTTTCTACCATCGCAGCAGCCAGAATACGAATGTTGTCGGCTGCGCGGTTCATTAGTTCTTTATTGTTTTTCATCTTGGATATGTTTGTTTGTGCAAAGATAGTAATATTCTTCGATATGAAACGAATTTTGTTTAAAAGCTTGTCAACACCAGCGCTCTCCTGCACGTGGCAGACAGCTGTAAATGCGCCGCAAAGGTAATGCTTTTCCGGCAGGTAACAAAAAAATCGCTACAGCACCTCGTGTTGAGGGCTGTAGCGATTTCTTATCACTAAATTCTGTTTTTTTAAGTAATCTGATTACTTTCCAGTCGAAAACTCCTTGATGCGCTGCTCCTCACTCAGGCGGCACACCAGCAGCTGTCCGTTCTTTTCCGCTACGATGTAGCCGTCCAGTCCTTCCAGTACCACCCGCTTTTCTTCTGCCGCATGCACCACACAGTTCCGGCAGTTGTACATATCCACCCGGCCGCCTACCTTGGCATTGCCCGCTTCATCTTGCGGCAGCAAGGTGCGCAGCGAACCCCAGCTACCCAGGTCACTCCATCCGAATTCCGCCGGCAGCACAAAGATATCTTCCGCCTTCTCCATCACCGCATAGTCGATGGAAATCTTCTCGCAAGTAGGGAAGAGTCGCTTCAGCTCCTCCGCCTCTTTGTCCGTAAACAAGGCAGGCTCCAGCTCGTCCATCACTTCGGCAATCTGCGGCGCATACTTGCGTATGGCATTCGTAATCGTTTCCACGTTCCACACAAATATCCCTGCGTTCCAGAAATAATTTCCCGCTGCAAGATACCTCTTCGCCGTTTCCACGTCCGGTTTCTCCTTGAACGCTTCCACTTTGCAGATACCTTTCCCGTCGGCTTCACCCTGAGCCGCGATGTACCCGTAGCCCGTTTCCGGTCGGGTAGGTTTCATCCCCAAGGTCACGATAGCGTTCGAGTGTGCCGTCTTCTCCAGTGCCAGCCGGATGCAGTGGGCAAACTCAGCCGTATCAATCACCAGTGCATCCGAAGGAGTCACCACGATGTTCTCCTGCGGAAACTCCTTCCGAATTTTCCAGCATGCATATGCGATACACGGTGCCGTATTTCTTGCTTCCGGTTCTGCCAGAATATGCTGAGCCGGAATCTGCGGAAGCTGTTTCTTTACGATGTTTACATACTTTTCTGAGGTCACTACCCAGAAGTTTTCCATCGGGCAGATATCCTTGAAACGCTGTACCGTGAGCTGAATTAACGATTTTCCTACGCCCATTACATCAATGAATTGTTTGGGGTATTCGGGAGTACTCATGGGCCAGAAACGGCTTCCTATGCCGCCTGCCATGATGACTACGTGGGTTTGCATGAATAGGTATTTTGTCTTGATAAACGATAGTGAATAAAGATTCTGAGAATGTGATAAAATTTAGATGAAATATAGGAAGGTTGCCTTTTACTGTCTGATTAAAAAAGTGATAGGAATTATTTATTAGCCATAGTCAAACTTGCATAAATTTGACTAACTTGTTCTGCTATATGATCCCAGTTATAGATTGACATGTCATAATCCACGTGAGTGTAAGGAGAATCTATGTTTTGCTGGACTTTGTTTGCCAGCGCATTAACGTCTCCTACTGAAAAATAATTTTCATATTTTAATCCTACTTCCAAGTTAGCAGGAATGTCACTTACTATAACTGGTACTTTGTAGCTCATCGCTTCCAGTAAAGCTATAGGGAGTCCTTCGTGTGAGGAAGGAAGTACAAAACAGCGAGTGTGCGTAAGTAGTGAGTGAAGTTTTCTACCTTTTATGAATCCTGTGAGTACCACTCCGTGTTGTCTTGCCATAGCTTTTAGATTTCGTGAATATTCATCTTCAAAATCTGTATCTCCTGCTAATACTAGTTTACAACCGTGATTATCAATTTTGGAAAAGGCTTCTACAAGGTGGTGTAAATTCTTTTCAGGGACAAAACGGCACATTCCTAAGATGTATTTTCCTTCTTCTATCCCTAATTCTTGAAAATATTCAGGATAGTCACAAATTTCAGGTTCTGAAACTCCGTTGTAAACTAAATGGCAATCTCTTCTATTATACTTACGTACTAAGATGTCATTGATAACTTCCGAGATAACAATAACTTCATTGGCATATTTTGTACCCATTCGTTCTCCTAATTTCAGTATGAACTTGGCTGCTTTTCCCCATTTGTCGCGGTCATAATCAGGGCCGTGATGGGTAAAGACTACTTTCATTCCTAACAGTCTGGCCATTGGGGTGAGTAACGCAGGACCAATGGCGTGAATGTGTACAATGTCAGCTTTTAGCGATTTTGCTTTTAAGATAGCTTTAAATGTGTGTACGATTGCTTCAAAAGACTTTTTCTTAGGGGTCTCAATATCAATTAATTTAACCCCTTTGTATTCAGTAAGTGAATCTTTTACATAGCTTTTGCGTCGGATAATTGTTACATCGTAACCTTTGGCAGCTATGCGTGGAAAAAGTTCTTCGCAGTGTGTTTCAACTCCCCCCATGATATTAGGTATACCACGGGTTCCGGTAACTACGATTTTCATTGTGAATGTTATAAAAACTGTAAATAAGATATGATTAACAGCGGAAGAAATGCTATTGTTCTGATTTTATGAATTGTGTATAAAATTCGATTAATTTTTCCCAGTAACTTTGAGGACTGAGGTTTTCATTTGCAAACTTAATTGTATTGCTACTCATTGTAGCATACTCTTCGTTGTTTAATTTATTAGCTTTAAGTATTATATTTCTTAAATTTTTAGTATCTGCACTTGTAAATTGAAATCCTGTTTTGCCATCAATGACAATTTCAGGAATGCCTCCAATTTGTGCACCAATAACAGGCGTACCTACTGAATAGGCTTCGATGATTGTCATAGGATTATTTTCATACCATTCAGATGGTACAATAACAAAATATGCATTACTGACTAAATCTGTAAGCTCTTTGCCTTGTTTATATCCTAAAAAATCAACATTTTGCATATATGTTTCTTCAACATATTGCTTTAATTCTTCCTCTTTCGGACCTGTACCAACGACTTTAAGTTTACATTCCGGAATCTCCTTGAAAGCTGAAAGTAATGTTTTCACGCCTTTTTCATATGATAACCGTCCAAAGAATAAGAAATATTTATCTTTGGGTATATTTTCTCCTTTTTGTACAATAGATGTTGAAAAATTATAGAGAATAATATTGGACTTATTCTTTACTGCTGGCATGTATTTCTCTTGGATATTTTTTGCAAAGTTGCTTACGTATATAAATCCGTCTATAAATTGGGCTGGATTAAAAAATATATTTCTGAAATATTGCTCAGCAGCCATGACCGCACTCATCAGTTTGCTACCTTTACAGCAGGTGTTAGTAAAACATTTGTAGAAATATTTTCCTTGACATTCTTCACATATTTGTCCTTTCCCATTTCTGAATGTATATGCTGGACAGACTATACGATAATCATGTACGGTGAAGAGTATGGGAATATTGTATTTTTTTAGTACGGGAAATATGGAAGGTGTTATTTGTCCCCATATTAAATGGATATGGGCTATATCTGGCTTTTCGTCAAGAATTAGTTGTTCTATTTTTTTTGCAGCTTCAAAATGGTAAAAGTAATTCACCATATTTTTGATTTGTTTTAAAGGCCCTCGACGTGTCTCTTTTGATTCCGGAAAGTATTTGCTATATGGAGATGGCTTATTTTCTGCCCATTTTAATGTGAAGTAAATCACCTTGTGACCATGTTCTTCTAACATCTTCCCTGTATTAAAGCAAACAGTTTCTGCTCCACCTTTGTTATAATTGTATACGTCGATAAGTAATACTTTCATAATGCTATTTAATTGTATACTTATTATTTATTAATTTATATATGTATTTTATAGCTAATACATATAAAAGACTTAAACCAAAGACTAGTATAAAATGAAAAATACAATTATTTGTTAGTGTTTGTAGTGGTATTTGTTTGATAAAAAAATAATGTATAACCCATATACCCATAGACATTTTTCCTATATAAATTATAGCTTTAACTAAATAATTTATAGGCATTGGCTTTTGAATAAAACAAAGCATAAAACATGGTGTTAGAATAAATAATATTTCTGTTATACCTGTTGTCATTCTTAATAGAATAAATAGAAAAGTAGCACATACATAAAATAATAAAGTCTTATTTGATTTTATTTGTTAGCGTCCAATTTTGACGTGTAGTTAGCGTCCAATTTTGACGTGTGTTATATTGAAAGCCGCTTTTCAGCAGTTTCCTATTAAAAAATCAAAAATTGAACGTGATTATTAATATTTGTTAGT
>ULTZ01017307.1_pt1 | contig 11442 bp, 10 predicted proteins | sample 1957981 | NCBI WGS metagenome assembly ULTZ01 (sample SAMEA4835745, study PRJEB28245) | human gut metagenome | biome: gut microbiome; material: fecal sample | place: Denmark | collected 2008
CGCAGGCTGTAGCGGCAAGAATTTCCGGACCGATTCCGGCCGGATCACCCATGGGAATACAAATCAAAGGCTTCATAGCAATCGGTAAGAGCGTACACAAGAAGGGTAGATGATACCGCTACAATAGGTGCTCTCGGAGGCTTAGCATGGCATGTTCTGTGATTCATTTTCCGGACGTTTTGTTTGTGATTCGGCACGGTCAGACCGATTGGAATCTTCAAAAGAAACTCCAAGGAAGAAAAGACATTCCCTTAAATGAAACCGGCAGAAAGCAGGCGCTTGCGAACGGAACGATTTTGCGAAATCTCCTGGCTAGAGAAGCGATTCCCCTTGACTCCGTTGCAATCAAAGTCAGTCCTCTTACCCGCGCCATGCAAACGGCACAAATTGTCTGTCGTGAGGCGCATCTTCCGGGGAAGATTCTTCCTGTCGACGGCCTTAAGGAACAAAGTTACGGGTTACTCGAGGGCATGACGCACGATGAAATTCGAGAAAAGTATCCGCACTGCTGGTATATGCGACTTCACGACCCGCTTTCGTATACGCCGCCCGAAGGTGAGGCCGGTAGTCTCTTTCAAGAGCGCATCAGTGCCGTGATTGATGCTTGTACGCAAACGACACTTCTTGTCGGGCACTTCGGGTTGTTAAGAACGTTAATGGCCCTGTGTCAGACGCAGGGCATTCGAACGAATCTTAATTTCGGGACCCTAACCGGCAATCAAAACGTCGTCTATATGGTTCGGGACGGCGTTTTGACGCTACACGGAAAAGACGAAATCGGGTAATTGTGCACGCAAGGCAAGAAGAGCCCGTTTGACGGGAGCGGCAAGCGCCTCGGCTTCAATGTCGCTCCAGGCGATCCACTTACCTTTCCCGGGGTCGGTTTTGCCGTCGGGCCAAGCAATTTCGTAAATCCGTGCATGCAATCGGTAGTGCGAGAACGTATGTAAGAACGTTGCGATCGGTTCCCCGGAACACGAGGGCCTCTCCGGTAGGCTCCAAAGACCTCGCCAGACACCGTTTCCTTCCCGCTTTGTGAGCCAAAGCCGGTCGCCGTGGGTGTAAAGGAGCATGCAGGTTTCTTTTTCCGGCTTAGCGCGCTTTTCCTTGCGCACGGGAAATAAAAGGGGTTGACCGAGCGCAAAAGCTTTGCACCAGGCGCGAATTGGACAGGTTTCGCACTTAGGGTTCGTCCTCGTGCAAACAAGGGAGCCGATATCCATGAGGGCTTGGTTGTAGATGCCGGGATCCTTTTTCGGCACCCGGGCTTGAGCAAATTCCCAAAGCGTTTTTTGTGTCGCAGCGACTTCAAGAGGGGTAGCAAGCGCAAGGACGCGAGCAAAGACGCGCTTGACGTTGCCATCCATAATCGGTGCTTGGGCATCAAAGGAAAAGCTTGCGACGGCCCCTGCTGTACTTTGCCCGATGCCTGGGAGTGTCATGAGGTCTTTCACGTGTTGCGGAAACACCCCGCCCCAATCCCGAACCAGCACCTTGGCGCAGGCAAGAAGGTTCCTTGCTCTCGAGTAGTATCCGAGTCCGGCCCAAAGACGCATCACATCGTCTTCATCGGCTTGTGCAAGGTCTTTTAGGGTCGGGTAGGCCGCGATAAAACGGGCAAAGTAGTCCGCCACAACGCTCACTTGCGTTTGTTGCAGCATGATTTCGGAAAGCCACCTTCGGTAAGGATCGGTTACCTGCCAGGGTAAATTGTGCCGACCGAAGGATTTTTGCCATCGAATCAGCGCCTGAGAGAAACCCGAAAAGTCATCTGTCGCGACCATAAAAGACCAACCCTTCGCACTTAAAAAGGTCGGCAGGTTTAACAAAACGAACTTGCCGATTGCCGTAAAGAGGGTATGATAGCGGGCAAATCGCCGAGTTAATTCCGACAACTTGCGGGGCGATTCAGAAAATACCGCTAAAGCGTCTCCGCATCAACAGTCGCTGGAGTTACTCCGCACACAGTCATGCGTAAGGCGCTGTCCTAAAAACGCTTGACACACAGGAGTTACAAATGGCCAGCGATTTTCTTTTTACATCCGAGTCCGTCAGTGAAGGGCACCCGGACAAAGTTTCCGACCAGATTTCCGATGCAATTTTGGACGCCTGCATTGAGCAGGATCCGTTAAGCCGTGTTGCTGCCGAAACGCTTTGCACGACGGGCCTTGTTGTTCTGGCCGGTGAAATTACTACAAAAGCCGATGTCGACTACGAAGGCGTTGTGCGTCGCGTCTTAAAGCGCATCGGATACGTTGATGAAGCCTACGGCATTGACGCGAAAACCTGTCAGGTTCGCGTTTGCTATGACAAGCAGTCGCCCGATATCAAGCAGGGCGTGGATGAAAAAAACGGTGACTCGTTAACACAGGGCGCGGGTGACCAGGGCTTGATGTTCGGTTTTGCCTGTGATGAAACGCCGACCTTGATGCCCGCGGCCATTTACTACGCGCATCAGCTCGTGCAGCAGCAGTCACGCGTGCGCCGTGACGGCACGATGCCGTATCTGCGCCCCGATGCCAAGAGCCAGGTGACGCTTCGCTATGTGGACGGCAAGCCCGTTGCCGCTGACAAGATTGTGCTTTCGACGCAGCACGATCCCGAGTGGAGTGACGGTAACGCTATGAAGCCCGAATTTGTCGAAGCCGTGATTGAAAACATCATTCGTCCGATGATGCCCAAAGAGTGGCTCAAGGACACCAAGTTCCTCGTCAATCCGACGGGGCGCTTTGTCACAGGCGGTCCCCAAGGCGATTGCGGCCTTACGGGACGCAAGATTATCGTTGATACATACGGCGGCTCCTGCCCGCACGGGGGCGGCGCTTTTTCCGGCAAGGACCCCACGAAGGTCGACCGTTCGGCGGCTTACGCTTGCCGGTACATCGCCAAGAACATCGTTGCCGCAGGGCTAGCTCGACGCTGCCAAGTTCAGGTGGCCTACGCCATCGGCTTGGCCGACCCGATGAACATTACGGTTCGCACGTCCGGCACCGGCGTCATTTCTGACGAAAAATTGACGAAACTTGTTTCCGAAATCTTCGATTTGCGTCCGGGCGGCATCATCAAGATGCTCGATTTGCGTCGCCCCATCTACGAAAAGACGGCCGCCTACGGTCACTTCGGACGCGAAGAGCCGGAATTTACGTGGGAGCTGTGCGATAAGGTTCAGGCGCTTAGAAACGCTGCCGGAATCTAAGGCACGGTTTAAACATTCCCGAAAGCAAAACAGCAACCCGCGGGTTGCTGTTTTGTTCTCGGAAAGAGGCGATGAAGACCTCTTTCCGCAGGGACAACGTCGTTACTTAGCGAGCGTGCGCCAGACACAACGGCTCATCAGTTCGAGAGCATTGCCGAGGGTCTTCTCGTCAAAGTCGAAGTGATTGTTATGGTGACCGGCCTTGCGATTCGTGCCGACCTGAACGTAGGTGCCCTTACCGCCGGCAGCCTGGACCGTGCTCATAAAGTGCGAGTAGTCCTCAGAGGCTCCGAAGCTCTTACGCTCGATAATGTTGTTAAAGACGCCCATTTCCTTGGCTTCTTCAGCAACAACCTTGGCGCATTCCGGATCGGAGGCTCCGCTCTTGGTGCCGCCCATGAGCTTGAGCGAGTAGCCGCAACCCCACATGTCGCCGGCGGCCTTGCCGATACGCTGGACTTCGCCGAACATGTAGTCGTTCAAATCGCTGGTGATGCCGCGGGTCTCGAGAACCAGAACGGCCTTAGGCGGAATGACGTTGCGTCCTTCGCCGCCGATGAGCTTGCCGACCGTAATTCGCGTATCGCCCTTGCCTGAGCGCGGGATAGCGTGCATATTGAGCGTTGCCGTGGCCGCCGACAGGAGGGCATTCTTGCCTTCTTCCGGAGCATTGCCGGCGTGGGCGGGAACGCCTGTGTAGGTGATATCGGCCTTGGTGGTTGCTAGGAAGTTTGTCGTGCCGCAGATGACGGTGCCCAAGTCGGCCGCCTGGAAGCCGATATGCATACCGAAGATGGTATCAACACCCTTGACGGCGCCGGCATCGACCATCGGGGTCGCGCCGCGAACGCCTTCTTCCGCGGGCTGGAAGATAAAGCGAATCTTTCCTTTGAGCTGATCTTTGCAACTCGCGACAACTTCGGCCAGTGCCAAACCGATTGTGACGTGCCCGTCATGGCCGCAAGCGTGCATGGCGCCCTTGTTGACGGAGGCAAAGCCTTCGGCCGCCGGACGGTGTGTCGGTTCATCGCATTCGGTGCAGTCGTTACTGTCCATGTCAAAACGCACGGCCAGGAACGGACCGTCACCGCCGAAGTCCATATCGGCCCAAAAGCCCGTGAGACCGCCTGTCATCTGGGCAACGAGCTCCGGGTCGGCTCCCTGCGCAATGGCGCGTTCCTGGTGCTTTTTAAGGACATCCGGTGCCGGAACGCCCATCATAGATTCAACCTTAACGGCGTCTTTACCCATGGTGATTTTGTATCCGAGGCTTTGCATCTTGATGATGGCCTTGGATGCAGTGCGAAATTCCGTCCAGCCGGATTCGGGGTATTTATGCAGGTCACGGCGACACGCAGCCAGACCCGGAATAAGTTCTTTAACTTTCGCAAGCATTGTTTCGTTCATAATCGGAAGAATCCTTTCGTACGAGTACAGGAAATTGCCGGAGGCGCACAGGGCAGGAAAGGCCGTTGTGTCGGAGCAAACCGGTCAAAGTCATTTTACGTTGTTTGAAAAGAAAAAAGGACGAGAAATCAATAAAATGGCGTGAAATCTTTCGGGGTGACCGAACCGAGGGCCTTTGAGCGAAAACTCGGACAAAATGAGATAAAAAACGGCGACAAATCAACGGAAAGTGTGTTGCAAGAGGGTCAATTGAGCGACGGCGGAAGCGAGAAAAAGAGGCGCATCATTTACGAGCTCGGGTTGCGAGAGCGCCTTTGCTTTGCCGCGACGATGGGATTGGCGCTGATTCTTTTAATCGGATACGGGTATTTCGGCGATGCCGAGCACGAGCATCTTTCCATCGGATTCATGGCGCTTTTGTTTTTGCACCTAATCTTAAATCGTAGGCAGCAGGTCTTGTCACGAGCCTCCGAGATTGTCAAAAACGCGCTCGTTTTAGCCGTTTCCCTGTGCCTTGTGAGCGGTGTTTTGCTCTCGCGTTACGATTTACCGTTTTTTCCGAACATCCCGCATGCCGATTTAATCGGAGGCGTTCATTTGGCAAGCGCCTGTTGGTGTCTTGTTTTGGCCGGCGTACACGTCGGGTTGCAGGCGGCAAGTTCTGCAGTTTCTTTGCCAAAGCAACTTCGTTTGCCGGGGCGCATTCTTGTGTATGCTCTTAGCCTTTACGGTCTTGTGACGCTGGTCTCAACGCGATTTATCGTTTATTTAGTTTCGGGAACGGGTTTCGGAGCGCCGGAGTACAGTGCCGCTACACCGGTGTTTTTACTTCAAACATGTGCGATTTTTGTGCTCGCTTTTTGGACAACGGCGCAGTGGGTCCGGCGAAAAAGGGGGTAATCCGATGCAGGAAAAACTTCAAAAAGAAGCGAGCCTTTTAAGGCGACGTATCGACTGCGCCATGGGGCGTGCGCTGTGCGAAGTTTTAATTAAGAAAGCCACGATTGCCGATGTCGCGAACGGGAAGATTATTCACGATGTGGACATTGCCGTCGATGCCGGGTGTATTGTCGATATCGGGCGACACTTGAAGGCCCGGGCCCTGCACGTGCGTGAGGCTAGGGAAGGAATCTATGTTCCCGGATTTATCGATTCACACGTTCACATTGAATCCTCGTTTCTCTCGCCTGCCGGGTTTTCCGATTTGGTGCTTCCCTTCGGAACGACGACAGCCGTAGTCGACCCGCATGAGATTGCCAATGTGGCCGGGAAAGCCGGTCTTGATTACATGCTCAAGGTAAGTGCTTCTGTTCCGCTTGACGTGCGCTTTATGCTTTCTTCCTGCGTACCGGCATCGCCTTTTGAAAGCTCCGGAGCAACGCTTGCGGCCGAAGATTTGGAGCCGTATTTTCAAAATGAACGCGTCTTGGGATTGGCCGAAGTGATGGATGTGCCGGCGGTTTTATCCGGTAATGAAGACATGCTCAAAAAGTTGGCTTTGGCACGCATCTACGGCAAAGTCGTCGACGGTCACGCCCCGCTTTTGTTCGGACCGGAATTGGCTGCTTATGCGGCTGCGGGTGTCAGAAGCGATCACGAAGGCTCGACCCCGAAGGAATTGCAGGAGCGCCTTGCCAAGGGTGTTTTTGTCAACATGCGCGAAGGGTCGGCTGCACAAAATGTCGCCGGTCTTGCGCCGGGCGTGAACGACATGAATTGGGTAGGTGTCATGCTCTGCTCGGACGATGCCGGGGCTGATGACGTTTCGGTTAACGGACACGTTAATAGGGCTCTTAAAAAAGCGGTTTCCTATGGCATTAATCCATTGCGGGCCTTAGCGATGGCAGGAATCAACGCTGCGCGGCACTACGGAATCAAAGACAAGGGATTGCTTGCCCCGGGATTTGTCGCCGATATGGTTTGTGTGCAGGACTTAAAGGACTTCCGAGTTCTGGAAGTCTGGAGAGCCGGCAAGGTTGTAGCGCAAGACGGAATGCTGTTGCAAAAGGCTCAGTCCGAGGCTGTTCCCGAGTCGCTTTTGTCCACGATGCATTTAGAAAAGGTGTCTCCGGAAGCCTTTGCCTTTAAGCCGAAGGCGACAAGTTCGGTAATCGGTGTGATTCCGGGGCAAATTATTACGGAACGCCGGGAAAAAACGATTCGAAGCGATTTAGAGGGCTTTTTCGATGCGCGGCTTAACCCGGGTATTGTCAAAATCGCTGTTTTAGAGCGCCATCACGCAACAGGTCGCATCGGTCTGGGGTTAATCGATGGCTATACGGCTGAGGGCTCTTTCATGGAAGGCGCTCTTGCCACAAGTGTCTCGCACGATGCGCACAACATTATCGTGGCAGGGGATTCGGATGCTGACATGGCTCTTGCCGTCAATACGGTCAGAGACATGGGCGGCGGTATGTGTGCTGTTAAGAAGGGAAGCGTGATTGCGACACTCGCCCTTCCGATTGCCGGGCTCATGAGCGATCAGCCGGCTCTGTCGGTTGCTCAAAAGAAGTGTCTTTTCCGAGAGGCGGCAGTCCGCGAGCTTTCGATTGCCGAGGGAGTTAATCCTGCAATGACACTTTCTTTTATGGCGCTTACGGCCATCCCGCAAATTCGGATCACGGACCGGGGACTCTTTGATGCGGAAAAGTTCGCGTTTATCGACGAAAAACGGTGAGATAGGGATTTTGCTTTAGAATCACGGGACTTTTTCAGAGAAACCTATACGAAAAAATGAACAAATCGCAACGCGAGCAGGACGAAAGGGAGCGGCTCTCCTACCGGCTTTTGCCCGGAGAAGCGCGGCACTACACGGAGCGACTCGGCTCGAAACTATCCTGGTCGCTTTACCCGGCTAAGGAAAATGCGCTTGGGACCGTCGTCTTTTTGCACGGTATTGCCAGTAACGGGAGCCGTTGGGAAGAGTTTTCCGAAAAAAGTTTTCTGCACGCGCACTGGAACATTCTGCGCATGGATCTTCGCGGGCACGGCGGCAGTGTGAGTGATGTTGTCGGGACGCTTGAAATCTGGAGCGAAGACATTCGGGCCATTTTGAAAGATGCCGGGCTGACAAAAATCGTTCTAATCGGACATAGCCTCGGTGCTCAGGTCGCGCTGAAATTTACGAAACTTTTTCCCGAATACCTGCGCGGACTCGTGCTTTTAGACCCGCTTCTTTCTCAGGCATTTACGCAAAAAGCCCTGAATCTACAGAAAAAGAAGCCCTTGATTGTGGCGGTTGATTACACCTCACGCTTTTTGAACGCTTTGGGATTTCATCGGAAGATTTATCCGCAAAATCTGCGCGAGAAAGACAAAGAAGCACGCGTGATGATTGCCAAGGGCGGAAAAGACTTTGAGGACTTTATCAAGCGCTATTCGTCACCCAAGTTCGACATTAAGCTTATCCACATGGCGCAGTACGCGCGCGATGTCATTGAAACGGGACGCAGGACGCCGGATTCTGAAATCTTTACGATGCCGACTTTGATTATCGCGGCACAAACGGGAACTTATACGGATGCCACGATTGTCAAGCGCTGGGTCGACGCGATGCCCTGCGGAGAGATTCGCACCGTGCATTGCGTGCATTGGCCGCTTACCGAGTGCCCGAATGAGGTTGAAGGGACGATTCGGACGTGGTTTGACGAGACGGGTCTTCAACCCGCATAAAGCACTTCCCGAAATACAAAAACGCGACCCGACCGGATCGCGTTTTTGCTAAGAGCAGTACACGTTAGAACTTGTACCGTAGTTGCAAACCGTAAATGAGCGAGTGTTGTGTCGTCCACTTGCCGACTCGCTTCGGAGAGGTCTGATGACTTGTTTCACGATCTTCGGCATAGAACTCGGTTGTGCCGAGACCTTGCACCCAGAGAACGGCTGAATCCACAGACCAGTGCTTGTCAAAGTTATACGAGCACCCCAAAGATAGGAACAAGCGATCGCCGTCCGGAATGGTCGCCACGCGATAGGTCTGATCTTTTCCGGCCGCATTTTCTTCGTAGGCAATACCGCCGCGCACGGTCCACTGTTCGTTAATCTTGTAGTCAGCGCCTAAGGCAAAGAGCCAGGTGTCGCGGTAGTGATGACGAATGTCGATGTTAGAGAATGACCCCGAAAAAGCTGCCGGAACTCCGGTTTGCCGTAGTGTCCAAACCTGAGAATTGCTCCACTTGGCCCAGCGAACGGTTCCGGTTAGGGTCAGGTCTTTCGAGGCTTCCCACAGTGCTGAGGCATAGACAGTGTCCGGGGTTTTGATAGTGACCTTTGAGTCGTATTTACCGTTAAGCAAATTGAAAGGTAGGGTTTGGGTCTGGTTGCCAGAGCCAAGTGTTCGGACTTGCCCATCAGAAAACTTGTAGTGCCCCGATGCTTTGTGCTTGATGGCAGATCGATAAGAAACACCGAAACGGAAGGTTTCAGTCGGACGCAACACGAAGCCTAAGTTCCAACCCCAGGCCCAACTGTCTCCGGTTTCTTCTCCGTGACCGATATATCCGTGGCTTTGTAATCCATTCTCAACTGTCCCAGGAAGGTAAGCATCCATTCCGAGTTTGGCCTTGGCATACTGCAGTGAGATACCGCCGCCGACGCTAAAGAAGTCATTGGGTTTCCAAGCAAAGCTCGGGTTGATGTCTATGTCCATAAGCTCGGCTTCGGTTCCGCGGTTGCCGTATTTCCAATTGGGATACTGACCGTAGTCCGTCGAAAGACCGAACGGCATGGTAATCCCGAGACCGACCCACCATTCGGGGTTAATCTGGTGCGTGACGTAAAAGTTCGGCAAGAACTCTGTTTTATGTTGCCCGTCGTTTGTCGTTCCGGCATCGGGTCCGTTTTCGAGTTTGACAACCTGGTTCATGGAAACACCGGTCACACCGAGTTGAATCTGTGTACCGGGCAAAAAGACCATGGCGGCCGGGTTGTAAAAGGGAGCGGAGACATCATCGCCCGTAATGCCGGAGCCCGCATACGCACGACCGAGCGTCACCACGGATTGTTCAGTGAGCTGAAAGCCCGCGGCGAAAGCCTCCGTTGTTGCCAGCGCGACAGCACTTAAAACCATTCCGGTCGCCGCAACTTTTTTCAAAAACATAGTAAATCCTCTTTGAAAAGTCCACAAATTTCGAACGCTTGAACGATTCCGTCCGAACGCAAGAGCGCAAGTTTGGAGAAAAATCAAGAGGAAAAAGGCCGAAAAAATTACGTATAAACCCTAGTAAACGGGCATGAAAAAAGCGCGAAAAATAGTGTATGGATTCGCGCTTGAGATAAGGAATTTCAACTAGAAAAACCAAGATTACATTTTTTCATTTCCCTGGAATTGGGGTCCATCCTGTCGGGCAGGCACGTACATCCGGGTAATAACCTTTTTCTGCTTCGCACCAGAAACGAGTTCCCGGACGACTCGTTTCCGTTGTTTGCGTTGTCGTGCGATAGTCGTAGTCGTATCGGTTCGACGCATTTATCGCTGCTACGGTTGTCCCGGCAAGAAGTGCGCCGAAAAGAACGGGCCCGACCCAGTCCGAGCTATGGTAGTAATAGCGATGATGTCTCGGAGCGGGGCGGTAAAAGCCGCGCGGGTGGTGCATCCGGGGTCCCGGGTGATGCCAGCCGAACGCCGGACCGCCGGGCGGAGGCGGCGGGGGAGCGCTCATGGAGGTTGTAGCCGAAAAGAGACCGAAACCGGCGCAAAGTGTCGCGCAGATGAGTTTCTTGATTGTCATAGGGTCCTCCGTTTCGATTAAAAGCGCATCAAGAACGCGGTTTTGACAACTATAGCGCCCGTGTTTTGCGGAGAAACGGTTTGGAAACAAACTGAAAAATTTCTTTTCAAAATGCCCCGAAGGGTTTACGAAACCTGAAAATTGTGCAAAATACGAGGCATGGTCACATTCGAACAACTTGAAAAATATCGCGCACCTTTTGCCAAGGAATTGCGCATCGTCCTCGGAACGCTTTTCGTGGCAACGGCCGCTTGCATGGCCGTGACGGTAAGCGACCTGGTTGATCACAACCTCCCGAGCGCCATGGGGAACTTCGGCCTTTTTTGCGTGCTCGAGCGTATTTACCTTGTGGCTCCCAAAACTCTTGCCATCACGCGCGGCGGCTCGCCCCGTTGGATTCGGGCCGAGGCCGAGTACCTTGTGAAAAACTTCCCGTGGTATGACATCGTCGGCAAATTCGGGTGGGTGTGCCTGATGATTTCCGTCACGCTTCAGCTTTTGGCTGTTTCCGGGACCGATTAAGTCCCGAATAGGCTATTTCTTTCTTCGTTACCGTCCCCTGTTAGGTTTTTTCTCAACGCAATGTCATTTTCTTCGGCATCCGAACTTGACAAAATCGGAAGATTGCACGCATAATCTCCCCCTCGCAGATTGGAGGGGTGCCCGAGTGGCTAAAGGGGGCAGACTGTAAATCTGTTGGCTTACGCCTACGATGGTTCGAATCCATCCCCCTCCACCAGCGACTTGATCGAACAGATCATTACGTTGTTGAGGATTGCAGTGCGGCCCCGGAAATCGGTTCCGAATTGCGGTTGTAAGCGGGTGTAGCTCAATGGTAGAGCAGAAGCCTTCCAAGCTTATGACGAGGGTTCGATTCCCTTCACCCGCTCCACAAACTCACAAGCGTGCCCGTGTGGCTCAGTGGTAGAGCACCCCCTTGGTAAGGGGGAGGTCATGCGTTCGATCCGCATCACGGGCACCAGAATTTTCTTTTTATTACGTTTTCGGGAGCGTCCCGACTTTTGTTCAGGAGTGAACTACCATGGCAAAGGAAAAATACGAACGCACGAAGCCCCACGTAAACGTGGGCACGATTGGTCACGTTGACCA
>ULTZ01024414.1_pt1 | contig 11415 bp, 10 predicted proteins | sample 1957981 | NCBI WGS metagenome assembly ULTZ01 (sample SAMEA4835745, study PRJEB28245) | human gut metagenome | biome: gut microbiome; material: fecal sample | place: Denmark | collected 2008
ACCAGCCATGCCTTGCTCTTGACGCAGGCATCTTCCACGGCGTCAAAGCCCATGGTCAGTGCGCCTGCCTTGCGGCACAGGCTCAGTGCCTGAAACAGCGCTTCCTCCGGGGGCAGCTTGGGTTTTGCGGGGGTGTTATTCTTCTTTGCCATTGTCTGCTGCCTCCTTTGCGGCTTCGGCCAGCTGTGCGGCCAATGCCTCGTATACTTCGGCGGGAACCGGCTGCTCAAAGCAGCGCTCCAGCGCCTTTTTCTTTTTTGCCTTGGTCAGGCAGTCGGGGTTCGGGCAGAGATAGGCTCCGCGGCCCGGCTTTTTGCCGACCAGATCAATGCTGATCTCTCCGCTGGGTGCACGCACCACACGCACCAGCTCCTTTTTGGGGCGGCTGGTCATGCAGCCGATGCACTGGCGGGAAGGGATCTTTTTCTGTGCCATCCGGTTTCCCTCCTTTGGCCATCTGCGCCGGAATTACTCGGCGTCGGTCTCGGCTTCCTTCTTGGGCTCTTCCTCACCGTAGTAGCCGCTCTCGGGGCGGATATCGATGTTGTAGCCGGTCAGACGTGCGCACAGGCGGGCGTTCTGGCCCTTGTTGCCGATGGCAAGGCTCAGCTGCTGGTCGGGCACGGTGACGCGGCAGGAGCGGGTCTCGCCGGGCAGCAGCTCCACCTTGACCACCTTGGCGGGGCTCAGGGCTGCGGAGATGAACTCGGAGATATCCTCGCTCCACTTCACGATATCGATCTTCTCGCCGCCCAGCTTTTCCACAACAGCGGCCACGCGGGCGCCGTGCTCGCCGATGCAGGCGGAAACGGGGTTGACGTTGGGGTCCTTGGACCAGACAGCCATCTTGGTGCGGGCACCGGCCTCGCGGCTGATGGCCTTTACCTCCACAGTGCCGTCAAAGATCTCGGGCACTTCCAGCTCAAACAGGCGCTTGACAAGGCCGGGATGGGTGCGGCTGATCATCACGCGGGGGCCACGCTCGGTGCTGACCACGTCCACGATGTAGACCTGCAGGGTCTCGCCCTCGGTGTACACCTCGCCGGGCACCTGCTCGTTGCGGGGCAGAACAGCCTCGCCGCCCTTGCCCAGATCCAGCGCAACGATGCCCTTCTCGGTATCCACGCGGGTAACGGTGGCCTGCACGATGTCATGTGCGCGGGACTGGATCTCGCTGAGCTGCTGGTTGCGCTCGGCCTCGCGGATGCCCTGACGGATGACGTGCTTTGCGGTCTGGGCGGCAATACGGCCAAAATCGCGGGTCTTGAGCGGGGTGATGATGCGGTCGCCCACCTCGTAGCTGCTGCGGATCTTGCGTGCCTCGGTCACACCGATCTCGGCGTGCTCGTCGTACCAGTCCTCGTCTGCCACGATATCCTGGATCAGCGCCACATCAAAGCGGCCGGTGTCGGGGTCGATGTCCACACGGATGTGATCCTCCTCGACCTCATAGTTCTTCTTGACGGCAATGATGATAGCCGCCTTGATCTTTTCGATCAGGTATTCTGCGGTGATGCCGCGCTCATGCTCCAGCATGGAGAGCGCTTCAAAAAAGTCCTTATTCGCTGCTGTCATTTTTCGGGTTCCTCCTATATATTTTGTTCTCTTTTCTCCATCAGAGACGGTTCTTCTCAGTTGAACAAATCCTCGTCGTCGCACAGCTGCACGCCGGAGGCTGCATTCACCTCAAAGGTCACGGGGCCGTTCTCGGTTTCCAGCGTCACGGTGCTGCCCTCGCGGCCGGTCAGGATGCCGGACAGCTCCCGCACGCCGTCAGCGTTGGGGCGGATGAGCTTTGCCCGCACTTTCTGGCCCTTGAGCGCCTCGTAGTGCTCCGGGCGGGTCAGCTTGCGGCCAAGGCCGGGGCTGCCCACTTCCAGATAATAGCTCTGGTCGATGGGGTCTGCCTCATCCAGAATGGGATCCAGTGCGTGGGACACCTCTGCACAGGTGTCGGTATCCATGGTGCCGTCCCGGTCGATGAGGATGCGAAGATACCAGTCCGGCCCTTCCTTCTCAAAAACCACATCCCACAGGCGCAGACCCATGCCTTCCACCGTGGGACGGACAAGCGCTTCCACTCTCTGCGCGGTGTTGCCGCCAGACTGCTTCGCCATAAAAAACCTCCAAACAAACAAGAAACGCGGACCTTGCGGCCCACGTTTCAGGTTAAACTATATCGTACTACTAGAATATAGCATACTCTTGCGATTTATGCAAGCATTTTCGCAATTTTTTTGCCGTTGCGCACTCTTTGGGGCTTTTTACAGCACCCAGACGCCGTTTTCAAACAGCGGCACGGTGCGGCCGTCGCGGCATTTACCGGTGATGCGGCTGTCCTCTGCACCGATCATCACGTCCTCGTGCAGGGAGGAGTGGTTCATGCCGCGGGCTGCCAGCTCCTCCTTGGAAAGGCCGGTGCCGCCCACGGTGGTGCCGGGGTAGCTGTCGCCAAAGGCGATGTGGCAGGCAGCGTTCTCGTCAAACAGGGTGTTGTAGAACAGCTTGCCGCTGCGGTTGATGGGGCTGGAGGCGGGCACCAGTGCCACCTCACCGATGTGGCGTGCGCCCTCGTCGGTGTCCAGCAGCTGACCCAGCAGATCTGCGCCCTCGTCGGCGCCGTGCTCCACCACCTTGCCATCCTTGAAGGTAACGTGGAAATTCTTGATGAGCTGACCGTTAAAGACGTAGGGCTTTGTGCCGTAAACGATGCCGTCCACCTTATCCTTATGGGGCGCGGTGAACACCTCCTCGGTGGGGATGTTGGGCAGGAAGGGCACACCCTTCTCGTTTTTGCTGCCGGCGCTCTCCCACACCGCCTGTTCCGCCAGACCCACGGTCAGGTCGGTGCCGTTGGCGCTTTCAAAATGCACGCTTTCCAGATCCAGGGCGTTCATCTTTGCGCCCAGCTCGTTCAGGCGGTCCAGATGCTTCTGCCACTCCCCTACCGGATCGCCGCCGGTCACACGGCAGGTATCAAAGATCAGCTTCCACTGTGCTTCAATGGCGGCGGCGGTGTCCAGCTCCGGGAACATCTTCTTTGCCCACGGCTCTGCGGGCAGGGCGGCGATGGACCACTGCACCCGGTCGTTCATGGTGTACTCCCGCCACGGCTGCATAAAGCTGCGGTTCGCGCTGTTCACCCGGCTGATCTTGGCACCGTCCAGCCCGGCAAACAGTTCCGGGTCGTCCGCGATGAGGTGCAGCACGCACACACTGCCCTCGCTCTCGGCGTAGTCCAGATAGCGGCGCAGCTGCCAGCCCTTGTGGTCGGTCAGGGCCTCCTCGCTGCCCAGCTCCATGCGGATGCGGGTAACGGCGTCATCCTGCCAGTTCACCTGCACGTCCCGCGCACCGGCCTCGTAGGCGCTGCGCACGCACAGCCGTGCCAGCGGCGCACCCTCCAGCGGGCAGTTGATGATCAGGGTCTGCCCCGGCTGCGGGTTCACACCCACCCGGACGATAAAATCTGCATACTTTTGCAGCAGTTCGTTAAAGTTTTCCACGTTAGAACCTCCTGTGGTGCATAGCCACCGTTGTTTTTTCTCAGTATACCACGTTCCGGCGTTTCTGTCCACTATGGGCAGAGCTGCCGCTCACCCCTCCGATTTAAAAAAGGCGCGGGTCAGCTGCACCACCGTGCCGGAAAGCAGCAGCAATGCAATGAGGTTGGGGATGCTCATCAGGCCGTTGAAGGTGTCGGCGATGCTCCACAGCAGACCAAGATCCATGGTAGCGCCCAGAATGGCTACCAGAGCATACACCACAAAGAAGGGGCGCGCCACCTTGTTGCTCTTGCACAGGAACACCAGAAAGCGGGAGCCGTACAGACCCCAGCCGATGATGGTAGAAAAGGCAAAGCAGCACAGCGCCACGGCAGTAAAGATAGACGCCCAGCCGCCGTAGGTGGTGGTAAAGCCGGAGATGGTCAGCTCAGCACCCGCAGCTGCGCCGTAGCCGACCGGGGTGCCGCTGCACAGGATGACCAGCGCGGTCAGGGTGCAGATGACGATGGTATCGGCAAACACCTCAAAAATGCCGAACATGCCCTGCTTGACCGGCTTTTTGGTGTCGGCGCAGGCATGGGCGATAGAACCGGTGCCAAGACCGGCCTCGTTGGAAAAGATGCCGCGGGAAACGCCCTTTTGCATACTGACAAACAGACTGCCGATGGTGCCGCCGGTAAAGGCAGCGGGGTTGAACGCACCCGCCACGATGGATTCCAGCACATAGGGCAGGCGGGAGAAGTTGAGCACCACCACGCCCACCGACAGCACAATGTAGAACAGCGCCATAAAGGGCACCAGCTTCTCGCTTACGCTGCCAATGCGCTTGATACCACCCAGCAGCACCAGCGCCACCAGCACCGCCACAAGGATGCCCACGATGAGGTTGAGGGTGGGCAGAAAGCTGCCGCCCACCAGCCCGTATTCCAGCAGGGCGGTATCCACCGCTGCCACGATGGTATTCACCTGCGTTGCGTTGCCGGTGCCGAACACGGTCAGCACGCCGAACAGCGCGTACAGCACGGCCAGAAACTGCCAGCGGCGGCCAAGGCCGTTTTTAATATAGTCCAGCGGGCCGCCCACCCTCTCGCCGGTATCGCTGCGCTCCCGGAAATGCACGGCCAGCGTCACCTCGGCAAACTTGGTGCACATCCCCAGCAGCGCAGAGCACCACATCCAGAACACGGCACCCGGGCCGCCGATGGCGATAGCGCCCGCCACACCGGCAATGTTGCCAGTGCCCACTGTGCCCGCCAGCGCGGTGCACACCGCCTGAAAAGGGGTCATGGCACCGTCCGAAGCGTCCCGCTTGCGGAACATCCGGCCCACGGTGGTGCGGATGGCGTAGGGGAATTTGCGGATCTGCAAAAAGCCCGTGCGGACACTGAGCAGCAGCCCCACGCCAATGATGCACACCATGGCGGGGATGCCCCAGATAAAGCTGTTCACCGCCTGATTGACGGCGGCAATGGTCTCGATCATATACTTCCACATCCTCTGTAATATCTTGCGCACTGACAGTTTTTGTCAAAACACGAAAATTATTTTACCGTACTTTTCCCGTAGTGTCAATGAAAAATAGGGACGTTATGAAACGCCCCTATCAGAAATTCTTATTTTTTATGTGTGACCGCCCGGCGGTAGACGATACCGGAGACCACTGCCGCCAGCACCTCGGTAAGCCAGAAGGCGTGCCATGCGCCGTCTGCGCCCAGCCAGTTACACAGCAGTGCAGCCAGCGGCATGATGAAAACAACGTACCGGCACAGCGCGATGACCAGCGATTCTGTGCCCTTGCCAAGACCCTCAAGCGCACCGGAGACGGTTGTTGAGACCGCCGAGATGACAAAGCCGATGCTGATGATGCGCAGTGCGGTCTGTCCGGCGGCGATGGTTTCGGGGTTCTGGGTGAACAGCCCCATCAGCTGCCCGGAGGCAACCTGACAGATGACAGTGCCCGCCGCCATGATGGCTGCGCTCATGAGCAGGGTCAGCTGGAACAGCTTTTTCACCCGGGCGTGCTCCCGCGCACCGTAGTTATAGCCAATGAGGGGGCGCATGCCCTGCACGAAACCGTTGGCGGGCAGATACAAAAAGGTCTGCAATTTATAATAGATGCCCAGCACCACCACATAGCTCTGAGAAAAAGCCGCCAGCAATCCGTTAAGGAAGGTGACCAGCAGCGAGGGCAGCGCCAGATTCAGGATGGCCGGAACGCCGATGGCGTACAGTCTGCCATCCAGCACTGCATCCGGGCGCAGACAGCTGCGGCGCAGCCGCACCGGCAGCTCGGTACGCAGGTAGACTACAAGGTAGACCACCACGCTGAGCACCTGACCGATGCCGGTAGCCAGTGCTGCGCCTGCAATGCCCATGGCAGGCACCGGCCCCAGCCCGAAGATGAGCACCGGGTCCAGCAGAATATTGCACACGCAGCCGGTGATCAGGGCGACCATGGACACCTTCATGCGGCCCACCGCCTGAAAGATCTTTTCAAAAGCCAGCGAGACCATGTTCACGACCAAAAACAGGAACACGATGGTAGAGTAGGTGATACCGGCAGCGATCAACCCCTCGTCCTGCGTAAAGCGGCGCAGAAAGCCGGGCATGATGGCGATGCTGACCGCCATCATCACCACGCCGTGCACAAGGCTGAGCACAAAGCCATGGGTGGCGGCCGTCTCGGCCTTTTCGCGGTCACCCGCGCCCAGATACAGCGCGATCATGGCGTTGATGCCGATGCCAAAGCCGATGGCAATGGCGTTGGAAAAGTTCTGGATGGGGAACACCAGACTTAAAGCGGTCATGGCATCCTCGCTGATGCGCGCCACAAACAGGCTGTCCACGATGTTGTAGAGGCTATTCACCAGCATGGAGACCACGTTGGGCAGTGCCATCGAGAGCAGCAGCGGCAGCACCGGCTTTTCCTTCATAAAAGTTTCGTTCATTGAAAAATTTCACCTGCTATCTGTAAAAAGTAAAAATGTGGAAGGCGCAGCACCGGCCTGCAGCCGGTTTCCGGCGCACAAAAAAGCCACACAATGGCCCTTGTGAGGTCATTGTGTGGCGAAAAGTAGCAATGTTGCTGTAAAAATCCACACGGTTTTTATGATCGCGGCAGCTGTCCGCGATATGCAGCCTGCGCATTTGCGGGCTGCAACTTTAGCAGAATACCACATCCTCAGCGGCGTGTCAAGGGGTTTTTGTGCAAAAGTATGACTTTTCGTCCACTTGACCATTTTTTCAGCAGGCGCTACAATAAGGCAAACCGGCTCTGAGGGAGGGCATTATATATGAAATGGATGATCGCATCAGACCTGCACGGCTCCTATTATTATGCGCAGCAGCTGCAGCAGGCCTTTGAACGGGAGCAGGCCGACCGCCTGCTGTTTCTGGGAGACCTGCTCTACCACGGCCCCCGCAACGACCTGCCCCGGGATTACGCCCCCAAAAAGGTGATTCCGCTGCTGAACAGCCTTGCGCCCAAGCTGCTGTGCGTGCGGGGCAACTGCGATGCCGAAGTGGACCAGATGGTGCTCAATTTCCCGGTGCTGGCGGATTACGCCGTGCTGCCGGTGGGGCAGCGGCTGGCCTACGTCACCCACGGCCATGTGTTCAACCTGAACCATCTGCCGCCCCTCGCCCCGGGGGATATTTTGCTCCACGGTCACACCCATGTGCCCGCATGGACGGACTTCGGGCAGGGGAACCTTTACCTGAACCCCGGCTCTGTGAGCATCCCCAAGGAAAACACTGCCCACAGCTACATGACCTTGGAAGAAAGCACCGCCTGTTGGAAGACCATGGAGGGCGCGTGCTACCACCAGCTGCAGTTGTGATAATGTTGTGATATTCCGGTTTTTGCCGGCAAAAGCTGGAAAAAGCTCTTGACGAACCGCCCGAAATGCTGTAAACTAAGTACAACCTTTAAAAATAGAGGGAGCTGTAAGCTTTGTACTGAACGCAGGCGGTGCAAAGTGTAGCAGTAAACCCCATAAGGCATCATAAAAAGACACCGGAGGCTTTGCATCAGCTTCCGGTGTTTTTTTGTGCGCCGCCAGGCTATCTTTTGCAGCGCGGTCATGCTACAATAGAAAGAAAACGTGAATTGCAGGAGGAATTATGGATTTTTACGGAACCATCGGCCCTGCCTGTGCCGATGTAAAGCTTTTGCAGCAGATGGTGGAAGCCGGTATGACCGGCATCCGCATGAACCTTTCTCATGGCCCGCTGGCAGCGCACAAGGACTGGCTGGCGCTGCTGCGCACGGCCGGGGTCGAGAAGCTGCTCATTGATTTGCAGGGGCCGGAATTACGCATCGGTCGTCTGCCGCAACCGCTGCCCCTGACCGCCGGACAGACCGTGCGTCTGGGCGCGCAGGGCATCCCCTGCCCTGCTGCACTAGTACAGGGCGTGCAGCCCGGGCAGGAGCTGCTGCTGGATGACGGCAAGCTGCTGGCACGGGTGGACACCGCAGAACCGGAAGCGCTCGTGTGCACCGTAGTGCGGGGCGGCGTGCTGCAAAGCCGCAAAAGTCTGGCAGCACCGGGGGCAGACATCCAGATGCCCACCCTGACCACCGAGGACAAGGAGAACCTTGCCATCGCCGCCGATTGCGGCGTTACCGGGGTCATGCTGCCCTTTGTGCGCGGCGCTGCGGATATCCGCAGCCTGCGGCAGGCGCTGGCAGAGGCCGGTGCGCCGCAGCTGAAAATCCTTGCCAAAATTGAAAACCTTGCGGGCGTACAGGCACTGCCGGAGTTTTTGCCGCTGGTGGACGAGGTGGTCATTGCCCGGGGCGACCTTGGCAACGCCATGCCCCTGTGGGAACTGCCCCGCTGCCAGAAGCAGCTTTCTGCCGCCTGCCGGGCAGCCGGGGTGCCCTTTATGGTGGTGACCCAGATGCTGGACAGCATGCACACCCGGGCGGTACCCACCCGCGCCGAGGTGAGCGACATCTACAACGCCGTACTGGACGGCGCATCCAGCCTGATGCTCACCGGCGAGACCGCCGCCGGGCAGTACCCGGTGCAGGCCATGGAGTATCTGGTGCGCACCGCCCGCACGGCGATGTGACAGGGGCTGATTCAGAATGCCCTCCGCTGCGCTTTGGGCATTTTTAGCGGAAAGACTATTTATATTTGCCAATCGGGAAAATCTGCGGATTTTCCCGATTGGCCTTTTCACGGAAGGGTCTTAGCGGAAGATATTTTTCCGCAAAAAACAGCAAAGGGATAGCATCTTTTGTCTGCTTCCTGTATAATACAGGTAAAATCAACTGAAGTCAGAAAGGTTTATCGTTTATGGGCATCGTAGTCATCGGAGCTGTTTTTGTGGATATCAAGGGCTATCCCCTTTCCACCTATATCCCCGGCGGGCGCAACGCCGGACGCATCGAGCAGGTACACGGCGGTGTGAGCCGCAACGTGGTGGAGGATATCGCCAACGTAGAGCTGCGCCCCACCTTTGTGGGTCTGGTGGACGACACCGGCATGGGACAGGACGTCATCGACAAGCTGGCAAGGCACAAGGTCAACACCCGCTTTATCCAGAAAAAGCCGGACGGCATGGGCACATGGCTGGCCATTTTTGACAACGACGGCGATGTGCACGCCGCCATCTCCAAGCGGCCGGACACCACCCCGCTGACCGGCCTTCTGCAAGAACAGGGCGATGCCATTTTTGCAGACTGCGACTCCATTGCATTGGAGCTGGACCTCGAAAAAGAAACGGTAAAGCAGACCCTGCGCTACGCTAAAAAGTACGGCAAAAAGGTGTTTGCCGTAGTCTCCAACATGAGTATCGCCATGGAGCGGCGGGATTTTTTGCAGCAGATCGATTGTTTTGTATGCAACCAGCAGGAGGCCGGGCTGCTGTTCTCGGACGACTACGACCACCTCTCCCCGGACGAGATGTGCCGGGTGCTCACGGGCAACGTGCGCAGCGCCAACATTCCCAGCATGGTGGTGACCATGGGCGGGCAGGGCGCGGTATACGCCTGTGCGGACGGTGACTGCGGCATTGTACCCGCCAAAAAGGTGGATGTCATGGACACCACCGGTGCGGGCGACGCCTTCTTTGCCGGCACGGTCATCGGCCTGACCTACGGCAAAACGCTGGCAGAATCCTGCGAGATCGGCAGCCGTCTTGCTGCTTCGGTCATCTGCATCACCGAGAACGTCTGTCCCCGCTTCCGCCCGCAGGAGTTCGGGCTGGATGTGCCGGTGGTGGACTGACGATTTTAAATGGAAATCAATTTTCCGAAAAAAGGCTTCCCCCGGTCGGGGGAAGCTGTCACCGCAGGTGACTGATGAGGGCGCAGGCAAGCAGCATTTTGCGGGAAACTCCCCCTCATCCGTCTGCTCACTGCGCTCGCAGCCACCTTCCCCCCAAGGGGTGAAGGCTTTTGCTCCGGGTCAAGCTGCAAAAGTTGATTTCTATGAAAACCGCATTTTCCCCCTTGACAGAAGCGGCGGTTTCTGGTATCAATAAAAAAGATAAAGGGGAGTAAAGGGCAGCCCGCCGGTCAAGGCTTTTTCCGGCAGGCCGCTGCATGGCAGCGTCATCACGGCAGCAATGCCCGATGTCATGTGTTCGCTTGAGACTTTTGTCACAGATCTTACGCTGTGGCAAGGGTCTTTTTTTCTTGCCGCAGCATCAGAACAAAAGGAGGCAGAAAAACAATATGAATTTCTGGAACACATTCGCCGCGCTCTTTTCAAACTTCGGAGCGCTGACATGGCAGATGGTGGTCATGTGGGGCATCGGTGCCCTGCTCATTTACCTTGCCATCGTCAAAAAGATGGAGCCCAGTCTGCTGCTGCCCATGGGGTTTGGTGCCATTCTGGTCAATCTTCCCGCATCCGGTGCCATCACGCAGGGAGACACCGTTGGCCCCATCTCTGCCCTGTTCGAGGCGGGGATGTCCAACGAGCTGTTCCCGCTGCTGCTGTTCATCGGCATTGGTGCCATGATCGATTTTGGCCCGTTGCTGGAAAAACCGTGGCTCATGCTGTTTGGCGCAGCGGCACAGTTCGGCATCTTTTTCACCCTGTTTCTGGCCGGGTTCTTCTTTGATATGAAGGACGCCGCGTCCATTGCGGTCATCGGCGCAGCGGACGGTCCCACCGCCATTTTTGTGGCAAACACCCTGAAATCCCAGTATCTGGGCGCTATTATGGTGGCAGCTTACAGCTACATGGCATTGGTGCCCATCGTGCAGCCGCCGGTCATCCGTCTGCTGACCACCCAGAAGGAGCGCCGCATCCGTATGCCCTACGAAAAAGGCAATGTCACCCAGCTGACCAAGATCCTGTTCCCCGTTGTGGTCACGGTGGTCGCCGGTCTGGTAGCCCCGGCCAGCGTGGCGCTGGTGGGCTTTTTGATGTTCGGCAACCTGCTGCGGGAGTGCGGGGTGCTGAACTCCCTGAGCGAGACCGCCCAGAACGTACTGGCAAACCTCATCACCCTGCTGCTGGGTCTGACCGTTGCCGGGCAGATGACCGCCGACAAGTTCGTCCGGCCGGATACCCTGCTCATCATGGCGCTGGGTCTTGTGGCCTTTATCTTTGATACCGCTGGCGGCGTGCTGTTCGCCAAGCTGCTGAACCTGTTCCTGCCCGAGGGCAAAAAGCTGAACCCTATGATCGGCGCGGCAGGCATTTCGGCCTTTCCCATGAGCGGACGCGTGGTCAACAAGATGGGTCTGGCCGAGGACAACCAGAATTTCCTGCTGATGTACTCCATCAGCGTCAACGTTTCCGGGCAGATCGCATCCGTCCTTGCCGGCGGACTGATCCTTTCCCTGATGGCTTAACGGAGGTGCCTTTATGCTTCATCTTTCTTCCTGGATGACCACCCTGCCCATGATGCTCATCGGCATGACCGGTATCCTGCTGGTCATCGGCTT
>ULTZ01051035.1_pt1 | contig 11414 bp, 6 predicted proteins | sample 1957981 | NCBI WGS metagenome assembly ULTZ01 (sample SAMEA4835745, study PRJEB28245) | human gut metagenome | biome: gut microbiome; material: fecal sample | place: Denmark | collected 2008
CTCATATAACTCGTAATATTGTTTGGCCATTGCCTGCGCCGAGTACTTTTCTTGTGCACAAAACGCTATATTGCGCTTGTCAATTTTTTGGTTCAAAAAAATTTTTAATGCATTATTTAACTGTATTAAATCTCCGTAATCAACAAACTTACTATACTCATTTATTGTTACACTTTCAGGTCCCCCAGCTTTAAAACCAATAATGGGAGTTCCACAGCACAAGCTTTCAGCAACACTCATCCCAAACGTTTCCCTTGAGCTTGCAATAATTGTCAAATCTGAACAAGCATAGAATTGGGCTAACAACTTCATATTACTTATATAAGAAATTCTCTTTATATTCGAAAGACTTACTTGTAACTTACCAGGTCCAATAATAATAAAGTTAATATTGGGATTTTCTTTTGCCAAATCAACTATATAATTTCCGCCCTTGAGAGGCGAATCAAAATCGGAAGTAATATGGACTACATTATAAGACATGTCGAAATACTTTTTAACAACTCCTGATATTTCGTCTTTCTCATAAAATTTAAACACCGAAGTATCTATTCCATTCAAAATACATCTCGAGGCAAACCGCTTCGTAATACTGGATTGTTTTGTTCTTTTAAGTAACCAAGGCGAAACAGAAACAAAAACAATATCTTTAAACCCATCAAACGCTTTTTTCATCCTACGATAATTATAAGCTGCTGCATCGATAAATTTTGATTTACACGCATAATACTTATCTGAACAGGATATACATCCATCAATCCATTGATTACACTCTCGAGCATATGGACAACTTCCCGTATGATAAAACTCTGCATGCTCTGTAATAACAAGAGGGATACTCAATGAACAAATAAACCTAAAAAAACGTAAAAGATTCACATCATAAGAATTAATGCAATGTACATGAATTATATCTGGTTTAATTTTCTTCACAAAGGAAATAAGCTTAGTTGTTGATACCCAAGCATAACCATAATGATTTCCTGTTATTCTCGTCAACAGTCCAGAACAATATTTATCAATCACATTGCCATAGCAATATGCTCTTTTTTCCTTTTCCTTATCTACTTTCCATGCATAACAACAATACGCCTTTAATTCCGTATTCTCCAAATAATTATCTATACATTCGACTATTTTTCCTGTACTTCCAAATCCATAATAAGAATTTATAATTAATATTTTCTGCATATAACGTCTCACATCTTATCATTTAACCTAATCTCAACTAAACATAAATATTCTCAATAAACTTTTTCATATCCCACTCAAATTTTTCTTCAGAAAAGGGATTATTATTTCTACAAAAATCTTTCCGTTCACCTCTAACAATCGTACTATCATTTACTGCACATGTCACTTTATCAATTGTTTCATCACTAATATCATTAATATAAATAACACTATTATCTTCTGAAAGATATTTAATAATATTAGAAGTTTTATTTGTTATCACCGGCGTACCACAGCCAATACTCTCTGATACTTTTGTCGGGAATCCAGCTCTTGTAGCACGTATATCATCTCTAATAAGTATAGAAAAATCTGCATTAATTAAGACTCTTTTCACATATTCTATCGTTTTTTTCCCATGAAAAATAATACTTTCCCCTAGTTCTTGAACTGAGTTCTCTAATTTGGGTAGACTATCAAGCAATTCCTTTTGCGTAACCCCAATAATATTTAACTCAAACCGACCTCCATTCCTTTTTACTTTTAACAACAATTCTATAATTAAATCAATCCTATCCTTCATTTGAGCATAATTCGTTATTTTAACCCCACTTCTAAACGGCACACCAGCATAAACAATTTTTGCTTGACTATTAGCCACAAAATCAACATCTTCCGTCTCCGCTATTGGTGGAATTACTACAACTTTTTTATTTCTTTTTTCATAGTAATCTTTTAGCCAATCCGAAATCGCTATTATTCCATCACACCGCAATGCGACCACAACATTTTCGTAATATGCTTCAAATTTTTTAAACAAATTAAAAAAAATACTATCCGAATTAGGAGTTAACCAATCAACCACATCAGCAATTACTGCCATATTTTTTTTCTTTGCATAACGAATAATAAAAGAATTCATCAATGCCAAAGTTGGTGTCGAATACATTATAATATGGCTTACATCATTTTCATTCAATATATTTCCAACAATTTTCTTAAACTCTCTAAAAAAAGAAAAGACTCTCCACCGATTCTTTTTACATAAATTTAAAGAATATGTATATACTTTAACACCTTGAAAAACAACAATATTTGTTGATTGATTGCCATTATCTTTATTTGAAGGCATGCAAATCAAAATTACATTATATCCCAATTTTTTTAATATTTGGACATTTCCCCAAACCCTTTTACCAGCAGCGTTCATATCAATAATATTAAAATTTCCTGTATATATAATACTTTTTTTCATATCCTCACTCAGCTTTTTTTGCATTACTAATAACAGATGTTCTTCTTCTTTGAACAAACATCGAATTGTCAGGAACTACACCTGATACAATGCTTCCTGCAGCTATAACACAATTATCTCCAATTCTCGTACCTTTTAGTATTACTGTGTTCGCACCTACCCATACATTTTTTCCTATACAAATAGAACTCGTTGTAAATTTGTCTCTTAGCGCTTTTCCATCACTTATTACATGATCATGATCAAAAATATACACATGAGGTCCAAACATAGTGTTCTCGCCTATGCTAATTTCTTTTCTTGCAATCATAATACCATAGTCTCCAATGTGAACATTTCTTCCAATAGATATATTCCCGGCAACACTAGCTAATTCACATGATTTTCCAACAGAGCACCCCTTTTCAAGACAAATTTTTCCTTTGGATAACAATTCTATTTTTGAACTTGGCGCAACTTTTATATATAAATCAAATGTAATAGAAGATCTATGTAATAATTTAATTACTAACACTTTTATTAATCCCAAAAAAGCACTCAGTACATTTTTCATGATAACCTACTCCTTGAGGGCAACTGAATCCATTCTCCCATCTGTAGATCCCATTCCTCTGGTTGAACTGAAACAAAACCACTATTATGAAAAAAAGTCAACTCTCCCACATAAATCTTATCTTTTATCACATAGAAATCTACTCTTAAATGAGGTATGCCTTTAGATAATATCATGGCTAATTTTTTCATTTTTTCAAACATTATAGGTTTTTCAGGCAATATGTCAGAATTTGGATCTTTCATATGAATCGGCAAATGATTAAACTCCATATCAAAAAAATCAGTTCTTGGATTTACCCCTCTATCGTTAGAAATGTACATAACCTTCGGCACCCCATCAAAACAAAAAAATTTATAATCATGAATCACAAAACCGTTTCCATCACTTGTCTCATCTAATTTGGGTTCCGCAATAATTCTTCTTGGCACATTTTTATATGGCCATTCTCTTCCAAGAAGATACTCGTCATTCTTTATATGAAAATCAAAGTGTTTTTTTGCCACACCATAATCAAATATTTTCTTATCGTCACAAATCATCACACTTCCACTGTCATGGGTACACTTTAGCACAAATCTATTCGGAAGTTGTGAAAAATCAATTTCGTCAAAACTGTTCCAACATCCAAGAGTCGGAACAACATATTGACTCCCTATATTTTTTTCAACAAAATGCTTCATTTCATACTTATCAACCATTTTTGTGTATTCATCTTTTCGGTCGTATAGCTTCAACCATTGGAGCTTCTCTGTAAAATATTTCGGTTCTGTAAGATCAAGTTTTTTCCCAATACGCAAACGATATTCTAACTTCAGCATAGCTTTATCTGGAACAAATCCCAAACAATTAAGAATTCTAAGTCTAGTATATTTATTAGAAATTATTTTCTTATAATCCATTGCACTTCCTCAATCTCTTTCATATATGCATCAACAACAATCTGCCGATCAAACTGTTGCTCTACTTTATGTCTTCCTTCGGCACCCATGTTTCTTTTTTCATCTTCTGAAAGATGTACAAATTTTTGAATTGCCTCTATTAAAGCCTCACTGTCCTTTTGCGGAATCATATACCCATTTACACCATCGTCTACAACTTCCCTACACCCGGATCTGTCCGTCGTAATAATTGGTCTTCCGGAAGCACATGCTTCCAACAGTACATTACTTATTCCCTCCGGATAATAGGTGGGATGAACAACACAATGAATATTCTTCAAAAATTCCGACACATTTCGAATCATCCCATGATAAATTACAGTTCCATCCTTGTTTAATTCTTCGAGCTGTCCCTCATACTCTTTCTCGCAAAAACCACAAATATGAAATTCTGTATTTGGAAATTTCGTCTTTATTCTCTTAGCAGCTTCAAGATATTGATCAATCCCTTTTTCCTTCATAATGCGAGAGATAAAGGCAAATCGAATACCCTCTTGATCATCTGGATAATCCAGAACCGGAAATCTCTCTAAATTTACCCCAGATCCCGGAAGCATTCCATGTTTGTCTCTCGCAATATTATGTTTTACGAAAAACTGCTTATTCTCTTCATTTTGGAAGAATACACGTTGTACCTTTCTAAAAGCGCGCTTATAGAGCCGAACTAAAACTTTTTGCCTCACTCCTGCATTTTCAACGGCTGTTCCCAAACCGGTTATATTTGCAACAAATGGAATATTATATTTTTGTGCAGCCAACGCCCCATATATATTAGGTTTGATGGTATACCCTAATATGATATCCGGTTTAATATTCTGTATCAACTTGCGATAGTCGCATAACAGTTTTATCTCTTTTAACGGATTCATCCCATGACGATCAATACAGATATCATAATAATGACACCCTAATTTTATTAAATCATCTATTCTTTCTCCATATGGAGATGAAATATAGACCTCATAGTTTTCTTCAATCAGTTTTTCTACCAATTCTAACCGAAAATTATAAATCACAACATCATGATTAACTAAAAATAAAACTTTCTTTTTCATTATTCTATGAATTTATCTCCATTACACTTTGCTTTACAGTTGTATTTTGGTATTTCAGCCCACTATAAGATGATGCTTCAAACTTGTAACAATTATTTCCAAATGCTTTATTAACAAGACCACCTATCTTTCCTGGCATCTTACTACCCATCTTGACTGCCGGTGCAAGACATTTTAACTCTGTTATCTTTTTTCCACTAGCCTTTGCAATCTCTTTTACCATATCCGATGTCTTTGTCCACTCTCCATTTTGAGGCAACAATACAACCGAATTTCTATGATATGGTTTGAGCAACATGATCTGACATAAAAATTCACACAAATTCTCGATATAAAGCATGCTTCTCTCATTGTTCACATCTGGGAATATCGGTAATTTCTTTGCAAGCTTAGCCAATGTACGATAGTTTCCCTTGCTGCCTTTTCCATAGATCATTGGTGGACGCAAAACAATGACTTTATATGTATCGTTCGCCAATTCTCGAACAGCCACATCCGTCTGAAGCTTACTGTCACCATAGAAGTTCGCCGGATGAGGAACCGTTGTCTCATCGATCACTTTCGCTTGTCCATATGGTGCAGAATCGCCATAAACAATCATAGAAGACATAAAGATAAATGTCTTTACACCTTCTCTCTTTGCTTTTTCCGCTACCTCAACGGCTAATCCGGTATTTACCTCATAATATTTTTTCTTTGTCTCTTCCGAAACTTTTCCAACATCCGCATGTGCAATACCAGCCACATGATAGATAATATCATAGTTTGAAAAATCTTTTTCTTTCCATGATTCATCTTTCAAATCCAGTTCTTCAATTTCGAAATTGTCACGATAATGCTTCTGTGCATATTCTATAAACGACTGTCCAATATATGATCTGGCTCCGGTAATCAACACTTTTTTCTTTGTGTCGAAATCCACCTCTACAGTCTCACCAAATCCAATATGTCCAATCAGTTCTTCGTCTGTTTTTCCTTCTGAATAATTGTAACTATTTTTTTTCATTTCTCCGGTTCCACCCTCAACAACACTATCATCATGGGAAACCTTAGAAATGGTTCCTAAGAAACATTTCAGATCAAATAAGAATGACTGTTTCTGCACATATTCGCCGTCCAATTTTGCTTTTACCGGGATCTCCAGTTCATCCCTTCCGTTAATCTGTGCCCACCCGGTCAATCCCGGTTTCACATCATTCGCACCATACTTATCTCTTTCCGCAGTAAGCAGATCCTGATTCCATAATCCCGGTCTCGGTCCGATGATACTCATATTTCCCACAAAGATATCCCAGATCTGTGGTAATTCATCTAAACTATGTGCACGAATAAATTTACCAACCTTGGTTATGTACTGATCCGGATTGTCCAACTGATGTGTCGGCACATCATGAGGGGTAGATACTTTCATGCTTCTGAATTTATGTAATTTGAAATACTCCTTGTTTTTTCCTAACCGTTTCTGGGTGAAAAGTACAGGTCCCGGGTCCTCAATTTTAATTGCGAGCGCAATAGCTGCATATACCGGGGACAGAACAAGTAATCCTCCAAACGAAAGACCTACATCTAATGCCCTCTTGGCATATTTACTATATAAGGATTCTTGCGTGAAAACAACACCTGACTCTTCCAAGTGTCCCCTGACACCATCTGCATTTTCAGCATCATTGTCATTTTTTACAAAAACAACCTTCTTGCCTTCAAACGGATTCTGTTCTTCTGGTTCATTCTTGTATGTATAGTCAGCCTTTTTCTTTTTTGCGACAAGCTGCATTCCAACAAATGCAATCCCAGCCGCTCCTGCTAATATTTTAAGGGTTTTACAAAGCTTCTTGTGTGCCATTGCAACGCTCCTTCTGTTCATAACCACGTTATGCTCATTTCCTTAAACTAATTTATTATAGCATATATATGCGTATATAGCTACTTTTTTCCGTTTTCATCTATCTTTTTTCATTTTCATGGCTTTTAGTCGACTTTATCGTTTCTTACAGAACAAGCGAAAATTTCTTAATTAAACAGATCCAAAACTATTTATGGGGCGCGATTCAATGAATCACACCCCAGATTTTTCCCTAGTTCCAGAAAATATTCCATCTATATGGATGTCTCATCATCTTCCATATACCAGAAATCATCGCTGCTAAGTTGTGGAAAGTTAAATACATCCACTCCATGATGTTCGGGCAAGCTGATCAGTTGCTGGCGAATGGCATTTATTTCAGAGATAATATCTCTTGCCACTTTATGACGAAGGCAGTCTATGATCTGTCTAAACTGCCTTTGGTAATATTTATCCAGCAAAAACGCATTCTTAACGAGCCAGATCATAAAAAGATGATCTAGGGTAATTCCTTTCCGCCAATCAGGATATGCGTTGCAAAGATATCTCCGGCTTTTATCATTTTTTGCTTTACAAAATCGCATCGGTGGGAAAAGATCCAGTTTCTCATCAAATTCGTTTTCCTCTTTTTTGAAAAAAGAAATGGATTGTCCCTTCTCATAATCAATTTCCATCTGATTATATTCTTGTAAGTATGAATCCTGATACAAATTCAATAAAGTCCAAATACCACTATAGTCTATATAATCGACTTCTGCGATTTTTGGCGGCATAGGTTCCTTAAAAAAATTAACTCTTTTTTTTAAGTAATCCTTATGATTATATCTCAACCATTGTCGCAATAGCATATTTTCTATCTTTTTCCAATCATTTAGTGTAAAATTCACCCAATCCCTATTCTCTACACGTACAAATTGATGTTTCAAAGGATTTTTTATTATATATTTATTTAGTATGCCAGAAACATATAATTCGGTTTCTATCGGAAGCTGCTTCACGCGCTTTCGACTAGCTTGTACCATAGGTTGCCATTCATTCTCCAAAAAAAATATTCCTCTATAGTCATCCTCTGAATAGTAACTCACAGGTACATCTCCCGCATAAACGCCTTGATATGCACATTGTACTGATGACTCTCTACAATTTGATTGAAGAGAACCGATGTCCGGGCATCCACATTTTTCAATTTGAACACACATTCCCCGTCGTCCCTGTTGTTCATGTTTATATTTATAATAACTCCTCCAACTTTCATTTAAGCCGATTGATGCGTGAAACGGACTCCATACTTCTCCCAACTGTTCTTCTGACCGAGGACATACATCATAATTTTCAAAAGCAGCGGCAAGTGCATCTACCTCTTCTGCACCATATCTTTCTTTTAATTTTTCCCAATCAAACCCATAATCATATTCTTCTATATCTGTTTCAAATAGTAACATTTGAAGCATTTTATCTGACTCTCTGATACTGCCACTAACCCTGTAAGTCAAATCTTTCACTTGCCAACAGGGAATTTTTTCAAAATATATGTCATATGTTACCAAAACTCCGGATATCCCCTGTAAGACATGATCTTCTTTTGTATCCAAAGGAATGGTTGTCATCACAATTTTAGGATACTGTCCCTGCACCTCTGGGAACTTCCGGTCAAATTGTTCTTTCAATTCATCCGTCAGTTCATAAACTTTCTTCCCTTCTACATCATGAGCTGCTTTCATCACCTCATCATAAGTTTGCCCGATCCTTTCATTATTATAATACACAGGCACCCGGGAACCACACAGATATTTTTCCACTGTATTCTTCAAATTTAAAGTTCCTAGTTTTCCCGGATTCAAACGTATCGCAATCGAAGTTCCGGCATTCTTCCGATATCCGTTTCTTTCCTGCTGATAAGAAGTTTCTGTAACAAAATCACCCGGATTAGGCATTGGCTCATTTGTGAAGTGGTTCTGTGATTGATTCAACAATGTATAATATCCGCTGAGTCCCGTCACTTTCAATCGTAATCCATAATGTTTGTTCATGTTCGAGTTCGTTATCTCCTCTTCTCGCCGGTTTTTATCAGAATCAAAATAAAGAGTCGACACCTCCGCATAATCACCATTAAGAAAACATGACAGAAAACCGATTCCAAAGCGACTGATACCATAATACTTTTCTGTTTGATGGTGATCTCTTAAGTCTCTTTCGATTTCTTTGGAAGAATAATATGAATTTCCTACTTTCAGGAAATATCTTTGCAGCATTCCCATGGTCATTCCGGTTCCCTCATCATCAATACGAAACCAGATGTTTCCATCCTTGTCATTCCACTCCCAGAAATCAATACGGGACTTTTCAGGTATAAAATCAGAATCCATTTTTCCTCGAAGCAAAGTGGCATCGATCGCATTCTGAAGCAATTCTCTCACAAAAACATCCCGGTTATCATACAAATTTTCTCCCGTCAGCAATTCCAGAATCTTTGTCTGATCCATCGTGATGCAAAAGTCTCCGCTCATATATCCATCGGATTCAATTTCATTGCGTAAAATAGTCCGGGGAAAAGGAAAGTTCTGTTGCCAGCTTTTTCTACAAGACTTCTGCAACCTTATGCAATTTCCAAGTTCAACCTCGATCCAGTCCAGAAAATCACGAATCGCATGCTCCACACCCGGATGGGTACAATGGGCTCTATACGGCAAAGCTTCAGTCGAAGGAGATTCCGGATAAACAAAACCTATAGAATCCTGATGTTTCTTCCACTCTTCAATACTTTTTTCGTTGTCTCCTACATAGCTGCACAATACCTTTGGTGCCCTGGTATCATCAAAGTCCAATAAATCGCCCAACCGTAGCAGTAGTGCACAAAACAGTGGACTGACATCATTTGCATTTAAGTAATCCAAATCATGATTACCATCCATGTCTGAAGGATTGTAACCATGTACCTCACAAACGGACACAATGCACTGCAATGGCACAACATCCCTTGGGCGCTGACTGATCAATTCCTTCCATGCCTCATTATGCAGCACCTCAGCCACACGTTCAGAATGCAAGCTGCGGAGATACCACTGCCGCATATCTTCTGTCCAATCTTCTGCCGGACTCCCCATAAATTCCGGGTAATGTTCTCTCAAGAATCTTTTACACGCTTCTGTATCCTCGTATTGTGCCTTCTGTTCCTCATCTGTGTAAACCATGCCCACATCATGCAAACTTGCAACTAAAATCAGCAGTTCCAGTTCCCCCACAGTGAGATTACTAATCTGATCTCCCAGTAATCCGCCCATGGCATACAATACATTTAAGATATGTGTTTCGTCATGCAACGTATAATTTCCAAAGTTTCTGCGAACATCCTTCAAATAATTTGTAGCATATTCATAAACTTTTTTTACCCATATACATCTTTCGCTTCCTGCATCAGCTTTTTTCTTATATTCTTTCCATAATGCAGTTTCATCTAAATTTTTTGAATGACCCATGGCATTTCCTTCCTTTGTTTCTTGTATGAGTTTTTCGATATTATATAGTTTTATTTCATCCTAATCCTCCAAAAGATCCTCCCCTTCTCCGCCTTGCGCGATTAGAAAAGCTCCTACATAAAATTCTGAATTTCTCTCTTTCATATCTTTTAGGCACAACACTGCATATTCTTCATCTGCTTCAAATCCCCCACCGTTGTGAATAACAGAATATAGTTCTTTTCCGCTAGCAGTTAATAAATAAGCATCTCTACGGAATAACTCAGGAACATCAGCGTAACTCATGACAATACCACATATTTTATCATTGTGCATCTCCAAATTTGTACCTTTAGAAATATATAAAGCCATATCATGATCCTGGCTAAGTGCTCCTGCCTCTAACAATGGCACAATATGTCTCTCATAAGACAATCCCCTGTTTCTTATAAACTCCCGACATTCTTCATCTCCATCTTCCTCACAAAAAAATCCAGCCACATCAATATAATAAATATTCCCACTCTGCATAACATATCTACATAAATCCGAAAATATATTTGCTTCTTCAGATGACATATTCCGAATCATGTCTAATGTACGGAGTGAGCAAGCCTTTGGCTTCGCAATCTCATTGGCCAAAACTTTCCCCCACAACTGTTGCAAATTCTCGTTGCTAATATTTCCAACAGCATCGAAAAAACGCATCAGCCAGTCAAAGCTAAATGTAGTCTGATCTACGTTCTCTTCTACTTCCATTTCAGGCTGCCTTTCTTGATTAGATGCGATCATTTCATCTGCCCGTTTTGCAATTTCCAAGAAATTTCGGCATTTATACAGTTCTACATAGGAAAGCCTTCCCGCTCCAAGTAATTCCTCCAGAACTTTTTCAAATTCCTTCTTTTTTAATGCTTCCATAACTTTAATGTTTTCTCCTTTTCGGAAAAACAAAGTTGTAATTAAAGATGAAACCACACCTTGCACTGCTGGAGAAGCAATCAAAGCTTGTCCAGCATTAGCTAGTGTATCAATTATTTCTGGTTTAACTACTTCTGGACTCATGTTTTCTTCCTCGCTCTCTGATATTTCTTTTGTTAAATTGTACCAAGTCGCTAGCGCGACGGCTAGCCCCCAATACA
>ULTZ01059813.1_pt1 | contig 11388 bp, 8 predicted proteins | sample 1957981 | NCBI WGS metagenome assembly ULTZ01 (sample SAMEA4835745, study PRJEB28245) | human gut metagenome | biome: gut microbiome; material: fecal sample | place: Denmark | collected 2008
CGCTCTCTCCGGTTCAGCTCTGACATCTGGCGTTCAAGGATCTTCTCCCGGTGCTGGCAAGAGCGCAGCTTCTGCTCTGCTTTGGCTTTTTCGTTGCGGAGGTAGGCAAGGTCGGTTTTCGGTTGGGTCATGGCATCACGCTCCTTTTTCAGAAAATAAAAAGCCAAACAATCAGTATGGAGGCTGATCATTTGGCTTTGGAAACATATTTAATTTTCGCAGTTCAATCGAACTTTCACGGTAAAAGTTCCATTCTTCTTTTCGGCATAAAAATCGCCATCGCTTTCCTTCACCACACGTTTTACATTTTTCAGCCCATATCCATGGTGGCTGCCAACCCGAAGGCTGCGCGAGATATCACTGTATGGATTGTCAAGGCGGTAGAAAAGGCTTCGATACTGTTTGCGCAGCTGCAAATGGATCTTTCGTTGTTCTGGCGGCAAGCCACAACAAGCTTCAATTGCATTGTCGAATGTGTTTCCAATCAGGATGCTTAAAGATAACGGAGATATAGATAGAACTTCTGGAATCGTTACGTCCAGAGTAACTTTGATGCCGTTTTCTTCTGCTGTATGTAAATACTGATTCAGCAGTGCGTCTACAACTGGATTTCCAATCGTAGAAATATTTTTGGAACGTTCAAAGGCATCTGTTGCGTCTTGTACGATTTTGTGAAGTTCTTCGGAATTCCCACGCCCCGCCACCGCCTGCATTGCCAGAATATATTTTTTGATGTCGTGCCAAAGGGCTCTTGTTTCTTCTTGCCGTTCCTTTAGCTGCTGGTAATACTCCATCTGCAAGCGATATTGCTGCTCGTTAAATTCCGCTCTGAATTTTTCCTGCTCATTTTTTCGGAGAGCTTCTACATAGAAAACAATCAGGATATTCATTAAGAGGAGCACTACCATCAAGCCAATCAGGTAGTCTGGAAAATTTTCATCCGCTGCATGGTACTGTACCACATAACAAACTGCGATACTGGCAATTTGGATAGCGATGATCGGCAGCAGCCAAAGAATACGAAGAACATTTTCTTTTCGACTGAAAAAATGCGAGATTAAGATCAGCAATGGAATCTGAATCAGATTTGAGAACACCACATAAATCAATCTGGCCGATCCTGCTTGCATTAAGGCATCAGTATCAGAAACTTGTAGCCCAATAAGAAGCATCGCAAGAACTTCAACTACTGCTACAAGCGTGAAAAACGCAGCACTTGCAAAGATGGCTTGGCTTGCCCAAACCTCTGCGTTTTCGTTCAATCAAACCAAATTCTTCAAGTTCCCGCAGCAACTTGGTCGCTTTGTTGTCTGCGCAACACAATGCCCTCTTGACATCCTCAATTGTGAAGATGATGAACACCCGGCCCTGCTCGTCCAGCCAGCCATTTTTAGCAGAAAGGCTCATGCGGTCGAGCAGGATACCGTACAGTGTTTTGGCATCGGTTGACAAGTTCTGGAACCGTGACTCCTGAAACAGAGCTTTCGGGATGCGGTAGAATGAGAAAAGTTCTCCGGCTTGTCCATAGAAGTAATCAAGGGTCATGCGGTTGTGTCAAGGGCTGAAACCGACAGTGATACAGAAACATTGTAAAAACCTCCAGTGAAAAAAATTTTATTAGGATATGAAAAAAGCGCAACTTCGATTTTGCAGGTCGAAATTGCGCTTGGCAACATGTTATAATACAATGTCTTGACGAAAAACGGAATGGACGTATAATAAATTGTGTTATTTGAGAATTTTATATAATTTGCCCTTTGCACGGTCTCTCTGCTGGCAACAAACAAAATTTTATCGATCGAGGAGGAAAATTAATGGGATCAGAAACAATTTCTGCAGTTATGTCTGCTTTGGCTGTTATTTTAGGAATGATTGGTGCGATGTTTTCGGTAAAGCATACTGCTTCCAGTATAGAGAAAACGTCTGATGGTGACGCAAAAGAAGCAAAAGAGGCTGCTCAAAAAGTTCAGGAAGGAAATAAAGACATTATTTCTTTGATGTTGAATAATATGTCCGAATTAAGAGAATATTATGTCATTAATAAGCGGCAGGCTAATCGGGTGTTTAATGCAACATTGACGGCTTGTGTTATGGGTGGAATTATCTTTATCATTGGAAGTATCGTAGCATTTTGGGGTGGCCAGAAAGTATCGTTCTATACAACAATTTCCGGATGTGTTGTAGAACTCATTTCTGGCTTGTTTTTCTGGCTTTATAAAAGAACGATTGATCAGCTCAATCTTTATCACGAGAGATTGGGTTCAACAGAAAAGTATCTCACAGCGGTGCAGTTGGTTGATAAAATGTCAGAACAAGAAAAAGATAGTATGTATCGGTATATCATTGAAATGATGCTGATTGATAACAGTTCAAAGTGTCGTAAAAAAAAGCCTCCGGAAAATAAGATACAAAATACATAATACATAATACTGTTGAACTTTGTGAAGGCTACTGAAGGAAAATTGTTGGCCTGCAAGTGATTTGTCGCATTTTAAATCAACCTATGACTTTACACCGTTTTCAAAAAAGAATGTTTGCCGCCCGGCTTTTCGGCAGGCTGCTGCATCATCCCCTTCAATGTACGGCGTAAGGTCGAAATTGAAAGTAATGTTGAGTTGATACCCACGATAAACCTCTACCCTGCGGATAAGCTGATTGACGATCATTTTCTTTGCTTCAAAACTGGCACTGTCGTAGAGATCAGAAAAAGAAATCAGTTCTTCGTACAGTTTTGATACGCTGTCCATCAGTTCGGCAGTTTTTTCCGTTTCTGCGTAGGAAGATTCATAAAGAACATCCAATTCCCGAAGTTTTTCCTCCTGCGCTGTAATCATCTCGGCAAGGGTTTCTTTGGGAAGGACGCTCTCACCTTTGATACAGGCAAGAATCTCGGCTTTCAGGGAAATCAAGTCTTTTTGGGCTTTATCCCGCTCTACCTGAATAGTTTGCAGATAATTCTTACGTTCGACAACTTCCCGCTCGTAACGCCTTGTAATGATCTGCTCTTTCGGGATGCCTCTCATTTTGGAAAAGATCTGACGGACTGATTTATCAATGATCTCATCCAAAATATGTACCGTGTAACCCGTCTGCCCGGTGCAGCCGGTCTGCTTATAACGAGCACTTGGGTTCTCGTCCACGATGTCAACCCACTTTCTTTGTGTAGTTTGCGATAAGCAGAATCTCCCGGATACATTCAAATGCTTTCGGGTTCGGTTTGTTGGAGAATTGAAGACAACGAGATTTCTGTCGATTGCTATAATAAGGAAAATGCACAGTGGGCGTTTTGCTGCCTGCTGTATGACCAGAAAATTGGGCTTTCAGGACAACAAATTAGTAAAAATGGCACTTGATAGAACAGCGAGTGAAAAAAGTAATCATATTTTGGTGTTTTTGTTGCATGAAGCGGCGGGATATGTTAAACTAGAATAAATTATATTAACTTCAGAATACCATCAGAAATGGAGGGCTCGCAAATGGCAATGCGGGATGATCTTGCACAGTCGGCAGAAGAACAAAATATAAAAACGATCCGTATCCTGCGCACGACACAGGCTGCGGACGTTAAGGAAATGGTCAAAGAATTCTTCCGCTTTATCGGTTGTCTGGTTCACGACATTCCAGTTCAGGCGAGGATACAGGATGTTGCTCAGATACTGAACGAGCCGACAAAGCATGATGTGGATCTAATTCTGACGACAGATTATGAACCTTGGCTGGCTACGCTGGCGGCAAATACTCAAAAACGTTTTCCGGAACGCAAAATTATCGGGATGTCCTTTGCGCTGGACGGCGGTGCCGTGCAGATTGACGGAAAAAGTCTTGTCCTGACGGGAAATCTGAAGCAAGAACGGATACAAAGCGTGATTGACAGATTGATCGACAGTATCTGGAATGATTCGGCAGATAAAGTGACCGCGGGAAGTCTGCGTCAAATCAATGTACTGTATCACCAGTATGAATTGTTCCACTATTTACAAATGAAACGCACCTTCCGCATTGCCAATATGAATGAGGTACTCAAACTTGGCGCAAATCACTATGATATCCCCTATAAGCCTTATATTAACCGAATGCTGCGGGCGTTTTTTGCGTTTCGGAGAGCTCTGCTGGACTTGCAGCCGAAAACCGTATATTCAATTTATGCTGCCATCAATGCAGCTCGAAAAATACGGGAGATATACAGTGCGTTATCAGAAAACTCGGAGTATCGGCGCAGGGAGGCAGTGCCGACCGTTAATGTAGCCATGCTGCTCCGTGAACTAAATGGCATATACCAGCGTGACCCGAATTATGCAGGCATGTACTATTTGGCGGCCTATCTCTGCCAGAGCGATGAAAATCGGATATTGGATGCGTATAATTATTATAAACGAGCTCGAGAACTGAGTTTGGAGGAGACCGATGGTTTTTATGCATTTGGCATTTATCAGTTGGGACACTATCTCAGTAACGAGTTGGATGAACCAAAGCTTGCGCTGGCGCTTTATCAGGAGGCAGAAGTCAAGAATCGGCGCTGCTATCAGGCTGCTTTTCAAATCGCCCGCTGCTATGCGGAACAGGGCAGATTTGAACAGGCTGCAAATGAGTTTACAAATGTCATTGCAATCTTATCCAATGGCTTGGAACTGGAAGAATTGCCAGCAGATCTTCCCAGTAGGAAAAAAGCTGAAGTTGACGCATTTTATAGGAAAGGCTTTGGCGGCTGGGAATATCTCTCACTAAAAGAAATCCAGTATCTGTATAAATCCTATATCTGGCTTGCACGGATTGCAATGTATCGGAGACAAAAGCAGGAAGGGGATTGGTATACACGGAGAGCACTTTCTGCAGCGATTGCCTATTGGTGTGCACCGATGCTGCAAAGATGCTGTGATCCTAAAATCTGGAATACAGTGCGGCTGTTCCACGTACAAGGGCTGCCTGTCCGTGCGCTGTTTGTTACACTCAAACGAGCTACAGTCATCACCGGAGCCACAGATTCCTTGAAAGCGCAGATTGAAGAGAATGTCCTGCATTATCAGGATATGTACAAAAAAGAAGAGCCCTTATCCGCACAGTAAGAAGTATGATTTGAAAACAGAATCAGGTGGGAGACGTTAAGATGGGCGAGCAGAATCAGAGACAGACCACGAAAAGGACAGAAGGCGTGTTTTTGTATGATGCGCTGATGAATGATACCTATGTTTTGGAAGAAAGTCAGAAACCGGCCTTTGCAAAGCAGTATCGAAGGGCAGCAACCATCGTGTGTGATGCTGTATGCAGAGCAATCAAGGATGTGAAAGAACAGTCGAATCGGAGAGAATCGCACCAGCGTCATGTAAACAATCTCATTCCGATTATTGGTGAGCGCGGCACCGGCAAAACTTCTGTTATGCGGTCATTCTGCTGTGCATTGGAGCGCTATAATGGCATTACCTTAGCACCAGACCCGGTGTTTCCTTGCTACGATCTAAAATTGGATGAGCAGGCGCGCCAGAACATTGCAAATGCACATTTTCTGGTGCTGGATGTCATCAATGCCGGTGAGCTGAAAGGGCAGGATGATATTCTGGAAATCACCCTTGCCCGAATGCAGAACATCCTGAAACAGGAAGTAGAGTATGGTGCTCGCGGTACCTCGCAGGGCAGTTTGGAAGAGCTGCGGCGGTTATTGCAGAAATTTGAGACTTTGTACCGGAATCTGCGGTATCTGAACAGCCCAAAACGTGATTCGATCCCGGAAGGAGAGTCGGCACTGCGTGCTCTACAAAACCTTTCTAGCAGTCAAAGTGTGATCTGGGAGTTTGAAGATCTGGTCGAAAGCTATTTGGACTATTTTGACCACAAGGCACAGAACGAATATCACATGCCCGGCCGGAAGAGCTTTCTTGTCATCGCGCTGGATGATGTGGATCGTTACACCAATAAAACAGATAAAATAAACGGCAAAAATGCTTATACATTGCTGGAGGAAATTTACGAACATCTGACGCTGCCGCGTGTGCTTGTGCTGATGACGCTGGATGAAGAGATGCTACGCACCAGCGTGGAACGGTATATAGCCTCTGCGTTTGGAATAGAGGAGACACAGAAAAAAGTACAGGCCAGTCAGCTGCTTGCCAAAATTCTGCCGACTTATCACCGCGTTTATACACCCAATTATACGTACAATATCTGGACGGGTGTAGGAAATAAAAAACAGCAGATCTATGTTCGTCTGCCCGAAGCAATGCAGCAGGAGCTGGTGCTGACAGAAGAACCGATCCCGGCCAAGAAGCTGAATCTCTGTCTATTAGCAGAGCGCGCAGGTGTCTATTTTGATGCACTGGGGGAAAAGCAGCATTTCTTTGAGCAACGGAACATTCGGGAACTGCATGACTTCCTGCGCAAACTAGATGAAATGGAACAGCCGAACCAGCCGGATGCCGCAGAAAATGAAACGATTCGAGAAGAAAACCGTCGGCGGCTGCTGGAATATCTGAACGATACGTTCTATGTAGAAAAACTGAGCGGTGCGGAACAGGACGACTACAAAAAACGGCTGTGTTTTTCCATAGACCGCCGTAGCGAGGAATTGCTGTATGATATTCGGATAAATCGAAAAAAGCAGGAGAAAAAGCCAAATTTTGAGATTTCTGCAGAAGGCTCAATTCTGAAATTTGAAACGAATGAGGAAGATATTTCAGAAGGATTTCGCTATAGCTACGGAGAACTGATCTATAATTTGTATCATGCGACCCGGGAGGGTGATTATTCCAAGGAGATGATCCACTGCATCCTGGCACTTTACTCCGTGGAACTAAATCAGATATATGGTTCGGTTCGTGCTACACAGGAGAATGAAGCAGACCGGAAACAGGCTGCAAGGCAGCTGCAAAAGTTTATCGGACCATCGGTGACAGGCCGCTGGATCAATAAGATGCTGCCCAAAATCATGTTCCGTTATGAGGATGAAATGACCGGAAAAATGGAGCATTTTAAAACGCGAGATTGTTGGGCTTACAATAAGGCCAGTCTGGATGAAATGGTCGTGTTCAGACGTCCGTTATTGTCGAAAAAGGAAGATACAGCGTATCTGCTTCGTGTGGTAGAAATGATGCTGATGCTCTTTACGAATCTTCCGCATCCGTATAAGAAAATTGAAAAACCCACATTGCAGATCACGGCTTCCGGAAAGGAGATTTTGATTAAAGCAAAAAGCTCTAAGACACTTTGCTTTAATGTGTTGAATTTTTGTGTAAATTCGTTCCGATGGGAACAGTATTTTAACTGGGTGGATGATTTGTTCAAGGAGGCAATCAAGGAATACTTTAAAGTTAACAGCAATCTAAAAGCCGCAGGTTTCACGTCTGTGGCGCAGCTGGAAGAAGAACTAGATACATTCTCGCTACGGAATCAGTACAAAGCCTGGGATGCCCGGTACGGTTCGCTGGCACTTCCGCTGCAGCAGTTTGACCTGACCTACAATCTGTTCAAGCGGCTGGCAAATGATACGAGTGATATGCCGACGAGTATCCCGGATGCCGATATGCTCAAATGTTGCGGCTGGCTATACGGCAAAATCTCGCATCGGTTGCGGGAAGAATCCGATGTTTACGGTGGAATCTTGGGAGATGCTAGCTTTGAAAAGATCTTTGAAGGCTGCCCGTTCGTAGCTCGGATGTTGGCGCTGAATGCTGACAAGGATTATCCACCGCTGTTCCAGACCATTGAGATGCCAGAAGAGGAGCAAAAGTACGATACGGACGTTTTGAATGGCTTCTTCAGCAAGCTTGCGCAAAGTGCATCAATTCAGGCGCAAAACAACAATGAGTCAGCGAAAAATGAAAATGCGTCTATGCTGGAACAAAGCGATATGGACGCTGAAAAGACTAAAAAAGCGCAGCAGACGGAAGCCATCATAAAAGACCTGAACCTTAGTCCGAACGGTGGGCAGCAGGAGAAGCAATAATGGAGGAAAAAGATTCATTCTTTCTGCAAAGCCTTGCCCGGCTGAGCAGAGCACTGTTCTGTCAGGTCGATTCGCAGGATATTCTGGATGGAGCACTCTTTTTTGACGATATCTCGTTTCAGACGGCAGCGGATTATATGATGCTGGATCCGGATACTTCGTTGCGCTACAGCCGGATGGAATGCCGTAAGACTGCCGAATTTGCAGCAGATTTTGTCTGTGAGCGGCGAAAGCGTCACTTCTCCGGGCCGCAGGAGATCACGGGATGTCTGTCAGCCTTTTCAATTCTGGTCGTGCTGGCAGAACTGCTGCTTCGGCCGGATGAACCGGTGGTCTGCCGGTATGAGCAGCTGATTCCGTGGCGGCAGATTACAAAAATGTTGGGCGAGGAACTGCCGACAGCGGCTATGTATGCACAGAAGGACTTGGACAGCGGCATAGCTGGACGAAAGAACTTTGACTGGGCTGCTGTCATCGGCCACGACAACAGCCCGCTGAATGCCGTGATGGAGCGGGGCATTTCGGAGCACCACTTCCACCTGTTTTCCTCCCTGCCTTATTTTCAGGTATCGTGGGTCAACCTGATGAATGCAGTGAGCTGGAACTATTATCTGGATAACCTGCGACGTATTGAGCAGCAAAGCAAGGTCTGGCAGAAGGATGATTACATCACAGCACTTTTGAACCACAAAGCGGATCGGGCCGGAACGTCAACACTCATTCTGCACCAGATGCAGGCGGCATTGATTCGGATATATTTGTTTCAGCGGTTGTGTGAGCCGGTGCCGTATATCCAAAAGCCGCCTTTCGGCGGGATGGATCGGGTCTATCGCTTGCTGCGGAACCCGGAACTGTTGCAGTTAACGGCAGCAGAGATTCAGGATGAAATCGCCTTTTGGCAGGATACGCCAGGCGAGGATTATGCATTGAACCAAACGGCAAACAACAGAGTTGAAGACGCTCGACAGTTCCGTGGCGAACGCTGGTTTTTGTATGCCATGCTGCGGGACATCTATGCAGAACTGCACAGCCGCAAGCTGAGCCGGGAAGAGCATAACCTGTTTTATGCCTATCTCTGCTTGCAAAACGAGCTGCGTGCCCAGATGGTGCAAATCAACGGCTATGTGGGCTTTGATAACTTTCAGGTGTATGAGCGTCGGCGTGGCTACTTTTTCCCGCCGGATGCGGAATCGCTGTGGCTCAGTGCGCGGCTGGCCGTTCGGGAACCGCTGCTGAAGGCACCCTATCTGCGGGAGTTGGAAGTGCGAGTGTCTCCCTCTGATACAGCATTGGGAAATTACCAATGGATTGCTCAGCTGGATCGGGCCATTTACGGGCCGGATGCATTGCCGGGAGAACCGGAACCGCCGGATCTGCGCAGCCGGTATTATTACGTTTATCATTTTATCAAGCGACCAGATCGCACCACAGCGCGGCTGTCGGCTGCCTGTCAGAAGAACGAACTGCAATTGCAAGTGCAGCAGTACCGGCATGAAGATCTGCGTAGCAAGCTGGAACGGCAGGCTAAAGCGCTGCTGGCGTTCCGGGAAACATATCCGCAGACGGCCTGCCGGGTGCATGGCATCGATGCTGCCTCGCAGGAAATCGAGTGCCGCCCGGAAGTGTTTGCGCCTATTTTTCGGATGCTCCATGCGCACCAGCCCGCCAAAACCTATCCGATGGCTCCGCAGCTGCCACAGCTCAGAAAGACCTACCATGCCGGTGAAGATTTTCTGGATGTTGTGGACGGTCTGCGTGCCATCGACGAATCCATCCACTTTCTGGAACTGGGATACGGTGACCGCATCGGTCATGCGATCGCGCTGGGTATCGATGTGGCAGAATGGTACGAGAATAAAAAGCAGCAGATCGTGCTGTCTAAGCAGGATTATCTAGATAATCTGGCATGGATGAACCATGCGCTGACACAGTATCATCTGGAATGCGCTGACACGCTGCGCGAATTTTTAAGGAGCGAATTTGACCGCTATTTTCATGAGGTATACCAGCTGCATGGAGAAGCATCGCAGGATCTGGAGACCTATTACAAGGCATGGTGCCTGCGCGGTGACCATCCTTCCCTGTACCGCAACGGCGTTTATGAAGCGCCACCTATCCCGGTGGATGATCTTGACCGCTGCCGCACCAATTTTTCGTTCCCACAGCCTTTTTCGGAGCGGTATATCCAGGAGAGTGCAGCGCTCTATTACCGGTATCACTATGATCCCTTTGTAAAATCGGCTGGAAAGACACAGATATCTGTACGAGTACCAAAGATTTACAGCAATGCCTGTGCGCAGATACAGGCGTGTATGCAGCGGGAGGTGGCAGACCGCGGTATTGCAATAGAGACGAATCCTTCCTCCAATGTGCTCATCAGCACGTTCCGCGAGTACCACAAGCATCCGATTTATCATTTTTACAATAAGCATCTCGTCCATGGCACAGAACAGGATGCCTGTGCGCAGTTGCATGTATCCATCAACACGGATGACAACGGCGTGTTTTTTACCAGTATAGAAAACGAGTACGCCCTTATGGCCCGCGCGACTGAGCTGATTCTGGATGAGGAAACGGAACGCCCACGCTACAAAAAGGCAGATATCTACGAATGGCTGGATGATATCCGCAAAATGAGTAATGAGCAGGGCTTTCCGGGAGGTATAGAAGAAGAGAGGATAGAGCATGTTTAGAAAACAGAAGGACTACCCGCTGACTAAAATGGAAAAGCGCATTCTGGAGGAATGGGAAACCGCCTGGAAGGGTGCGCAGGGAGAAGATGACGACGAGAACACACAGACAGATGCAAATAAGATGCTCTATGATCTGGTGCGGGAAAACTACAAGATCTTTGCCCGCAAGGCGGCTCGGAACCGGGACGATAATTTTGCACAGAAGAATTGGCTGCTCTATGGCATCGGGATCGCGGTGTTCGTGGAAAGCATTCTGCTGTTGCTGCTGACGATTTACTGGGAGAAGATGGAGTGGAGCAGCAGTGGCCTTATAATGTATGTCGTCTATTTCAGTGCGTTTCAGGCAATTCTGTTCTGTGCAGCAGGCAAAAAGATCGCCGTAGACAAAAAGCAGGAGACATGGGCGCGTCATACAGATGCACTGGGAAGGTTGCAAGATGCTATGGTTCGGTATACGCAGGGTCTTTCGCCTTATGAAGGGCTGAACGACGAGGAAAAACGGAAAATGTTCGCTCGACGTTTTTTGCGCATCGTAAATCTGAACCGAAAAAAATTCGTAAAGAACATGGAGAGCAAGGAAGCTGACCTGACAGATCTGCTGGAAAAGCTGAAACTGACCAAACTGTAAACAAATAAACCAAGAACCGGGTTTTCCCGCAAAAGGAGCTACATCGTGGTGGGTGCGTTGTACAGAGGAGCGAGCAGATATTGTTTCATATTACGGATTGGGCTGCTGTTCTCTGCAAGGCACTTCAGCACAAA
>ULTZ01068091.1_pt1 | contig 11226 bp, 7 predicted proteins | sample 1957981 | NCBI WGS metagenome assembly ULTZ01 (sample SAMEA4835745, study PRJEB28245) | human gut metagenome | biome: gut microbiome; material: fecal sample | place: Denmark | collected 2008
CCCCACAGCCGGTTCAGGCATACGCACGAAATCGGCTTTCCGTGAATTCGATTGGGTACGGCGACAGTCCGCTCAGTCACAAGAATCAGGGCGCTGATTTGCCCGCACGCGGCGTAGCGGGTCAGCTGCATCACAATGCGCTTGCGGTCAGGCTGTCCGCGCTTGATTTCGATGCCGATGCCGCCGGGGCAAAGCAAGTCGATGCGGCAGCGCGGCGCGAGCGGGACTTCGTGCGCGCAGGGGATTTCCGCCTCCGCAAGGGATGCCCGCACGAGGTCGTGCAGGTCATATTCGCCTTGCTGGATGGGGGCGCGGATGACGCGGAGGGCGTGGAGGATTTCTGCGAGAGAATCCGCCGCCGTGTTTGTTTGTGTATCCATTAGTAGAGACCCGCCATCGCCTGTGTCAGCTGCCCCATTGCCGACGCAACTTCCGCCGTCGTCGGGGCGGGGAGGGAGATGACGTATTCCAGATTCGTGATGGCGGACTGAATCGCGGAGTAGCGCTGCGCGTCGTTTACAATGTCCATGCTCTGCAATTGCGCGTAGGCTTGCGAAAGCAGAATCTTCGCATCGGGAATCAGCGTGTTCTCCACCATCGTGTTGCTGCCGGAGCTGGATGCGCTCGTGTGGTACGGGCAGGTGCCGCTTGCGCCTAAGACCGCGTAGCTGCCGAGGTACTCAATCAGCACATCCTCATATTCCGTGCCGATGAAGGATGCCAGCGGGTGTCCCGACGGAATCGTCAGCACGCCGCGCGTGACCGTGTCCGGGCAGTAGGGGGAGGCGAGCAAGCCGCTGACGGAGCAAATCGTCTGCGTCGTGTGCATCTGGCAGGAAACCGTCGGTTCTGTGCCGGCTTTCCAGTAGTCCGTCACGACCCCGTAGCCCATCGCGTCGCTGCGGCAAGCGTCGGTGGCAAGCTGCCCCGATACCGCGCACGTCGTCACCTTCACCAAGCCGTAGTCGCTGGCGCTGCCTTCCAGAATGTCGCGGTTGGACAGCCCCTGATGAATCTTGCTCATGTAGCTCTGCCAGAGCGGGGCGGCGGAGCGGGAGCCGGTGGATTTCGACGACAGCGCCTTGTAGTTGTCGTGCCCAACCCACAGGGCGGAGGAGTAGTAGCCCGTCATGCCGGCGAAGAAAACGCCCTTCTGGTCGGAGTTCGTACCGGTTTTGCCCGCGACGGTCTGCCCCTTGATTTTTGCGTTCGTGCCCGTGCCGGAGGAAACCGCCTGCTTGAGCATGTCCACGACCATGTACGCCGTGGATTCGCTGAACACGCGGTGACGCTCCTGCTGCTGGTGGCCGTCCCAGATGACCTTGCCCGTGCTGTCGGAAATGCCGAGGACGGAGATGGGCTGCTGATACACGCCGCCGTTCGCCAGCACGCCGAAGGCAACCGCCATCTGCATGGGCGTGATGCCGCTGGAGCCGAGGGACAAGCCGAACGGCGTTGCGTCAATGTGCGCATCGTCAATGCCCATCGCGTGCAGGAAGGCAACGGAATTGTCCACGCCCACAAGGGTCATCAGCGCCTGCGCGGCGGCGGTGTTGTGGCTGTTGACGAGCGCCTTGCGCAGCGTCTCCGGGCCGGCGTAGGAGCTGCCGCCGTAGTTGCGCGGCCATGAATCCTGCCCGTTTGCCCCGCGCCAGCCGGAAATCGGCAGCGGCATGTTCATCACGATGCTCGCGGGGGATGCGCCAAGCTCAATCGCGGGGGCGTACACGGCAATCGGCTTGATGGACGAGCCGACGGGCATGGTCATATCCACCGCGCGGTTGAAGGTCTTCATCGCCGTCGGACGCGTGCGGCTGCCGACAATGGCTTTGATTTCGCCCGTGTGGTAGTCCACAACGACGGCGGCGGCCTGCGGCTCAACCGTTTCGTCGTATGTGCCGTCGGAATTGCGCGTGCGGTAGACCTTGTCCGCCGGGTCACGCAGGGAAGGGTAGTTCGTCCAGTTTTCCAGCGTATCCTCGACGGTGGACTGAATGGAGGTGTCGATGGCGAGCTGGACGTGGTAGCCGCCGGTGCGCAGCTTGTTTTCCATGGCGTTGCGGTTGGCGGAGGTGTCCTCAAGGTTGTTCAGCTGCAGCAGAATGTCGATGACCTCATCCACCGCGTATTCGACGTAGTGCGCGTAGGCGTACATGCCGGTAGCCGTGTTCGGGTCTTTCTCCAGCACATGCGCGGTCGCCGGGTCAAGCGCCTCCTGATACTGCTCGTAGGTGATGTACTGGTTTTCGTACATGCAGCGCAGGACGTAGTTGGTGCGGTCGTTGGTGATGGCGGGGTAATCCACGCCCTCCTTCTGCCGCGTGTAGAAATTCCGGCGCGGATTGTAGTAGTAGGGCGAGTTGCATGTGCCCGCCAGCATGGCGCATTCGCGGAGCGTCAGTTCACCCAGCGATTTGCCGAAATACCCCTGCGCGGCGGTGTACACGCCGTAGTAGTTTTCGCCGAGGTAGATGGTGTTCAGGTAGCTTTCGAGAATCTGATCCTTTGTGTAGCGCGTTTCCAGCTGCATGGCGAGGTACGCTTCCTGAATTTTGCGCTTGTAGCTCTGCTCAGAGGAAAGGAGCGTATTCTTAATCAGCTGCTGGGTGATGGTCGAGCCGCCCTGCGTGGAGGAGGAGGAAAGGTTCGACACGAACGCGCCGATAATGCGCTTGATGTCCACGCCGTTGTGCGTGTAGAAACGCGCGTCCTCCACGGCGATAAAAGCGTGCTGGAGGTATGTCGGCATGGCCTGAATCGACACCATGACGCGGTTCTCCGAGCCTTTGTATTCGGTGATGAGGTTGCCGTTGGCGTCGTAGATGAAGGAGGTCTGCGCCTGATCGTCAATCGCGGCGAGGTCAAGCGTCGGGGCGGTTTCCATGTACCCTTTCGCAATGCCGACCACCGCGCCGACTGCCGCCAGCCCTGCTACCAGCACCAGCACCGCGAAAATGCGGATGACGTTGACGGCAATCGACAGCACGAAGTTCGGCTTCTTCATCTCCGGCTTGAAAATGGAGTGCTTGTAGACCTTTTCCTCCTCCGGCAGCGCTTCGCTATCATCCGCCGAAGCGTTCCAGAAGTCCTCGTGCGCGAACATGTCCGCCTGCCCCGCAACTTCCACGGGGTCGTCGTCGTCTGCCCAGTTCGGGTCGTACTCGTCAGGATCATCGCCCTGCGGGTCGTCGGGATGACCGTCCTGATAGGCAAAATCGTCGTTTTCCGGCACAAAGTCCGGGAAATCGTTGCGTTTCTTCACTGCTTCAGCCCCTTTGCGCCGTCAGCGGCATGATGCGCGCCCCGGCGGAATATGAAGGAATGCGGAATGCTATTTTCGGATTCGCCTGCGCCATCTGCTCGCGCCTTGGCGCATTTTCATCCGAAAATAGTATAACCCGCAGAGCATACAGAATTACATCCTATATTATAGCACATATTCGCGCATCCTGCAATGGCAGGCGACGAAAGGAGGATGCACCATACCCCAAACAAACAACGAATCAGAAGCGAAAATTCCTGCAAAGCGGCGAAAATCTCCCCGGCGGCGGTGGAAACGCGCACTGTGGCTGCTGCCTGTGCTGCTGACGCTGCTGATTCTCCGCGTCGAGCGCAACGTGACCGATGTCGTGCTGACGCTCTCGCAGGCGACGGCGCGGTCGCTGGCGATTCAGGCGCTCAACGAGGCAGCGTCTGAGATGCTCGGACTCGGCGTGCATTACGCCGACCTGATGACCGTCGAGAAGGACGAGCAAGGGCAAGTGCGCCTGATTCAGGCGAATACCCCGGAGATGAACCGCTTGGCGGCGCAGGCGTCCCTGCTTGCGCAGGAGAGATTGACCGCCATGGGGCAGAAAACCGTCGTCGTGCCGCTGGGCAGTGCCATCGGGCTGACGCTGCTGGCGGGCGCAGGGCCGGGCATCGCCGTGCAGATTCTGCCTGTCGGCTCGGTGCAGGCGGCGTTCAGCACCGATTTCACCACCGCTGGCATCAACCAGACCCGCCACCGCATTTCCCTCGTCCTGACTGCGAACGTGCAAATCGTCATTCCGACCGGCGCGAAAAACGTGCAGGCCAGCACGCAGATGGCGATGGCGGAAAGCATCATCGTCGGGCAAGTGCCGGATTCCTTCGCCGAGGGCGGCAGCGACAACAGCATCATCGACCTTGCGCCGTGAGGGGGAATGGGGTATAATAGAACGGAAATCCCGCTGATTTCAGCAGAAAGAAGCATTACCATGCGCGTTCTCGACATTGACCTCGACTTTTTCCTCGCCGACTGCTGCCCTCTTGCCGAATTAGGACACCGCCCGTCCCTCCCCGGACATGAGCCGTGGGAAGCATCCGCCGTCCGCGCGTTCCTCGAAAACCAGTGCGGTCTGTCCCGCACCGCCCCCAAGCCGGGGCGCATTTTCGAGACGCATGACCAAGCCCTCACGTTCTGGGAGGAGCAAATCGCCGCCGGACGCCTGACCGCCCCCTTCGACGTCACCCACGTTGACGCGCACAGCGACCTCGGCATCGGCTATCCCGGCCCGAACTTCGTGCTGTTCAACGTCCTGTCCATGCCCGTCCCAAAGCGGCTGGACTACGCCGCCTTCTATGCCCAGAAGAAGCTCGATGAGGCGAATTACCTGCTGTTCGCGCTGGCGATGAGGCGGATTTCGTCGCTGGACAACGTGCGCAATCCGCGTTCGCGGGCGGATATTCCGCAAGTGCTGCTTGACGCGGACGGCAACATCCATCTCAATTCGCTGACCGCGCAGATGTTCGCCGCGAAAAACGGCGCAGAGCCGACCGTACCCTTCCGCGTGTACGACGACTACCGCGATTTCCGCGCGGCGGGGGCGTATGACTTCGTGACGCTCGCGATTTCGCCGCGGTACGCGCCGAAGGAGGCGGATGGGCTGGTGGAGGTGGTGGGGGAGTATATTCGTCACATCTAATGCGCTGCAAAAAAATGGCGACGTGACTTGACAAAACAAAAAGCACATGCTATATTACAAATGAAGATACTGGCATGAAAAACGAACGATACAGAAAGGCGTGAATCCCATGGGGCAGACAGCGCGGCAATCGTAATCCTACTGTGACAGATAAAGGAGAAGCGAATGAAAAAGTTTCTGTCGCTGATGCTCTGCGCCGCTCTGACTCTGTGCGCTTTTGCCGCCCACGCGGAAAATACAGAACTGTACATTGCCACCAATCAGTATTATGCCTTGATGGAACGCATGGAGCAGTTTGAACAGGAAAGCGGCATCAGCATCACCTGCGAAAAGTCCGTAGACATCATGGACACGATTTCGACCGCCTACGTTATCAAGAATCCCGACATTGATTTGTTTGTTTTCACTGCTTACGACGGCTTATATACCCTCAAAAACATGAAATACTACGCGCCGCTAACCGGCAGCGCGATTTTGCAGGACGCTTTCCAGCATGTCTATCCCGCTCTGCGCCCCGTCTGCACGGATGACGATACGCTGATGGGCTGGATAATAGATGCTTCCCCGATGGGCATGATGGTCTTGACGGAATATCTGGACGAATGGGGAATGAAGTCGCCCGAAACCTTCGACGAACTGCTGGATGTGTGCAACGAAATTCTGGAAGAAGGGCTTCTGCCGGAAGAGACAGGGCTTCTGATGCAGAAATACACCCAGTCGGGCATGATGGACTTGTTCATGAAGTATTACATCATGACCTCCCTGCAGGAGGGACGCAGGCTGGACTTTACGGACGAAACGTTTCTGCATTACGTCCAGCGCATCAAGGACGAACTGCCCGCGGAAGAAGAGCCGCTCATGGCATTTGAAAATATTTTCATGATTCCGGGTGCTTCGTCCGCCCCGTCGCAGATGATTCAATTCGTGCCGCGCATTTTCCCGGAGCAGAACAGCGCGGTTGAAACGTATGTGACCATTGCTGTGGTGAACCCCTACGGCAAGAATCAGGAAGCCGCGATTCAGTTTTTGGAATACTGCGCGACACATCTGACAGATGGAAGTTACTTTATCTATGACAACCTGACCGAGCCGATTGAAAATCCGTCGATGGTGGCGCAGCTGGATGAACTTGCGGAAAAAATCGCACTGCTGGAACAGAAAGCAGATAAAGAGCGCGCGGACGAGGACACCCTGCGCGACTTGCAGGATCAGTACGCAAACATGGAGCAGTGGCGTTATTTCTCTTCGGCGGAGGATATTGCCTACTATCAGGAGATGGCGAAATCGCTGTATGTGTCCGAGGGTTCGCCGCTGACGTATGATGACGCGCTTCAGGTGTTGGTGCAGCGCTATCTGAACGGCGCGTTTGATGCGGCGACGTTCGCGAAGGAATGCCAGAATCATGTGGAAATGATTTACGCGGAAATCGGCGAATAATCAATAGAACCAAAAAACCTCGCGGCATCACTTGTCGCGAGGTTTTTATGTGCAAATCAAATCCCCGTTGCGGATTTCGCGGACGTGGCGATATTCTCCGCGTGGTCGCCGATACGTTCGAGGTTTGTCAGCATATCCAGATAAATCATGCCGTTCTTCGCAGAACACTTGTGGTTCTTCAAGCGATCCATGTGGTGGCTGCGGAGGGCTTCGGTCGTCGTGTCGATTTCGTCCTCCACGCCCTCCACTTCGCCCAGCAGCGTGTCGTCCGTTACCTGCGCCTTGAACATGTCCAGCGACCGCTGCATCTGCGCGCGCACAAGGTTCGACAGGCTTTCCAGCTCCTGTACCGCCTTGGGCGAGAATTTCACCTCGTCCTGATTCTTCAGCTGCGCCGATTCCATGATGTTCTGGCTGTGGTCGCCAATGCGCTCCATGTCGTTGACGACGTGGAACATCGAGCCGACCAGCTTCGTGTCCTTCTCGGACAGGTCAAGCCCCTTCACTTCCACCAGCGAATCGGTGATTTCGCGGTTCAGGTAGTCCAGCACGTCCTCGTTCCGCGCCAGTTCTTCGGACTTCTTCGCGTCCCACTCGTTGAAGCACTCCATCGCCCGCTGGAAGTTGCCCATCGCAATGCCGCCCATGCGCTGCACTTCGTTGAACAGCTGCGCCACGGCAATCGGCGGCGTTTTGAGCATACGCGCGTCAAAGTAGAGCAGCTTCATTTCCTCGGCGGTCGAGCCGTCGTCCTTGATCAGCAGGCACGCCAGCTTCTCCAGCCAGCTTGCGGCGGGCAGCAGCAGCGCCGTCGTCGTGACGTTGAAGAGAATGTGGACGATGGCGATTTGCAGCTTGAGGTTGCCGGGGGAGAGCATCTCGACCCAGCTTGCCAGCGGCAGGCAGCAGGCGATGATGACGAAAATCACCGTGCCGATGACGTTGAAGAGCAGGTGCACCGTCGCCGCGCGCTTGGCGGTGGAGTTTGTGCCCGCGCACGCCAGCAGCGCCGTGACGCAAGTGCCGATATTCTGCCCGAAAAGGATGAAGATGGCGCTGTCCAGCCCAATCAGCCCCTGCGCGACGAGCGTTTGCAGGATGCCGATGCTGGCGGCGGAGGATTGCAGGACGGCGGTGATGCCCGCGCCAATCAGCACGCCCAGAATCGGGTTGTTGATGGACGCCATCGCCTTCTGGAAGCCCTCCCACGTCCGCAGCGGCTCCATCGCGCCGGACATGGTGTTCATGCCGATGAACAGGATGCCCAAGCCCATCGTGATGGTGCCGAACTGCTTGGCGGTTCTGTACTTGTCGGGAAGATTCGAGAGAATCAGCCCCAGAAACGTGAAGATGGCGGCGAAATCAATCTGCACAGACAGCAGCAGCGACGTGACCGTTGTGCCGATGTTTGCGCCCATAATCACGCCGACCGCCTGCGTCAGGGACATCAGCCCCGCGTTGACGAAACCGACGACCATGACCGTCGTCGCGGAGGAGGACTGCACCACCGCCGTGATGGTGATGCCCGCGAGCATGGCGAGGAAGCGGTTGCCCGTCACCATGCCGAGGAGCTTTTTCAGCCGTGTACCCGCCGCTTTTTCCAGCGCTTCGCCCATCAGCTGCATTCCGAACAGGAACAGCCCCAGTCCGCCGAACAGGGATAAGACATTCATAATCGTCATGATGGTTCGTTTCCTCCGAGCGTGCCGCAATGCAGCAGAATTCCGCCTGTGCGGGGAAAAATCGCATACATACCTACTTTACCACACTTTGCGCTTGTTTTCAACTGAATTTTACAGATTCATAGAGATTTTAGGCAGCGTTCAGCGGGGGAACAAAAGGTTCTTCACGGAATCTTGGGGGGAAGAGCAGCTTGGAGGCGCGTCTGCGGACGCGCAGAGTTACTGGCAGGGACGCTTCGCTGCCTGCACCTTTGTTGACGGCTTCCTTGGGATTGGTCGGACGCGGAACAGTTGGGGCGTTGCCCCAAACCCCACAAGGGACGCTGTCCCTTGATCCTGCAAGGGGCAATTGCCCCTTGACCCCTTTTCGCGATTGGGTTGGTCGCACTTTCATGCTCCTTCCGCGTGCAGCTTTTGGGGGCTTCGCCTAAGCCCTTGTTTGCTTTCCCAACTTTCCGTGAAGAACCAAACAAAAAGCCGCCCCGAAAGGCGGCGAATGTCAAATTCGCAGCGGATGCCGCTGGGCAAATCAACATCTTGCGCGGAATCATCCCTGCGCCTGACGCACCATGTGGTAAAACGTCCCTTCGCCGCTGAGCGTCACCCGCTTCACCGGCTCGCCCACCACCCGGAATCCTGCCTTCTCGTAGCAGCGAACGGCGCGCGTGTTCCACGTCCGCACTTCCAGATACATCGGCTTGCCCGGATACAGCCGCTGGGATAACTCCCACGCCAGCGCCGTCATCTGCGTGCCGTACCCCTGTCCGCAGTGGTCGGGATGCGCCCCGATGCCGAAAAACACCTCGCTGCCCTCGTCCGACAGGTTCACAAAGCCCACCAGCGTTTCGCCATCGTAAAAGGAATAGAAATTGTTTGCCGGATTCGCAAAACCGTATCCGTGCTTCTTCTGCTCGGCATACGGCGGATTGTTGTACATCGCGTATTCGCCGGGGTACTGCCACGCGCAGATGGCTTCCTTCTCGGCTTCGGTGGTCGGATGATACGTCAGCATGGGCGTTTTCCTCCTTGGGGATATTTCTGATTATGCAAAAAACCGGAGGCAGCCTGCGCCGCCCCCGGTCAAATCCTCGATTATTGCAGCACAATGCCTTCCGCTTCCAACTCCGCGCGGGTGCAGAGCCGCAGCGTCACAAAGTTCTGCTGGCAGATGATGTAGCTGCCGCCTTCGCGCGTGTCCTTGTTTTCCAGCGTCACGATGCCCTGCGCGATGCAGTCGTGGTCGGCGCAGCTGGCGTCGGTCATCTCGATGCTCGTCCCCGTGACGTGGATGATGTTCACGCACACGCCGTGGATCAGCCGGTAGTACCCGTCTTCCAGCAGCGGAATCGGCTCGTATGTCTTTGTGCCGACCGTCACAAGCAGGAACGCGACGGCTTCCGACGGGTCGCGAACCGCGCTTGCCATCGGGGAGGGCGCGATGCCGGGGTCAGTGCCGCGCGTCGCCGGGTTCAGCTTCGCGAAGCTCAGCGATTCGTTCGATGCCGCCAGAATTGCCTGCGCGTCGGCGAGGGTCTCCTGCGTCGTCGTCAATTCCGCCTCTGTCGCGGCAAGGGTTGCCTTTGTGGCTTCCAGCTCCGTCGTGGCGGTGGTCAGGCTGTCCTTCGTCGCGGCGAGTTCGGCTTCCTTCGCGGTCAGACTGTCCTTCGTCGCGGTGAGTTCGGCTTCCTTCGCGGTCAGACTGTCCTTCGTCGCGGCGAGTTCGTTTTCCGCGGCGGTCAGGCTGTCCTTCGTCGCGGTGAGTTCGGCTTCCTTCGCGGTCAGACTGTCCTTCGTTGCGGTGAGTTCGGCTTCCTTTGCGGTCAGGCTGTCCTTCGTCGCGGTGAGTTCGGATTCCTTCGCGGTCAGGGTGTCCTTCGTCGTTGTGAGCTCGGTTTCGGTGGCGGTCAGCGCCGTCTTGGTGTCGGACAATTCCGTCGTGGCGGCGGCAAGGGTGTCCTTCGTCGCGGTCAGCTCGGTTTCAGTGGCGGACAGGCTGGTTTTTGTGTCGGACAGCTCCGTCTGCGCGGCAGTCAGCGTGTTCTGCGTCACCGCCAGTTCGGCTTCCGTCGCGGCGAGCGCTTCCTTCGTGTTCTCCAGTTCATATTCCTTCGCCGGCAGGGATGCTTTCAGCGTGTCCAGTTCGTTCTGCGTGGTGGACAGCGTGTCCTTCACTGCCGCCAGTTTGGTCTGGGTGATCATCAGCGTGTCCTTCGTGGATGCCAGCGTGGTGTCGCGGCTGTTCAGGGCAGTCTGCGTTTCGGCGAGGGTAGCTTCGGTGGATGCGAGGGTGTCCTTTGTGGCGGACAGTTCGGTTTCGCGGTCAGCAAGCGTGCCCTGCGTTTCTGCGAGGGTGGCTTCGGTGGATGCGAGGGTGTCCTTTGTCGCGGACAGTTCAGTTTCGCGGTCAGCAAGCGTGCCCTGCGTTTCTGCGAGGGTGGCTTCGGTGGACGCGAGGGTGTCCTTTGTCGCGGACAGTTCAGTTTCACGGTCAGCAAGCGTACCCTGCGTTTCGGCGAGGGTGGCTTCGGTGGACGCAAGGGTGTCCTTTGTGGCGGACAGCTCGGTTTCGCGGTCAGCAAGCGTGCCCTGCGTTTCGGCAAGGGTGGCTTCGGTGGACGCGAGGGTGGTCTGGGTATCCGTCAAGGCGGCGGCGGTCGTGTCCAGCGTGGTCTGCGTGTCCGCGAGGGTGGCTTCGGTGGATGCGAGGGTGTCCTTCGCGGCGGACAGGCTGTTTTCGGTGTCCGCTAAGGTGGATTGGGTGGAGGACAGCGCGCTCTGCGTGTCCGTCAGCTGATTCCGGGTGTCCGTCAGCGAATTGTGGCTGACGATGAGACCGGCGCCAAGTGCGATGGAAGAGACTGCCAGCACGATGGCGGCAATCATCCAAATGATGGTCTTTTTCCGGGCGGCAATAGGGCTCATAGCAATCCTCCTAACAAACGACGAAAATGGGCAGAAACTTTCCGTTTTTTCCAGTTTACCACCATCGGGGGAGGTTGTCAATCTCGAATTTCGCGGAAGCACAAAAAACGCCCCTCCGCCGACAAAAGCAGAGGGGGCAGGGGAAGGAAGATTATTGGTTCTTCACGGAAAGTTGGGGGGCAAACAAGGGCTTAGGCAAAGCACCAAAAAGCTGCACGCGGAAGGAGCATGAAAGCGCG
>ULTZ01012120.1_pt1 | contig 11198 bp, 10 predicted proteins | sample 1957981 | NCBI WGS metagenome assembly ULTZ01 (sample SAMEA4835745, study PRJEB28245) | human gut metagenome | biome: gut microbiome; material: fecal sample | place: Denmark | collected 2008
CTTGTCCCGGAGTATGACATTGTCTATCGAGTCGGCGGCCAGTGGATCGGCATAGAAACTCTGCACAAAGGCATTGGCGCTGTTGACATAGGACTCGGAACTGATGTAGCGTTTATCGACACCGTACATATCCACGACCACCAGCAGCCCGAGGCCGGCAACGACATAGCCGCGCTTAAGCTTGCCGCACGCGGCGACAAAGACAAGTACGCCGCCCAATATCAGGAACAGGGCGGAACGCAAGGCATCGGCGCTGACAATATCGAGACGTATCTGCTTGATATTACTAATAGTAGTATCTATATAGCCGTAATACTCGGCCGGCGCACCACTTTGAGCCATTTGCTCTTTGGCTTGGACGAGCCATTGAGTTTCGTCTACGCTTAATGGTTCGCCGAAAAATCCGGGAGCAACGAACACAAACAGGCACAAGATGATGCAAAACCCGAAGGATGCTATCAACTCGTTTTTGTAACGGCGCAGGCCGTCTTTTTCTTCCATCAACTTTTGCAGTCCGAGCATAGCCAACAGCGGCACGCATACGCACGCTATGACCAAGGCGGTCTCGGCGGCGCGGAATTTGTTGTACAGCGGGACGTAGTCTATCATAAAGTCGGTGAGCGCCTCAAAGTGATTACCCATGGCCAGGAATGCGGAGAGCAGCGTCAACACAAGCAACGCCCATTTGGTGGGACCGCGGACGATAAAGCAGCCCAGTATGAAGAGTGCAATGATGATGGCGCCAAGGTAGAACGGGCCGTTGGTCATACCCTTGCCTCCGAAGTATTCGGTGAACTGGGACATCAACCCGAATTGGTCATTGCTCTGCATCTTGAAGTCGCAATGCGAACTTTTGTCAAGCGACAGCGGGACATTTGCTCCTTTTTCGGGACGTATGGACGCTCCACCCTTGATATTGGGAATTAGCAGCGACAGGGTTTCGGAGGGCGTATTGCTCCATCCGCCTATCTCTTCACGCGGCAGCCCACCGGTAGGGCCCTTGGGGTCGGCGGGCTTGGCGGATTGGACGCCATGGGCGGCATCATCAGCCAACAACTCGCTTTGCGCGCGCTTGGTTTCTTTGGCATATTCGTAGGTATGGTATAGCGCCGGGAGGTTGGCGCCAAGAGCTAAAGCCGCAGACGCCAGCGAGACAGCGGTGGCGATACACCAACGGCGCAGGTGTTTTTTCCTAATATCGCGCACCAGCCAGGCTATCACAAGGGCGACCATCACAAAGGCGCTGTAATACGTGATTTGGGGATGGTTGGCATTGAGCTGAAGCATGGCAAAGAGTGCCATGATAGCAGCGCCGGCAAGGTAGCGCCCGCGATAGGCCAAGTACAAGCCGCCGATGACGGGCGGAACGTAGGTCAGCGCCATGAATTTCCAGATATGTCCGGCACCGATAATGATGACAAAGTATGAGACAAGACCCCATGAAAGGGCCCCTATGAGCGCATACCACCAGCGCAAACGCCAGCAATACAGCATTATCAGCATACCGAACATCATCATGAACATCAGCGATGACAGCCCGGGCAGGCCCAAGCCATATACGCCGTTAAGCCAGGTAAACAGGCTGTTGGACGGATATTCGGGCGCTATCTGGAAGGTGGGCATTCCGGAGAACAGACTGTTGGTCCACAGCGCTTTTTCGCCGGTCTGCCTTTCGTATTCCTGAGCGGCGTGACCATTGGCGGCGCCTTGCTGCATGTCATATTGTTGCAAGGTGTTACCCTGAAAGTTGTCCGGGGCAAAGAAGGCCAACGAAACTATGGCGCACACAGCCATGCTTAGGAAAAATCCCCAAACCTGCGGTCGGGCCAACCACTTGGTAAAGCTTGACATGAAGTTGCCGGAGCCGGCGCATGGGGCTGCCTGTTCCTTAGTTTGTCCTATGTCTTTTGTATCCATATCGATGATGATTGTACGTATGTATATGTTGCTTTCTATTTGTCAGCAAGTGTCATAAGATAATCTGCTGCAAGCACATAGCTATGTATACCAAAGCCGGTAATGACTCCGCGGCATACCGGGGCTATGAGCGAGTTGCGGCGTACGTCCTCGCGTGCATGCACATTGGAGATATGCACCTCCACCACCGGGGCGTCCATAGCGGCCACGGCATCGGCCACAGCCAGAGAGGTGTGCGTCCACGCACCGGCATTCAGAATGACACCGACATACAACGGGTCATGTGCCTTGGCATTAAGGGCATCGATAAGCACGCCCTCGTGGTTGGTCTGCAAGTGTTCTACAATGACGGCATCGCCCACGCGGCTGCGTACAGCATCAATGATGGCGTCAATGCCGTCCGTGCCGTAAATGTCGGGCTGCCGCTGCCCGAGTATGCCCAAATTGGGGCCGTTTGCTATCAGTATCTTGCGTTTTGTCATATCTTTTTTGTCTTCTGTATTGATATGCAGTAGTATGTCTATGAGTGGTATATCAATGCTTTACCTGCACGACATGGGTGGGCGGGAGCGTGGCATTGCGGCGTTCTACGGCGTCTGTCACTTCGTGCGCCAGGTGTATAAACGATTGTGCGCCAAGCCCGTCGCCGGCCGCTACGGGTATACCGTCGTCGTTGTGCCGACCCACGGAGGCCACCAGCGGTATTTGCGCCAACAGCGGCATATCCAATTCTTTGGCCAAATCGACGGCTCCGCCGTTGCCGAAGATATAGTACCGCTCGTCCGGATGCTGTTCGGGCGTAAACCACGCCATATTCTCGACGATGCCGAGTACGGGAACGTCCACCTTGTCGCCACGGAACATAGCTATGCCTTTGCGTGCATCGTCCAGGGCTATCTGCTGGGGCGTGGAGACGATAACCACGCCGGTGATGGGCAGTGTCTGCACCAAGGTCAGATGTATGTCGCTGGTGCCCGGAGGCATATCGATGACGAAGTAGTCAAGGTCGCCCCAGTCGCCTTGGGTAATAAGCTGGCGAAGGGCGGTAGAGGCCATAGAGCCGCGCCACAGCACGGCGCTGTCGCGCTCTACAAGGAAGCCTATGCTCAACAGCTTGACTCCGTAATTCTCGGCCGGCACAATCAGGTTTTGACCGGCTTCATCGGTGCGCATGTACAATTGTTGGCCTTCGACCCCGAAAATTTTAGGCATGGACGGGCCGAAAATGTCTGCATCGAGGACGCCGACTTTGTAGCCTTCGCGAGCGAGGGCCACGGCAAGGTTGGCGGCGACGGTACTTTTGCCCACCCCGCCTTTGCCCGAGGCTATGCCTATGATGTTGCGCACGCCGGGGAGCACGGGCGCCGGGGCTTTAGCCGCCGGGGCTTTAGTGGCAATAGTGATGTTGTCTTTGATGTCTACATCTTCGCCTATGTGTGTCAAAATGGCAGCCTCGGCAGCGCGTACTACCGAGCGAGCAAACGGGTCAGTATTCTTTTCAAAAATTATGGAAAAGGAAACACGGCGACCGTCGATGCGAATGTCATCGGCCACCATGCCTTCGCTGACGATATCCTTGCCTGTGCCGGGATAGCGCACGGTGCGCAAGGCGTCAAGAACCAGATTGGGATAGATTATATCGTTGTTCATAATGTTGCAAATAATTAGGGAATGTCAAGGTCGCTCACTGGTGGCGGCGGACAAAGGTCGGGACGCTGCACCTGACCGCGGCTGTAACTGCGGTATGTATCCTCGGGAATATCCTCGGTATATTCGGCAAGCGGCGCTTCCGAGTCTTCCGGAAGGCCGAAATGCAGATATTTGATAGTGAGTCCGCGGTCAAGCCACTGACGTTCGTAATGAGTGCGTATATCCATGATACCGGACATATTGGCCGGGATGTCTGCCCACGGGGCATACAAATCGGGGACATCGGCATATACGGGCATGTCGTTGAGGTGTACCAGCTCACGTGTATATGTATACAGGAAAGGACTGTCGGTCTTGAGCCGCACACTGCCTCCGACGCCCGTCAGGCGACGATACATTCGCAGGAAACGCGTTGAAGTCAGACGCTTGCGCACCTTTTTCATCTGTGGATCGGGAAAAGTAATCCATAGATGATCTACCTCTCCGGGGGCGAAGAAGGCCTCGAGAAGCTCGATAGACGTACGCACAAAAGCCACATTGGTCAGCCCGAGGTCTCGTGCAGCCGTAGCTCCGGCATGCATACGCGCACCCTTGATGTCCACGCCAATGAAATTGGCTTCGGGAAAACGGCGAGCCAATGCAACTGTATACTCTCCTTTGCCACACCCCAATTCAAGCACTATAGGCCCGTCGTTGCGGAAGAAATCGCTGTGCCAGCGACCTCGCAACGGAAATGTCGAGCGGTCGGCCACATCGGCGGCCGTCATCGGGGCACGCAGACATGACTCCGCGCAATTCTCGTCATCGGAAGCTGTCTTAGTGGCATCGCAAGACGCTTCTTCCGAGACAAGACGCCCGTAAGGATATTGGAAGACAAAGGGAATAGTCTCCATTTCGGCAAACTTGCGCAACTTGTTCTTTCCCATATTCAATACTCTTTCGATCTGTTAGAATGCATCGCCTGCAGCGTCGCATTCGTGCCTGAACGCTCTTGCGGCATACGACGGCATACGCGTGCCGCCGTCAACGCATCAACTTGACTGCCGCGCGGCTTCCGTTGGCCAAAATGACATTAGCAACATATACGCGCGTCGTATACGCCGCTGTCGGAATGACAATTTCGTTTTCGGAAGTGTCGACAGCCGTCAGCAATGCTCCCGAAACATCATACAGTTCGACACGTTTCATCGGAACTCCGGTGGCCACGACATGCAGATCCATACCTTCGAAGCGGCCCTTGACAGACACACCCGCGGATTCGGACGCGATATCGTCAGTGCCGCTTATCATCACAATGTCAAATTCTTTCCACTGCTCGGCAGTCTTGAATTCGCCGTACATGCTGTCGGCCACTATCAACGTCACTTTGGGCTGGTCTACGTCTGACCATACGTCCATGCCGATTGACGGAATAGCTTGATGTTTGGAGACATTGATACGTTTCAGACCGGACATGCCGGACATGGCTTCATTGCCGATGTAGAATACCGATGCGGGAATGTCAATTTCCGAAACGGCGGCGGCTCCGGTCAGAGCGTAGTCGCCTATGGTCATCGACATTCTCGGCATTTCTATTTTCCCGGCTATAGCTGTATTGGACAGCATGGCGTTACCAAAACCGGTAAGGGAGCCGGGCAAATGAATAGAAGTCAGCTTCTCACAATTGAAAAGTGCGCCTTCGGATATATTCACAATATTGTCCGCGAACAATGCCTCGGTCAGGCTGCTGCAATTGGCAAAAGCATATTGTCCTAAGGCAAAAATATCCTGACTTGCCGTCATATCTATCTTCTGTAAGCCCGAGCATTCGAAGGCGGAGGGCTGCAAAGATGTCAGCGTCGAAGCAAAATCGAAGGACTTCAGAGCCTTGCATCCACGGAATGCGGCCGTGCCTATAGAGATACAGCTCGGATTGACAATCACGGAAGACAACGAGGAGCAGCCGTCAAACATGCGCACGGGTACTTCTGTCATAGCCGAGATGTCGGCCGTAGTCAGGGCCGTACAGTTGGCAAAGATGTCCGAACCCGATCCTGTATTAGTCTTTACGGTCACAGACTTCAGCGCCCGGCATCCGGCAAAAGCGCCGTCACCCACCTCGCCTACATTCTCCGGAATGGTCACGGCAGTGAGCGATGCTCCCACAAAGGCACCCTCGCCTATGCGCAGTTTGGCTGTCAACGGCAGCGTGAGTGTCTTGGCCCGCAGCCCGGCAAAAATCATCTCGGGCAAGTAATTGGCGTCATAGCGCTGCACGCCGTTGATGGCATGGCCGGCTCCATAGTATGCCTCGATGGTTGCGCCTTTGAGGTCAAGGCTTTCCAGCGATGTCATCTTGGTGTTTATAAATTCCAAGTCACCGGCATCCACCGGACCCTGCACTACGAGGGCGACAACCTTGTCAGGCGCGGTCGTGAGTACGGACTGAAGCGTGCCGGCTGCCGTCGTAACGGCCGTAACGGTCTGCGCCGAAATCGCTCCGGCGACGACTACTACGAAAAAAAGCGTGGTCAGTATGCGTTTCATTTTTTTGTCTCGTGCTTTTGTGTCTCGTTATTTGTTTTTTAATGCCCATTGCAGCGCGTTGCGGCAATGGCATACCTTGCAATCAGCAAAGTTACACAAAATATGCAACACTCCTGCCCTTATCTTTCCTAAATTTCCTTTATGGAAACTTTTGATATAAGATATAAGATGTTTTTCTTTCAACTACTCATTTTTTACAACTATCCCGGGTAGTCTCAAACTATCCGAGAACTATCCGATCTCCTGTCAACTATCCGTTTTAGGATACCAACTAGTAGTAAGAACAACAAATTAGTCGTAAAATAGTCGTAAAACAGAGCCAACTAGTCGTAAATTCACTCATCTCAAACTCTCCGAAAACTATCCTGTACTATCCGAAATTCGGTCCAACTATCCGAAATTTGGCATAACTATCCGGGAACTATCCGAAAATTTGAGACTCTGTATACCAAAGCCTACCATCTGTAGATATCTTATTTTCGTTCTTCATTTCATTCATAATGTTCTTTAATAGCACAAGATTCTGTTCGGGAGTGTTGCGGCTGGGGAGAGTACCAGCGAGATATTCCATAATGTCGCTACGCTTGGCTCCATCGGAACCGGCGTTCTGAATATATTGGAGTACCATATGCTTTATCTTGTCTCGCTCTAAGCCGACAACGCGAGTATAACCGGAAAGTTGTTTTGTTTTCTTGGCTACAGTCAGCGAGATACGGTAGTTTGGAGCTTCGCCTTCGATGAGACCGCGCTGAATCATGTCTTGCGCAACCGTTTCGTCAATACGATGACCCTTCTGGATAGCGTCAAGTGAGATGCAGTCCCAAAGGGTAAGTGAATCGTTATTCTTAAGCATGTTGGTGTAACGCTCATCGATGGACGTACCGTAAATGCGAACAGCTACTTGCTGCCTGTCATTGTCAATTTCATAGTCAGGCATAGGGAAGCGGCGCTGCCACTGTTCGGTGAACATCTTCTTTATGCCACGGCTCACGGTATCAATCATGTTGAAATGTACCATCGCCTGACAAAGACAGTCGTTGCGGAAGAACTTCTGCGGCTCATCGGTGCTCAGGACCTCTTCCAATGACCCCGGGATGAACGAACCGGCATTAGAGTAATAGAGAAATCCGGGATTCTCAACGAAGTTGATACGCTGCTGGAGCTGATAATTAGAGTGGGCGATGCAGTTGTGAAGTGCCTCGCGAATGGAGTAGTCATCATATTGCTTCATCGTGTCGGGGAATAATGTACCGCCCGGCATCTCGCGCAGTGTCATATTGTGAATCTTTGCAAGAATTTCATCGACTGTCAGTATGTATGGCACGGAGAAATGCTCATAATCAACAACATCCTTGTTTTTGTCGCGCAACGTCCATGTCACTTGCACTACCGCCGGCCTCAGCAGATACTCCGAAAAACTCTTGCCTAAAAGAATGATGGCCGCACGTGTCAGCTTGCCGTCAATCATAAGCCCACATTTGCTGAGAAACTTTTCATCTGACCAACCGTTGACTTCGGCAACCGGGATCCGGCTATGTACCTTTTTAAACATCTTACGAGCTTTGGCAATCGCAACCTCATCAAGATCATCAAGCGTAGCGTTGGGCACAATCTCCGCAGACCAGTCGCGATATGGTGTCTGATTGCGGATTTCATCTTGTTTAGACTGATTGAGCGGCTTCAGACTCTCACCGTCACGACCGTATGCAATTCCTTTCCACTTCATAACGATATTTCGTGGAGAGGCAGGAATCTTGAACATCAGTATGCGCTTGCCGTCAACCTCGACAGGAATAATCTCACGAAATGTCTGACCGTCACTCATGTTATTAGTGAGGTCTTGCTTCATCTTGTTCAGCGCACCCTCGCCATCCTTATAAGACGTGCCGACGATTTCATGCTTCTTTTCATCATAGCCGAATACCAGCCACGCAAAAGGGAAGCCACGCAAATTCGCCTCGTTGCTCAATGCCGAGAAATACTTACCGAGATCATCAAAGTCGAAGCTATTCTCCGCCTTCTTGAACTCTACCACTTCCGATTCCTTATGCTGAATCAAAGAGTGAAAAAGCTGCCTGTATGTCGAGTTGTCAGTTGTCATAATTTTCTATTCGATAGAGTTTTTTCAGATATTACCAGAATCTCTTCCATATTCTGCTTCCGGTTCTGCAGCTATATGAGTCTGTTCTTCTTGAGTATAGTCTACGCTTTTTAAGTCACCTTTAATATCTTTGACTAATTGGATTAAAGTTTCGCTACGTTGAGCAATATTTCTTAACTCACATTCCCAGATAGTGATGACTCTCCAGCCTTTTGCTATGAGCGCTGTGATAGTTTCAATATCACGCTGGCGGTTTCGTTCTATCTTAGTCTGCCAGAACTCGATATTAGACTTTGGCAGTCGATAATACTTGCAGCCCTCATGACCATGCCAGAAGCAACCATTGATAAATATGACTGTCTTATATTTACGGAGTACAATATCAGGTGAGCCGGGAAGCTTGTGGTTATGCAAACCATAACGGAAGCCTTGAGAGTGCAGATACTTGCGCACCAACATCTCCGGCTTCGTATCGCCTGAGCGAATAGCCGACATATTACGGCTCCGTTCTTCCTTGCTCTTAATGTCCATTGATTATCGATTTTCAATTTCGTTGAGATTCTCGAAGTTCATAACAATCCCAAATAAACCTCACAAGTGTTGAACTTGCTCCAACTGCTAAATTGGCGTGGCGCGAGCATAAACCTTTGTAATTATCATCTTTCCCGTGACCACGGCCATATTTGTTCCTTAAAGTTGCCAAGCCGTCAGTAATAGCTCCTAAACTTCTTAATATCGATTTCAGTGCCATAGCTTCAGAATTGTCATCTGATACATCTTCAGGTGTTAACTTAAGAGTCTTTGTAGTTGCTCTCACCAATTTAGAGAGATTGTCATATTCCGTAGGAAGATTGTATTTTCTGAGTATGGTCTTACAGCAACTTTCAATAAGTTCTTTCGCCAGTCCAATTGCATTTGTCGGGTCTTTGTCAACAGAACCGACCATTTCATCTATTTGCTTCAGAATATAATCATTGTTGAATTTTTCCTTTATTTCAGAGGATTGTTTTCCTATAACAGGATTGGTGATTTCAATGCGGTGCATTATCGCATTACCCCTCTCTATATCAGCAGAAGACAGATAATTCTCGCATGACGCAGAATTAGCGTAACTCCATAATGCCTTAAGCAGAGTTATAACCTTATCTTCATCCTCGTTAGAAAGATATGCGTTTAGAGATTTCCACATTGGCATATTATATAATTCAGAAACCGCATCGCCTACAGCATTTAATGTAAATGATTTAAAAGCATTATGCGATGGGAAATCCAATACGTACCCTCCAAAATTAAACATATTACTTAAACAAGAAACCTCTTGTTCCGTAATTTTGCTTAATATCCTTTTTGCAGGCCCCCATCCGTATACTTCTCTTTTAGATATCTTCCCGACCACTTTAATCTTGAACCCATCTGCATCGAGAAGATTATTAATTCTTGTCAAGAGACCTTTCCAATCGCCATTATCATCTCGAACTTCGGGATGAAATATCTCAGCTAAAAAATTTAAAAGGTTTTCATCCGAGCCATTACTAATATTAATACGATCATCAGTCCAAAACCAATCCGCTTCGTAGTCGTTAGGGTTAACTACCGTATGAACATGAATGTCTATAGTCGCATTTTCATATCTTGAATCATATGACGGCAGAGTATCTAAAGGATACAATCGGGATAAGAACTCAAGTGGATTCAGCAATCCCCAGATTAAATAGTGATGGTGTGTAGTTTCCCAATACATATCCTCGTTCCATCCGTTAATCAATAATGTTCGAATGTCTCGTCGGGTTACGGTTGTGATTTTATTAGTTAAGTCCATCGCTTATTCCATATAGTCGTTGTCATTAGGCCACGGTTCTTCAACGGGAGTGCCGTAAGCTACCTCGGGCTCGGAAACTATTTCTGCAGTCTCTATATCCACATTATAGCCGAGATCCTTTCCCATTAGCTTCTGTACTTGCGAGATATCCCATATCTGATTTGCCATTCGGGGCACAACTCCTTCAACAATTCGGACTGGAAGCTCATGGTATGCACCTATCTTGATTCTCAATGTTGGGGAATGACACCGGTTCGGTCGCTCCCTTGACAATCCGCTTGTTCGTGCCGAAGCCAAGGAATTCTATATCATAGTAACCTATTAAAGTATTATCGACAATCGGCAAAAGGTAGCGAGCCGCGGAAATATCTCCCGAAGGCATATTGAGCATGATGTATGTCTTACCTTCGGCAGCTCGGTTGAAGAAAGCGTCGTAGAGTTTGGAGACATTATGTCTGCTGTCCTCTCCAGTTTCGTTCTTCCGCACAAGACAAGTAAGATATTTGCCTCCCTTGGCTATGCTCGAAGCACCTCCAGCCTTTGCCTTATATTCTTCGATAAAACCGGTCAATAATATCATCATATGTTATATCAGTTTCAATAATGCTTCGATCAATATCTTTATAATTATAGAAGCGCATACGCTCCCTTAGGGTTTCACATGCCCAATGGTCAATTTCAACATGTGCCAACGCTTTGAACCCCTGTCGGTAAAATCCTTCAGATAAACCGCCACAGCCTGCAAAAAGGTCGATAAATGTATATGATTTTGCCATTGTATTCATAGGGAAATCCAAAGATTGTTTAGGTAAGAATTAATTTTGATTTCATTATTCATCGTTATCAGAATAATCAAAACTTGCCTCAAGCAAGTCTTTAATGTCGACTTTGAGTACATGAGCCATTTCTACGAACTGCGCCATAGATGGTTGAACCTTATTTGTTCTCCATCTTGACACTGTTATTTCAGTTACGCCAAGTTTATCAGCCATCCAAATATTGGTTAGCTGCTTTTCAGCCATAACTACGCGAAGCCTATTTCGACATTCCTTTCTTGCCATATGTTTAATTGGTTTCAGTCTGCAAATTTACAAAGAATTCTTGATGTGATTAACACAATATGTTAGTTTTATATATTATTTGGCAATGTTGTCCTAAACGTTTTGGTCAAAAATAAAAATAGGA
>ULTZ01013905.1_pt1 | contig 11125 bp, 10 predicted proteins | sample 1957981 | NCBI WGS metagenome assembly ULTZ01 (sample SAMEA4835745, study PRJEB28245) | human gut metagenome | biome: gut microbiome; material: fecal sample | place: Denmark | collected 2008
GAAGGCCCATCCATCTTAAGAACCTTTCCCTTCACAACCCTCGGGCCGTAGGCCCGTCAACCCCCACACCGAGGGTGTGTCCCATGGCGAAGCAGCTGTCACAATCTTCGAATCACTTTAAAGCCTCCTTTGGGGAGGCTTTTTTTCATTTATACCGGTCAGTCGTGATATAATATAACAATCTGGGGAATGTTTATTTCTTTTGTTTTTTACAAGTAAGGGGGCGGTGGTATGAAGAAAAAAATACTGATCGCTGTATTGCTCATTCTGATCCTTGCTCTGGGCGGGGGCTGGTACTGGTATAACCGGACCCATCAGAGCAAAAAGGATACTTATACGTTAGGCACTGTGAACAGGGATAATATCAGTCTTACTGTGGATGCTACAGGCACCATTGAACCGGACAACAGTGTCGATTTGTCTGCCACGGCTTCGGGCACCCTGGAAAAGGTGTACGTGAAGCAGAACGAGAAGGTCACGAAGGGGCAGGTACTGGCCACCATTGAATCCAAAGCTCTGACGTCTACCATGAAGCAGGCCCAGAATACGCTGGAAAACAAGGAGTCCTATTTCAACCGGCTGAATTCTCTCTACAGCCAGGGCGCTATTTCCTATCAGGAAATGGACAATGCCCGGCTGGAGTATCTGAATGCCCAGGCTGCCTATGACAAGGCTCAGGCTGATGTGAATGATACAGTCATCACTTCGCCTATGGACGGCGTAGTTGTAGGTGAACCCATGAAAGAAGGGGAAACCGTATCCCAGGGGCTCTCCAGCCAGATGGTGATTGTGAGCGTGGCTGATCTTTCCGCCATGCGCATTGAACTTCTGGTAGATGAAACGGATATCGGCGAAGTGAAAATCGGCCAGAATGTGGATTTCACAGTCGATGCCTATCCGAACCGGACTTTCCACGGCATGGTCACCGATATTTCAAAGAAGCAGTACTCTTCTTCCTCATCTTCGTCGTCTTCCTCTTCCTCCTCCGTGGTGTACTACACGGTGTATGTAGAAATCAACAAGGATGAACTGGAGGGTCTCTATCCTTCTATGACGGCCAGAGCCACCATTCACGGCAGGGAAAGTGACAATGCCCTCACTGTTCCGGTGACAGCCATCCGAAGCGACGGTGAAGGTTCCTACGTGTACGTAAAGAAAGGGGATGGCGTGTCCAAGGCTTATGTGACCACCGGCATCACCACCGACAAGGAAGTGGAAATTCTTGACGGTCTCCATGAAGGAGATGAAATCGTGGTGAGCGGTACGGTGTCTGCGGAAAAGTCCACGCCCACCAATAAGAACCAGCGCGGACCGAGACTGAGGTTATAATGATGGCCGGCGCAGATAAAAATGAGGTCATTCGTCTTTCAGGTATCGGTAAAAGCTACTACATCGGCAAAGAAGAAGTGCCGGTGCTGACTCATATCGATTTATCCATCAGAGAAGGGGAATTTGTATCCATTATGGGGCCCTCCGGTGCCGGCAAATCCACCCTTATGAATATCCTTGGCTGCCTTGACCGTCCCACCAGAGGCTCTTATCTTCTGGACGGGAAGGAAGTGGCCAACCTGAATGACAGTGAACTGGCCTATACAAGAAACCGGAAAATCGGATTTGTATTCCAGAGTTTTAACCTCCTTCCAAGGCTTTCGGCTCTGGATAATGTGATCCTTCCAATGATTTACGGCAGTCTCTTTAAAAAGGAACGGAAGGAAAGGGCTGTAAAAATGCTGGAATCCGTGGGTCTGGGGGACCGTATCAACCATATGCCTGCGGAAATGTCCGGTGGACAGCGCCAGCGTGTGGCCATTGCCAGGGCTCTGATCAACGATCCGGCCATTATTATGGCCGACGAACCGACGGGCAATCTGGACAGCCATTCCACCAGGGAAGTGATGGAAATCTTCTCCAAACTCTATGAACAGGGGAAGACCATCATCCTGGTAACCCATGAAATCGATGTGGCCGCCTATGCAGGAAGGCATGTGATTTTATCGGATGGCCATATCAGTAAAGATATCAGGGGGCCCCTGCCATGACAAACATTTACATTGAAAGCATCTTTATGGCCTGGGGCTCTATTCTGAGCAACAAAATGCGCTCCCTTCTCACCATGCTGGGCATTATCATCGGCGTAGCCGCCGTTATTGCCCTTATGTCCATCGGCTATGGAGTGCAGAGCGACATTGAAAATAATATTTCCTCCCTGGGGTCCAATACCATTACCGTAACCCCCGGCACAGGGAGAAAACCGGGCATCCGTCCTGCCGCAGGCTCTATGCAGACCCTGACCTACAAGGATTACCTGGCCATCAGGAACCTGCCCAATATTTCCTATGCCGCTCCCCTGGTCAATACAAGCTACCTGGTGGTGAATGGAAATAAGAACTGGACCACCCGTATCTATGGCTGCACCGAGGACTATGCCACCCTGTCCAGTCTTTCCGTGTCCGAAGGCCGGTTCTGGACGGATAAGGAATACAATGCCCGGGCCCGGGTGTGCATCATCGGGAAGACCGTGGCCACCAGCCTTTTCGGCGAGGAATCGCCTATCGGACAGAAGGTCCGCATCAACGGCAATCCATTCACTGTCATCGGAGAACTGGAGGAAAAAGGCTATTCTTTCATGGACCAGGATGACCGGGTCCTCATTCCCTTTACCACCGTGCAGGAACGGATGATGCACATTACCTATGTGAACAACATTGTCATTTCCTCTGACAATGCCGATGACCTCTCCCAGATCGAGTCCGACGTGACCAACCTTCTCAGTACCCGCCACCGCATCCAGACAGGGAAAGAAGACGATTTCTCCATCCAGAACTCCCAAGATCTTCTGGAAACCATGAAATCCACTACCCAGACCCTGACCATATTCCTCGGAAGCATTGCCGCCATCTCCCTTCTGGTAGGGGGCATCGGCATTATGAACATCATGCTGGTGTCCGTCACGGAAAGGACCAGGGAAATCGGTATACGAAAGGCCCTGGGTGCCACATACAACATGATTATTGTACAGTTCCTCATCGAATCGGTGACCGTCAGCGTAGCCGGAGGCCTGATAGGTGTTCTTTTCGGTATCGGCATATCCAAAGTCATACCTCTCGTCACCTCCCTCCACACCCTCCTCTCGGTGACCCCCATTGTAGGTTCTTTCCTTTTCTCCGTTTTCATTGGCCTGATCTTTGGCCTTTACCCGGCCCAGAAAGCGGCGAGACTGAACCCTATCGATGCACTCCATTATGAGTAAGCGCAAAACCGGCAGATTCTTCTGCCGGTTTTTTCATTGCTAAGGGGGAGTCCATGGCGGGGGATGGACAGGATTTCATACATAGGGGTTCCAGCTTGAAGACCCGGCGGCGAAGGGCATGTTTATCTTAAGATATTTCCAGGCCCGGTGCAGAACCTTTCCATACCCCGCAAAGCCTTTGGCGCAAAATCCTTTTTGATAATCATTATGGGTTATGATAAAATATATAAGTCATCATTTATTTCTGATAAAAAGTATGATAATGCATATATGAGAGGCGATTTTTATGGCACATTGCAATGAAAACTATTTAAATCTTCAGGGGGCCTATCTGTTTGCCACAGTGAGACAGAAGCAGAATGCCTATGTGGAAGCACATCCCAATGCGGATATTATTTCCCTGGGCATCGGGGACGTGACACAGCCCCTGGCTCCTGCTGTCATTGAAGCTATGCACAAGGCTGTAGATGAAATGGCCCATATGGAAACTTTCCGCGGTTATGGTCCCGAACAGGGCTATCTTTTCCTGAGAGAAGCCATTGCAAAGCATGATTTCAAGGACCGGGGCTGCGATATCTCCCCCGATGAAATCTTTGTCAGCGACGGTGCCAAGTGCGATACCGGCAATATGCAGGAAATCTTTGCAGAATCCGATGTTGTAGCTGTTACAGACCCGGTATATCCGGTGTATGTGGACAGCAATGTCATGGCCGGCAGAAGCGGCAAGTTTGTGAATGGTTCCTATGAACGGCTGGAATACCTGCCATGCTATGAAGAATGCGGTTTCAAAGCAAACCTGCCATCCCATGATCCCATGATTATTTACCTCTGCTCTCCGAATAACCCCACCGGTGCTGCACTGAATAAGAAAGACCTCACCATGTGGGTGAAATATGCAAAGCAGACAGGCTCTGTCATTTTCTTCGATGCTGCCTATGAAGCCTTCATTACGGAAGACGACATTCCCCACAGCATTTATGAAATCGAAGGAGCCAAGGAAGTGGCCATTGAGTTCCGCTCCTATTCCAAAACTGCCGGCTTCACCGGTGTACGCTGCGGCTACTGCGTAGTGCCGAAGGAACTGATGCTGGAAACAAAATCCGGTGAAAAGGTTTCTGCCAATGCCCTCTGGGACCGCCGTCAGTGCACCAAGTTTAACGGCTGCTCCTACATTGTACAGAGAGGCGCCGAAGCCATCTATACAGAAGAAGGACAGAAAGAAATCCAGGCAACCCTCGATATTTACAGAAACAATGCCAGAGTCATCCTGGAAGGTGTGAAGGAAGCCGGTCTTACTGCCTGCGGCGGCGTGAACAGTCCTTATGTATGGCTGTCTGTGCCGAAGGGCATGACCAGCTGGGAATTCTTTGACTATCTTCTGAATGAAGCCCAGATCATCTGCACCCCGGGCTCCGGTTTCGGACCCTGCGGCGAAGGCTATGTACGCCTGACATCCTTCAACACACCGGAACTGACGAAGGAAGCTGTGGAAAGATTGAAAAAGGCTGTCAAGAAGCTGGAAAAATAAACTGGTTTTGGGAGTAGAAATCTACCGTCCGTCCTGGGGGGTAGATTTCTGCCTGTTTAAGAATGTAAGGAGTTTTCATGAGTACAAATTTGCAGATTGGCATTGTGGGCCTTCCAAATGTAGGGAAGAGCACCCTTTTCAATGCCATCACAAAAGCCGGTGCCGAAGCGGCCAATTTCCCCTTCTGCACCATTGAACCGAACGTTGGGGTAGTGGAAGTGCCGGACCATCGCATTTACGACCTGGCAGCCATGTTCAAGCCCAAGAAGACTACACCCGCCTTCACAAGGTTCGTAGACATTGCGGGCCTGGTGGCCGGTGCGTCCAAAGGGGAGGGCCTGGGTAACCAGTTCCTCAGCCATATCCGTGAAACCAATGCCATTGCCCATGTGGTCCGCTGCTTTGAAGATGGAAATATTACCCACGTGGAAGGTTCCATTGACCCCGTAAGGGATATGGATATTATCAATACAGAACTTTGCCTGGCAGATCTGGAAAGTGTGGACAAGAAGAAGACGAAAACCGCCAAACTGGCCCAGGCAGGCATTAAGCAGGCCAAGGCAGACCTGCCGGTTTTGGAAAAGGTGTACGATGCACTGCAGAACGGGACTCCCGCCAGAGCTCTCACCCTTTCAGAAGATGATCTGGAAGTGCTGAAAGAACTGAACCTCATCACCTTAAAGCCGGTTCTTTACGTACTCAACATGGCAGAAGATGACATTGCCGATCCTCTGGCCAACAAATTCGTCCAGGCAGCCAGCGCAGAAGCAGAAAAAGAAGGGGCCAAATGGGTTCCTATTTCCGCAGAAATCGAAGAAGAAGTGTCTGAACTGGATGGCGAGGAGGCCAAAGCCTTCCTGGAAGATCTGGGAGAAGAAGAGCCGGGCCTGAACCGCCTCATCCGCACAGCCTATTCCATGCTTGGACTGATTAACTTCTTTACCGTAGGCCCTGATGAATGCCGTTCCTGGACCGTAAGGGCAGGCACCAAGGCGCCGAAGGCTGCCGGAAAGATTCACTCCGACATTGAAAGGGGCTTCATCCGCGCAGAAATCGTTTCCTACGATGACCTTATGGCCTGCGGCTCCTACAATGCAGTCCGTGAAAAAGGACTTCTTCGGGTAGAAGGCAAGGATTACATCATTCAGGACGGAGATATCGCTTATTTCCGCTTTAATGTATAAAAAGAGAAAGGAAAAAGACCGGCTGGTGCCGGTCTTTTTTGCAAATCATGGAAAGAATATATAAAAAACTGGTAGAAGGAAAATTTCTGGACCGGCCCAACCGCTTTGTATGCCATGCAGAAGTGGCAGGAGAAAAAGTGCTCTGCCATATGCCCAATCCCGGCCGCATGCGGGAACTTCTCTTTCCCGGCGTGACACTCTACATGACGCCTAACAGAAAAGGCCTGCGCACTGCCTATCGGGTAGTGGGCTGCAAAAAAGAAGGCCGCATCATTTATCTGGACACCACCAGAGCCAACGATGCAGCGGCCTTTCTGATTCAGCACCATAAGATTCCGGGCTGGGAAAACTGTTTCCTGGCAGGAAGAGAGGTGACCATGGGAGACAGCCGCTTCGATCTTCTTTTAGGCGATGAAGAAACGGGAGAAACCTTTCCGGTGGAAGTGAAATCCTGCAGCCTCAGCGGCAGGCATGGCGCCATGTTTCCCGACGCTCCCACGGAAAGGGGCATGAAACACCTGACCCACCTGGTAGATATGGCCAGGGCAGGGGAGCATGCCGGCCTTCTGGTGCTGGTCCATGATGGAAACGCCCGCTGGTTTCTGCCAAACTATCATACCGACCTCTCCTTTTCCGAAGAATTCAGGCAGGGCCTGGATCTCCTGGACTGGAAAGCCTGCGCCATCCCCTGGACAAAGGACTTCCTCATGCCTGAAACAGTACGCCTCATCCCCACGTCCAAGGAAGCGCTGGATAAAGAAATGGGAAATGCCGGAGATTATATGATCATTCTCCAGCTGGAGGAAGATAAAACGATTACAGTAGGAAGTTTGGGAGATATCCATTTTCCCAAAGGCTTCTACGTCTACGTAGGATCGGCCAGAAAAAATCTGGACCAGCGCATAGCTCACCACAGAGCCCTTCGGAAAAGACGGCACTGGCACATGGACTACCTGAGAAGCGCCTGCCGCTTCGTGGGCGCCATCCCCATCCGTACCAGAGAAGACCTGGAACACAAACTGGCCCACGCCCTTTCTCAAATCGCCGGGTGGACCATAGAAAATTTCGGCTGTACCGACTGCCGGTGCCGCTCCCATCTCTTTGGATTTGCTGAAAACCCCATGCACGAAAGGGACTTCGTGAAAATAGAAGAAGATTTTGAAATCAACAGACTGGACCGGTATTTTTAAAAAGCTGCCGCCCACAGGCCCATAGGACCTGTCAGCGGCAGCTTTTTTAAGGAAAATACTGATTCATTTATGAAGTCTGCTCTTATATAAGAATCTGTATGCAGCGACGCATCATGAACCCTGCTGCAGAGCTCGCAGTGTGCATTCATATAAAAGGGAGAAACTTCCCGGCTCTTTAGCTGTTCGTATTTACTTTAACCTCTTCCGTTCTGTCTTTCCGGTATTTGATAGAAAAGAATATGAACACCGCTCCCGCTGCCACAAATCCGGCCAGGGCAGTGAGCTGGGCGCTCTTAAGTCCCAGGGCCAGCGTGCCGTAGTCTCCCCTGAAGTTTTCAAGGAAGAAGCGGAGAAGGGAATAAAGCATGATGTAGAGGCAGAAGGTGGTACCTCTGGCATGTTTGAAGCAGGAGTACCAGAGGAGCAGACCCAGAATGATAAGATCTCCCTGGCATTCCCAGACTTCCGCCGGCCACAGGGGCTGGGCGCCGTAGGTGTGGTAGGCCAGAGTGGTGGAAGGGTAGAGGATGCCGAAGTCGGCCCCCGTGGGATGACCAAAAGCATCGCCGTTCATGAAATTGGCAATACGGCCGATGGCCTGGCCGAAGATGATGGCCGGTGCAATAATGTCAGCGAATGGGAGCACCGGAATGTGCCGCTTTTTGAGAAAAATATAGCCGGCTACACAGGCGAAAATGACGCCTCCCTGAATGGCCATGCCTCCCTGCCATACATAAGGGATTTCCAGCAGATGGTTGTGGTAGTAGTCCCAGTCAAAAAAGAACACATCCCACAGCCTGCCGCCGATAATGCCTACGAAGGCGATGGTGAGGCCCAGGTCAAACATGCATTCATGCCAGCCCCGGCCGTCCTTTTTCAGAAAATAGTAGGCCATGATACAGCCAAATATGATGCCTAATGAAAAAAAGATACCATAGAAGCGGATGGGAAATCCGCCGATGAATGTAACATACTGATGCATAGAAAATCTCCTTTTCCAAAAGACCTGTCAGATTGAGGTCTTTTTCTTTTTATACAATTATACAATAGTCTGCAACAGCAGAAGGAAGAACCCTTTATAGGGCCGAATACATCTTCAGGTTTATCGTTTTATGTATAGAGTGTTTCGATTTGTAACTAATGAAACAATTATTAGCGAATGTCCCGAAACATTATATATTAATCTAATAGAACGCTCACAATAGAAATCTTTTATACCCATAGGGGGTATAGGTAAGGCTGATTTTTTAATCGATTTTTTAATATAGAACCTGATGAATGTAAGATGTCAATTTATGAGAAACTATCGATAAAATAAGGATTTAATCCGAATGAAAACAAGAACATAGTTCATAATTAAACAATAATGATTAAAATTGAACTAATACAAATCTTTTATTTCTTATAGAAAGCACTTGAAATCACCAAATTTCATGGTATGATGATTATAGAAATTTTAAGTTCCAAGAAAGAACTTATGTCAGCTGCTTCAAGGAAAAATAATAATAACATCAAATTTCCATCATAACAACAATAATAAAGAGTAAAAAGCAGCTTTTTTGTTTGTTTTTCTTTTCATTTTTGGGAGGAACCATCATGAGAAACTGTGTATTAATTATTGAGCATGACCCCAGTGTGAGCCGTTTCATGCAGCTGAAGCTGGAAGAAGCGGGATTCACCAGCATGATTGACAATACCGGCGATTCTGCCGTAGACCTGGCAGGACAGAGACAGGCAGACGTTGTTATTCTTGATCCCGACGAACCTATGAAGAATGGCCATGAGATTCTTGGAAAGATTCGGGAAATCAGCCCTATCCCCGTTATTTATCTTTCTTCTGACAACAGCGTAGATGCCAAGGTAAAAGCCCTGAACGCCGGGGCTGATGACTATCTGACAAAGCCCTATGCTACCAGGGAACTGGTGGCCCGGATTCATGCGGCTCTGCGCCGTCACGAAGAACCTAAGATTATCGTGGATCCTGCATTCACCATCGGCGATCTTTCCATTTATCCCGATCGTCACGAAGTGAGGGCCGGGGATGAAGCCATCGACCTGACGAAAAAAGAATTTGACCTGCTCCTTTTCCTGGCCAAGAACAAGAACCGTGTCATTAAGAGAGAAGAAATTCTTGAAAAAGTTTGGGGATACGGCTACGCAGGCAAGACGAATATTGTAGATGTATATATCCGCTACCTCAGAAGCAAAATCGATGAAAAGGTAGGCAAGAAATATATTCATACGGTCCGTGGCATCGGCTACGCAGCCCGGGACTGAATCTATGATTAAACAAGTCATTGTAGTGGAAGGAAAGTCGGATATTGCCCGGGTAGGTATGGCGGTAGACGCCGATATGATTGCTACTGAAGGCTTTGCACTGAAAAAGACAACCATTGAAAAAATCCGTTATGCCTATGAAAAAAGGGGGATTATCATCCTTACGGACCCCGACGGGCCGGGGGAACGGATCCGGCAGCGCCTTTCCAAACTGTTTCCTAAAGCCCTTCATGCCTTCGTGCCTAAATCAGAAGCTTCTACGGAAGATGATGTGGGCATAGAAGACGCTTCACCGGAATCCATCCGGAAAGCACTCCAGACGCTTCGCGTTCTCTACCAGGACGATTCGGGACTCTTTTCAGCGGCTGATTTATTTGCTGCCGGACTTTCAGGGAATCCGGACTCCTCTCTCAAAAGGGCCCGGGTAGGCGCGATTCTCGGCATAGGCTATGGAAACGGCAAACAGTTTGTGAAACGGCTGAATCATTATGGAATTACCCGTGAAGAATGGGACAGGGCACTGCAAATGTGCCGGGAGGACGCCTAATGCTGGAAGCCAATCTTGCAGACCGCCAGGTAGTGCAGTATGTGATCCGCCGTTTCGGCATCCATGCCAAACATAAGCTGGGACAGAATTTCCTTATCCGCCCTGACGTGGTAGCTGCCATTGCAGAAGCAGCGGAACTGGGAGAACATGTGCCTGTCATGGAAATCGGTGCAGGCATAGGCACTCTTACCCAGGCCCTGGCCGAAACAGGTGCTGATGTGACTGCTTTCGAGCTGGACAGAAGTCTGGAAAGAGTTCTGTCCCATACCCTGGAACATTACAATAATATCCATATCATTTATGAGGATGTGCTGAAAGCCGATTTGAAGACTATCCTGGGGGATAAGGACTGGCGCTGCGCCGCCAATCTGCCCTACTATATCACCACACCCATTCTCCTTTCCCTCATCCAGTCGGACCTGCCCATTTCTCTTTTTGTATTCATGATGCAGAAAGAAGTGGCAGACCGTATCCTGGCCAAACCGGGCTCCAAAGATTATGGTGCCCTGACCATCGCTGTGAATTTCGACTGCACGGCGGAAAGGGTGCTTGATATCCCGCCTTCCGCTTTCATACCAAGGCCTCAGGTCACCTCTACGGTTCTCAAAATCCGAAGGAGAGAAAAGCCGGCGGTAGAAGTAAAGGATAGAAAACTTTTTTTCTCCCTTGTCAAAATGGGATTCGGACAACGGCGTAAAGTATTTACCAACGCCATGAAATCCGGCGGCATTCCTGCCGACTGGATACCTGAAATCCTGGAAAAAGCAGATATTGATGGCAAAAGGAGGGGCGAAACTTTCTCCATGGAAGAATACGCCCGCCTGGCAGATGCCTGGTATGATAAAATTCATGAATAAGAAAAACCCGGAGAGAAATCTTCGGGGTTTTTTATACGGCGGGCTTTTCTGACATGCCATCGGCGTGAGGGTTTAGAAGTAAGGCAATGGGATTCTGCCCGCTATCAGTGGATGGGTTCAAAGAAAGGTGGTGGTAGACGGCTTTTTTATCTTTATGACTTGGGGATTTGAGCGAAAAAACCATGGAAAAACCGGCAGACGGTCTTTGGACGTCGGACAGGGACCCTTTCCTCAGGCAGGCGTTGGATGGCCCCCTTGACTCTGTCATTCTGAACGCAGTGAAGAATCTCGG
>ULTZ01018952.1_pt1 | contig 11122 bp, 10 predicted proteins | sample 1957981 | NCBI WGS metagenome assembly ULTZ01 (sample SAMEA4835745, study PRJEB28245) | human gut metagenome | biome: gut microbiome; material: fecal sample | place: Denmark | collected 2008
TCGCCGGTTCGACGCGACAAACGTCAGACAACGGTACATTAAATAAATATACAACTACTAAAAATATGTTACAGTTCATTACCCACCATACCGACCGCTACGACGAAATCGCCGGAACACGGGCCGTACTCGAAGGAGGCTGCCGCTGGGTGCAGCTCCGCATGAAAGACGCTCCGGCGGAAGAGGTGCGGCGCATAGGACGTGAAATCGAAAAGCTGTGCCGGGAGTACGGCGCGAAATTCATCCTCGACGATCACGTGGAACTCGTCCGCGAACTGAATGCCGACGGTGTGCATCTGGGCAAGCTCGACACGCCTATTGCCGAAGCACGCCGCCTGCTGGGGCCGGAATACCTGATCGGAGCGACGGCCAACACCTTCGAAGACATCGAACGGGGGGCAGGGCAGGGCGCCGACTACATCGGTCTCGGGCCGTTCCGCTTCACGCAGACCAAACGCAACTTGAGTCCCGTACTCGGACTCGAAGGCTACCGCACGATTATGGAGCGCTGCCGCAATGCCGGCATTGCGCTGCCCGTCGTCGCCATCGGAGGCATTACGGCCGCCGACGTGGAAGATATTCTTGCGACGGGAGTAACCGGCATAGCACTCTCGGGCGCATTGCTGCAAGCGGAAAACACCCTCGAAGAAACTCAACGAATAATTAAGATAATAAACAGAATCAAACAATGAGTGAATTAGTTATCGGCGGACGGACGTTCCGTTCACGCCTGTTCGTAGGGACAGGAAAATTCAGCTCCAACGAACTGATGGCCCGCGCAATCGCCGCCTCGGAATCGGAGATGGTCACCGTAGCGATGAAGCGCATCGACATGAACAACCCGCAGGACGACATGCTCGCGCATGTACGCCGTCCGGAGATTCAACTGCTGCCCAATACGTCGGGTGTACGCGACGCTGAGGAAGCCGTGCTCGCGGCACAGCTCGCCCGCGAAGCGTTCGGCACGAACTTCATCAAGCTGGAGATCCATCCCGATCCCAAATACCTGCTGCCCGATCCGGTCGAGACGCTCAAGGCGACCGAACAGTTGGCTAAAATGGGCTTCGTGGTACTGCCGTACATTCAGGCCGATCCGGTGCTTTGCAAGCGACTCGAAGAGGCGGGCGCCGCGACCGTAATGCCGCTGGCGGCACCGATCGGCACCAACAAGGGACTGGTTACGCGCGACCTGCTGGCCATCATCATCGAACAGAGCAACGTCCCGGTCATCGTGGACGCAGGATTAGGCGCCCCGTCCCATGCGGCGGCGGCGATGGAGATGGGTGCCGACGCCGTACTCGTGAATACGGCCATCGCCGTCGCAGGCGATCCCGTGCGCATGGCCCGCGCCTTCGCCCAGGCCGTCGTTGCGGGGCGCGAAGCCTACGAAGCCGGACTCGGAGCACAGGCACAGTGCGCCGAAGCGTCGAGCCCTCTCACCGCATTTCTCGACTAATTCCGCCGCGCTATGTTTTCAGAAGAATTAGCCAAATACGACTGGGAGGAGACGACCCGGCAAATTCAGCACAAACGACCGGCAGACGTAGAGACGGCGCTCGGCAAGGAACACCTGACCCTCGACGACTTCATGGCGCTCATCTCACCTGCAGCGGCCGCCTACCTGGAACCGATGGCCCGGCTGAGCCGCCGATACACACAGGAACGGTTCGGCAAGACTATTTCGATGTATATTCCGATGTATATCACCAACTCGTGCACGAACTCCTGCATCTACTGCGGATTCAACCATCATAACAAATTCGACCGCGTGATCCTCACGATGGAACAGATCGAAGACGAGTGCAAGGCGATCCGGGCACTCGGACCGTTCGAAAACCTGCTGCTCGTAACGGGAGAAAATCCCCGGGCAGCGGGCGTGGATTACATCGAACAGGCGCTCAAGGTCTGCCGTCCCTATTTCAACAACCTCACCATCGAGGTAATGCCGTTGGCGAGCGAGGATTACTACCGCCTGACCCAATCCGGACTCAACGGGGTGGTCTGCTTTCAGGAGACCTACAACCGCGCCAACTACAACATCTACCACCCGGCGGGGATGAAATCCAAATTCGAATGGCGCGTGAACGGCTTCGACCGCATGGGGCAGGCCGGGGTGCACAAGATCGGCATGGGCGTACTGATCGGCCTCGAAGAGTGGCGCACGGACGTGACGATGATGGCCCTGCATCTGCAATACCTGCGCAAGCACTACTGGAAAACGCGCTACAGCGTCAATTTCCCGCGCATGTGTCCGTCGGAAGGGCATTTTCAGCCGAATGTGGTGATGACCGACCGGGAGCTGGCCCAACTCACTTTCGCCTTCCGCATCTTCGATCACGACGTGGACATCTCCTTCTCGACCCGTGAAAAACCCTCGTTCCGCAACCACATCGCCACGCTCGGAGCGACATCGATGAGCGCCGGATCGAAAACCGATCCGGGCGGCTACCATACCTATCCCCAGTCCCTCGAACAGTTCTCCGTCAGCGACGAACGCACACCGGCCCAGGTCGAAGCCGACATCCGCCGCGAAGGGTACGAAGTCGTCTGGAAAGACTGGGACAAAATCTTCGACTGACGATGGAGGAACGTTACGCACGGCAGACGATGCTGCCGGAAATAGGGGAGCAGGGGCAGCGCAGGTTGTCAGAGGCTTCGGTGCTGATCGTCGGCATCGGCGGGCTCGGCTCGGCCGCCGCCCTCTACCTGACGGGAGCCGGCGTGGGACGCATCGGGCTGGCCGACGCGGACACGGTGAGCAAGAGCAACCTCCAACGGCAGGGGCTCTACACCGAAGGACAGGTCGGAATGCCCAAGAGCGCTGCAGCCCGGGAGCGGCTCGCGGCCCTCTCGTCCCACACCGCGTTCGAATGCCGGCCGGAAGGAATTACCCCGGAAAACGCACGGCCTATTCTGGACGGTTACGACCTGATACTCGACTGCTGCGACAACTTTCCGACCCGTTACCTGCTCGACGACCTATGTGCCGCCTGCCGAAAACCCTGGGTGCACGGCTCGATCGGGGAGTTTTACGGTCAGGTGACCGTTTTCAACGGCCGGAAAGGCCGTCGTTACCGCGATCTCTATCCCGACCGGAAGGCACTTTGCGCCCGTCCCCGGATCACGCAGGGCGTACTCGGCACAGTGCCGGGCGTCATCGGAACGCTGCAAGCTTCCGAGGCGATCAAATACCTCTGCGGCTTCGGCGAGCCGCTCGACGGGCGACTGTTCACGATCGACCTGCGTACCCTGCAAACCCAAATCATAGATTATTAACCTGCAAAAAACACAAAAAGAACCTATGGGAAAAGGATTTGACGAATATGCTCCGGCTTACGACGCCTGGTTCCTCGAAAACCGCAACGTACTCTACTCGGAAATCAATCTGGTGGCCCACGTGCTGAAAAATCCGGGGCGGACGCTCTCGGTCGGTTGCGGCAGCGGACTCTTCGAAACGATTCTGGCCAAAGAGTACGGTATCACGATCACCGACGGCATCGAACCGTCGGAAGGAATGGCCGAAATCGCCCGCAAGCGGGGGATGAAGGTGACGATCTCGACCGCCGAAGAGGCCGATTTCGGCTGCGGCGACTACGATACGATTCTCTTCAACGGTACCCCCAGCTACATCACCGATCTGGAAAGCGTCGTCCGCAAAGCCTACGACGCCCTGCCCGAAGGCGGCCGGATCATCCTGATCGACGTTCCGAAAGAGAGCACCTACGGTGTGCTGTACAACCTGGCCAAAGCCCTCGGCACGTGGGATCATCCGCTGCTCGCGGGGACCTATCCCGAGAATCCCTATCCGATCGAATTCGTCCGGGTCGCCAACTGGCGCACGACGGCCGAGAAGATCGAGCTGCTCGAAAAAGCCGGATTCCGGGATCTCCGCTTCGCCCAGACCCTCACCACGCACCCGCTCTACTCGAACCGGCAGGAAGAGCAGCCGTCGGAAGGGTACGAAAAGGGAGATTACGTAGCCGTTACCGCCTGCAAATAAACCGACATTATGAAAAAATGGAGCGAAGAGGCCTGGGATGTTGCTCGGCCTACCTACCTGAAAATCATCGAACATCCGTTCGTCGAAGAGCTTGCCCGGGGTACGTTGGCCGCCGACAAGTTCCTGTTCTACCTGCGGCAGGATTCGCTGTATCTGGCGCATTACTCCAGGGTATTGACCCACATCGCTTCCCGTCTTACAGAGAAGGAGCACATCGCGGCTTTCATTCGTTTTGCTTCGGACGGCATAGAGGTCGAGGAGGCGCTGCACGGCTCCTTCCTGAAAGGCGACGTACCGGCTCCCGAAGAGATCAGCCCGACATGCCTGCTCTACACCTCGGTACTGCAAGCCCAGGCCACAGCCCCGGTCGAAGTGGAAGCCGCTGCCGTGCTTCCCTGCTTCTGGGTCTATCAGCAGGTCGGGCGGCAGATCATCGCCCGGCAGCAGGGAAGTGGGAATCCCTATGCACAGTGGATCGAGACCTACGCCGATCCCTCCTTCACCGAAGCGACTTCGCAGGCTATCGGAATCTGCGACGCACTGGCCGAAAAAACCGGGCCGGAAACCCGGCGCCGGATGACCGACATCTTCCTGCGCTGCACCAAGATGGAGTGGCTGTTCTGGGACAGCGCCTGGTATCTGGAAAGTTGGAAAATATAAAAAGCGTTCATTCAAGTAAATGTGCCAATAATCTGATTAACAAAATCAATTATGAAAAAACACTATAAGCGGGTCCTGACGATCGCCGGAAGCGATCCGAGCGGCGGAGCAGGCATTCAGGCCGACCTGAAAACCTTCTCGGCCTGCGGTTGTTACGGGATGTCGGCCATCGTAGCCGTCGTGGATGAAAATACGGTAGGCGTCACGGGCGTACACCCGGTGCCTGTGGATTTCGTCACCGGCCAAATCCGGTCGGTGCTGGATGACATCGGCGCCGACGCCGTTAAGATCGGTATGCTGCACTCATCGGAACTTATCCGGGCCGTGCGGGAAACTTTGGCCGCTTACGACATCCGCAACATCGTCCTCGATCCGGTGATGGTCGCCACCTCCGGCGATCGGCTCCTGCAGGAAGAAGCGATCGCCACGCTCCAAGAAGAGCTGGTACCGTTTGTGCGGGTCATCACTCCGAATATCCCCGAAGCGGAGATTCTGCTCGGACGCAAGATCGCCGGACAGGAGGAGCTGCCGCAGGTAGCACGCGAACTCTCCTTCGGACGCAAAGTTTCCGTGTTGCTCAAAGCCGGACACCTGCACGATACCGAGCTTATCGACGTATTCTACAACGCCGAAACCGACAAAGCGACCCCTCTGCGCTCCATGCGGCTCGACACGCCTAACACGCACGGTACGGGCTGCACGCTCTCCTCGGCCGTAGCAGCTTTTCTCGCCCATGGATTGCCTCTGGACGAAGCGGTCGTCTGCGCCAAGGAGTACATCAATGCCGCAATCATCGCCGGAGCCGAATACGAAATCGGCAAGGGTCACGGCCCTGTGCACCATTTCTTCAACTTCTGGGAATAAGAGCGGGGCAGTACACCGAAACGGCGGAAATATTGTGCGAAGTGGGGATATTTTATGAAAATATCCCTATTTTTGCTTATTCAAACAATGTACAAAACACGAAGAGATATGTCAATGGTTTTCAAATTCCGAATGTTGAGCGATGAAAACGACCATTTCGTCCGCGACTACGAGGTGCCGTACGATATGACGCTGCTCGGGTTTCATGAGTTCATCACGCGTTCGCTTGGCTATGAAGAGGGGATGTCTTCGTTCTTCACGGCCGACAAGCAGTGGAACCGGTTGCGCGAATTCACGCTGATGGACATGGGAGATAATTCAGAGGACGCTCCTCTGCCGATGGCGGACATAACGCTCGGTCAGTTGATTCACAACAATCGCGACCGGCTGATCTACCAGTTCGACCTCATGGGCGACCGGGCGTACTACCTCGAACTGACCGAAGCCAAAAAGCCGGAGCAAGGGATGGAATATCCGCGCGTAGCTTTCGAGCACGCCCCGGCTCCCGATCAGTTCGATCCCGACGCCAATGAGTCGGAAGGCTCTATTTTCGAGGAGATGATGGGCGACTTCAGTTCGTTCGAAGGCGACGACAATTACAGCGACGATGACTGACAAGCGGCTCGTCGTTTTGGTCGGCGCAACGGGGTCGGGTAAAACGGATCTGAGCATTCGCCTGGCAAAGCATTACCGGGCGCCGATCCTTTCGACCGATTCCCGGCAAGTGTATAGGGGAATGCCGATCGGTACAGCACAGCCCACGAATGAACAATTAAAAGCCATTGAACACCATTTTATTGCCACACTCGACATACAGCAGGACTTCAACTGTGGGCAATACGAAGTGCAGGCGCTCGAACTGCTTCGGCAACTGTTCGTACGGCACGATACGGTAATCGCGGTCGGAGGATCGGGATTGTATGTGAAGGCTCTTTGCGAGGGGATGGACGACCTGCCGGAAGCCGACCCGGAATTGCGGAGAACACTCCGACAGCGACTTGCGAATGAAGGCCTCGAATCGCTGGGCGAAGAGTTGAAGCGGCTCGATCCGGTTTATTATGCGCAGGTCGATCGGAGCAATCCTGCACGTGTCGTGCGGGCATTGGAGGTATGTCTGCAAACCGGACGTCCCTATTCGGAACAGCGGACAAAGCCCCGACGCGAACGGAACTTCCGAATCCTTAAAATCGGAACCGACGTTCCCCGTGCCGAACTCTACGGGCGAATCGATCGCCGCGTGGACGAAATGCTGGCAGAAGGACTGGAGGTCGAAGCCCGTCGGCTCTATCCCTACAAACACCTGAACGCCCTGCAAACGGTAGGGTATAAGGAGTTGTTCGCCTACTTCGACGGACGATGCAGCCGCGACGAGGCAGTGGAGCTTATCAAACGAAACACGCGCCGCTACGCCAAACGGCAGCTCACCTGGTTCCGCCGCGACCCGGAAATCTTCTGGACCCCACCCGGCGACACTGATAAAATCATAGCATATATCGACGGGACGTTGTAAATCAGTAAATTTTTGTTACTTTTGTCCCGTCTTTTTCCGAAGACGGCTGCTCGGATGGTGGAATAGGTAGACACGCCGGACTTAAAATCCTGTGGCCAGCAATGGCCGTGCGGGTTCGATTCCCGCTCCGAGTACGGACCGACCGCTAATCTTGCGATTAGCGGTCGGTTTTATTTTCACAGACCACAATCTGACGTCATACAGAGAGCGATACGTTTTCGACCGGGTTTCAACTTTCAAACGATTGCCGACCGTACGATAAATTTTCGGACAACAACAACCTTGTTTTAACTTTTAATAAGGAAAAGCGATATACTACCAACCTATATCTACCGGGAAATAGATTTTAGCCCTTGCCATATTTATTTAGAAGCAAGAAATTTGCAATTAAAAATATTTAGCTATCTTTGCCACACAATCCGACAACCGATCATCCGATCGGTTTCATCACCCACTTAATATATCCAACATTTTATTCGGACAAATATGCAAGACCTTAAAGCACTTGAAGGCAAGAGTCTGGCTGAATTGCGTGAAATAGGCAAGGCACTGGGAATCCCTCACCTTATGATGAAAAAAAAGGACCTTATCGAAAAAATTCTGAATTTCACGCAGGACGGAGGCGTTGCGGATACCGAAACGCAACAAAGCCCCGCCGAAGCTCCCAAGAAAACCCGTCGGCCGCGTATTGCCAAGACGGAATCCACTCAGGCCTCCGTCGAAATACGGGAGCAACCCGCCGCACAGACCACGACGACACCGACTCCCGCAGCGCCAAAAGAGGGCGGTAAACGCCGTGGCCGTCCCTCCCGCAAGGAACAGGCCGCCCCTTCATTCGCAGGCACAGATACTTCCAAACCAGAGATAAAAAAAATCGCCCTGGACGGCGAAACGTGTCCAGGAATGCACGAGGAACCGCAGACACTCCCCACAACGCATCCAACGGAAGAGATCATTACCAAAGACGATTTTGCGGGAGAAATCGCCGGTGAAGGCGTTCTGGAGGTAATGCCGGACGGCTACGGGTTCCTGCGCTCGGCAGACTACAACTACCTGAACTCCCCGGACGACATCTACGTTTCTCCTTCGCAGATCAAGCTCTTCGGACTGAAGGCGGGCGACACGGTGACCGGCACGATCCGCCCGCCCAAAGAGGGCGAGAAGTATTTCCCGCTGGTGCGCGTGACGGACATCAACGGACTGGAACCGGAGTACATCCGCGATCGCGTACAGTTCGAATTCATGACCCCGCTTTTCCCGAGCGAAAAATTCTGTCTCACGGGCAACGGCCACAACAACCTCTCGTGCCGCATCGTGGATCTCTTCTCGCCGATCGGCAAGGGGCAGCGCGCCCTGATCGTCGCCCAGCCCAAGACCGGTAAAACGGTGCTCATGCTGTCGATCGCCAACGCCATCGCCGACAACCATCCGGAAGTCTATATGATCGTACTGCTGATCGACGAGCGTCCGGAGGAGGTAACCGAAATGGCACGCAACGTAAAGGCCGAAGTCGTGGCTTCGACCTTCGACGAACAGGCTTCGCGTCACGTCAAAGTCGCCGAAATGGTACTCGAGAAAGCCAAGCGCATGGTCGAATGCGGACACGACGTAGTGATCTTCCTCGATTCGATCACCCGCCTGGCACGCGCCTACAACTCGGTGCAGCCCGCTTCGGGCAAGGTGCTCTCGGGCGGTGTGGACGCCAATGCGCTGCACAAACCGAAGCGTTTCTTCGGCGCAGCCCGCAATACGGAGGAGAAAGGCTCGCTGACGATCATCGCCACGGCCCTGATCGACACCGGTTCGAAGATGGACGAGGTGATCTTCGAAGAGTTCAAGGGTACGGGCAACATGGAGCTTCAGCTCGATCGCAAACTGGCCAACAAACGTATCTATCCGGCCGTCGATGTAATCGCGTCGGGAACCCGCCGCGAAGACCTGCTGCTGTCGCGCGAAGTGATGAACCGCACGTGGATTCTGCGCAAGTATCTCTCGGACATGACCCCGGTGGAAGCGATGGAGTTCCTGCAAAAACAGATGAACCTCACGGACAACAACGAGGAGTTTCTCGCCACGATGAACCATTAAATCCTATAAAACTATGCTTCGGACGCTATTCATCTCGCTCTTATGCCTGCTGGGAACGACCAGGGCACTGGCCTGGGGACAAAAAGGGCACGACGTAGTCGCCTACATCGCCGAATGCAACCTCACGCCCGAGGCCGCAGAGAAAATCGACAAGATCCTCGGCGGAGCCTCGATGGTATATTGGGCCAACTGGCTCGACTCGGCGAGCCACACGCCGGAGTATGCCTACACCGCGACCTGGCATTATGCCAATGTCGATGAAGGTTTCACTTACGAGACCATGACGAAGAATCCGGACGGGGACATCGTCGAGGCCATCGACCGGATCGTGGCGGAGCTTAAAAACGGTCAGCTCGACCCGGCACAGGAGCAACTCTACCTGAAAATGCTGATACACTTGGTCGGTGACCTGCACCAGCCGATGCACACGGGGCACTTGAGCGACCGGGGCGGCAACTCCGTTCCCGTACGGTTCTTCGGCCGGGAGAGCAATCTCCATGCAGTTTGGGACAGCTCCCTGCCCGAAGCGGCCCACAAGTGGAGCTATACGGAGTGGCAAAACCAGCTCGATCGCCTCACAGAAGAGGAGGTGGCCCGAATCCAATCCGGCACACCGTTCGACTGGTTCGAGGAGAGCAATGCGATCTGTCGGGAGATATACGTTGCAACACCCGAAGGCAGCGATCTTTCCTACGACTACATCGCTAAGTATGCCCCGGTAATCGAGCGGCAGTTGCTGCGTGGAGGACACCGCCTGGCAGGTCTGCTGAACGAGATATACGGATAACGGAAACATCAACAGAAAAATCCCGGAGTTCCCCACCAAGAACTCCGGGATTTTTCTGTTTTCAGACCGATTACAATCCGTACAGAAACTCCATCACATCGACCGCATCCGGATAGTCCGAAAGTGTAGGCTGCTGTGATCGGCCCAAAGGAACCCGACGGCTGTGGTCGATACAGTTGGAAACCACGCATTGTAACTCCGCATCGTGTTTCCGAAGCCAAGCTGCGACCTGGGAGAGATCGTCGTATTCGACCACGGACACCTCGCTCAAAGCCTGCGAAAATTCCGACTGGCGGATCAACAGCGCGAATCCCAAATCAAAAAACGGATCGCCGCACATTTCACGCAGGGCCTTGCGCTGACGATAATTATTCAGGTATTTGGGGTTCATTCGTCGAGAAGCAAAACGAAGGGAGATACCTCGAGGTACGAAAATTAGAGAAACGTTCCGACATCCCAAGCCCGAATAGGAGAAGATATCGTCGGACAGAGCCTCCAGTTGCCCGGACGTTTCCCGCCCGTTCAAGACCGCGACCGAATGGCGATTACCGCGCAAAAGAGTTCTGACCCCGGCATACAAGCTGCGAAAATACCGATTGGCATTATCGCTGCCGGTGGCAATCGCGGCATCGAAAGGTGTAGCCCCGTCATAAACTGCGACAGGGACACCCGGCTCGATCTTTTTCAGTTGGTCGATGACGAAACTCATCAGCACCGCATCTTTGCTCGACATTTTCACCAGGCAACGATGTCCGGCCGTAACGACACACAACAAATCGAAAAAACCGACCAGCGGAATATTGCCGGCCATGACGACCAGAACGGTACGGGACGGCAGGGTAGCGGGGCGCTCGTAGCACGCCAGCCAACGCTCGATCTTATCACGCGATAGGAACTCCTCGCGGATCGACCGCACGGCATCGACAATCTCTTCCGGCTCGAACCAATCGTTCTTCTGGCAGGCCCGCGCGATAACCTCACGGCTCGCAGCATCCTGTCCGAACGAAGAGAGGCGTGCACCCAATTCCGCCCATATATCTACGGGAGTCTTCATCGGCACAAAGATAGTATAAGCCGCGTGCAAAAACAAGTCTGCCTGAATCATACTGCAGCCTTGACAAAGAGAGGCAGAAATTTGGTTTATCGAATTTTTTCGTTACCTTTGCTCCCGCATTTGCGGAAATAGCTCAGTTGGTAGAGCACAACCTTGCCA
>ULTZ01001518.1_pt1 | contig 11112 bp, 6 predicted proteins | sample 1957981 | NCBI WGS metagenome assembly ULTZ01 (sample SAMEA4835745, study PRJEB28245) | human gut metagenome | biome: gut microbiome; material: fecal sample | place: Denmark | collected 2008
GTCGAGAAGTTCAGCAAGGGAGTGGATGAGTTGACCACCGATTTCGACAAGTGGCTCTACATACTGAAGAACCTGTCGAAACTCCTGGAAAGACCGGCAGCACTGCGGGACAGGATCTTCAGCCGCCTCTTCGACGTCGCCGAGTACGCCAGCCTTGACAATATTGACAAACAAAATTACGTAAAGGCCATGACAATAGCACGTGACACCCATAATCAGATTGAATACGCCAAGGAGACCGGCCTTGAAGAAGGACTCGCGAAAGGACGTGAGGAAGAGAGGAACAGCATCGTGCTGAAGATGCTGAAGAACAATCTGCCTGTTCAAATTATCTGCGATGTTACCGGATTGTCCTTGGAGGAGGTGGCTAAATTAAAAGAAGAAGTGAAATAATTTGGTATTTCACGCATCCCAACATTCCTCTACAGGTCACGTAAGCGTCTCCTCTAATCCGAAATCCGAACAACCTGACTTTGGGTTGTGAGGTGAAGATGTTGATTACTAATAAGTTGAAGAATATAGCGGAAGTCAGGTTACCCGAAAAAGTGGGTAACCTGGCTTTCGGCTGTTAGTGTATGTTCTTGATACTCAGCACTATGCATGGAAAACCGACATGCAGGTTGTTCGAAAACGACCCTGTGTCATGGCAGACAAGTAAGATCTGTATAGGACTGTAAAATTTCATTACAGATTTGTAAAATTTCTTTACAGAGAGATGAATAGCGTCTGGGTGTAATTCGCTGATTGATAATTGGTTGCCTGATGTGGCACGTGGCGTGCTCGTTCATGTCTAAACGATGATGTGTGTTTCATGTGCCATAAGCAATGAATACATCAGCGTAAACGACAATGCAGAGCTGTTTGCAAACTGCAATGAGTACGAATCAAGGAAAACAGCAACGAATTATGAAGCCGATAATACCAATTATAGTCTTGACGTGGATTTCTGCAGCGACCACTACCTCCGGGCAGGTCCTCGCACAGGGAATTACCCCCGAAGGCCTAACTACCAGTATGGACGCTGCCACGCGGACGACCCTGCTCACGGAAAACACGCAAGGTCACACTGCCAGTACGGACACTGCCACGCGGACGACCTTGCTCACGGAAGACACGCAAAGCCGCACTGCCAGTACTGACACTGCCGCACGGACGACCCCGCTCACGGAAAACACGCAAAGCCGCACTGCCAGCGCGGACAGCCCCGCCCAGCAAGCACAAGCCAAGGCATTAACCCTGCGCGAATGCATGGAGTATGCGGTAAGCAACTCCACTCAGGTGCGAATCCAGCAGTCCAAGAACGATGACGCCAGACTCGACAGACGTGATGCGATATTGGAAGCATTTACGCCTTCAGCGGAAGGGAACTCCTATGGCTACTACAGATGGGGCCGTTCCATCGACCCTGAGACCAATACGTATCTTACCACAACGTCCTTCAACCAGGGCTTTTCCGTGTTGGCGGGCTTCACCATATTCAACGGATTCTCCGCCATCAATAACCTGAAAATCGCCCGCACATCCATCTCAATGGGCATTTCCAAGGAACAGCAGGAACGTGACAATGTCTGCCTCGCCACCATCGAGGCCTATTTCAATGTCATTTACTACACCAAATTGGCCGAAATCCTTACAGAACAGGTGGAAAACGCCAGAAACGCTGTGAAACTGGCTGAGCGTCAGGAAGAACTTGGCTCGAAGGGTTATGCCGACGTGGTCCAGATGAAAGCCGACCTCGCCGACAGAGAATACGAACTCACCACCGCGACAAACAATCGGGACAATGCCATGATTACACTTGAAGATGTAATGTATTGGCCAGTAGATGAGAAACTTACGATAGATCCGGAGCTCTCGTCGATTCAGACCGGCGCGAACAATCCTGCCGCTGATGACATCATAGCAAATGCAGTCAGGTCAATGCCTTCCGTACTGATCGCCAAGGGGGCGATGGACAATGCCCTCCGCAGTCTGAATACCGCGAAATGGCAATTCCTTCCGACACTCGGACTTTACGGCGGGTGGTCCACCAGTTACTACACCTACCCGGGACAGACCGGCTACAAAGCAACTCCTTATTGGGAGCAGTTCAAGAACAACGGAGGCGAATATGTGCAGTTGTCATTGAACATACCTATATACGACAGACTTCAGAAGCACACGGCATTGGCCAAAAAACGCAATGCATATCAGCGGGCAAGCCTCGAGTATGACAAGTCCCTCCGCGATGTCGAATCTGAAGTACGCAGGGCAATTCAGGACAGGGACGGGGCAGAGTCGGCTCTGCTTCAGGCAGAAAGACGCGCCGACGTGTATGACGAGGCATTCAAACTCAACGCCCGCAAATTCGAACAGGGACTCATATCCTCGATAGAATACAATACCGCTTCATCCAACTACTTGAAGGCCAGGGCGGAACGGCTCAATGCCGAGCTGCAGTACCAGCTCAAGCGCAGGGTCGTCGAGTACTATAACGGAGTATCATATATAGATCAATAAACAACATCCATCATGGACAAGATAATAGAAAAGAAAACAGGACTGGCTGCGGCATTCACGAAGAAGGCCATTAAGTATTGGGCCGGAGCAGCATTGGCAATAGTCCTTGTCATATTGATTATAACCGGGAACGGCTCTGCGGTGCGCGTTGACGGCAGCTCCCTCATCACAGGAACCGCCAAAAAAGGAGAGTTCAATGACTATATCCGCGTCAGCGGCCAGGTTCAGCCGATGACCACCGTCCAGATCAGCCCGACCGAGGGCGGCAACGTCCAGAGAATCGTCGCAGAGGAGGGGAGTAAGGTCAATGCCGGTGACGTTATTGTCGAACTGTCCAATGAAAGTCTTGACATGCAGATACTCAACTCCGAAGCAGAACTTGCCGAGAAGGAGAACATCCTGCGCAACACATTGATTTCCATGGAACAGCAGAAACTTTCCGTACGGCAGGACAAGCTCACGCTTCAGATAGAAGTGCGCAGGGCCAAGAGGGCGTATGAACAGAACAAGACGCTGTACGAGGAAAAACTCATTGCCAGGGAAGACTATCTGAAGGCATCAGAAGACTACGAACTGGCAAAAGACAAGCTGGAACTCGTCATTGACAGGGAAAAACAGGACAGCCTTTACCGCAGCACGCAGATTTCGCAGATGCACGAAAGTCTGGAGAACATGCGGATCAATATGAGCATGATACGCCGCCGCAAGGAAAATCTGTCAGTAAAAGCCCCTATCAGCGGAGAACTCGGACTTCTCGATGTGGAACTGGGGCAGTCAGTGGCAGCGGGATCGAAAATCGGCCAGATAAACAATCTGGAATCGTATAAGATTGAAGCTCAGATAGATGAGCATTACATTGACAGAATCGTGCCAGGCCTTGAGGCAACTTTCGAGAGACAGAACGAGAAGTACTCGGCAGCCATCCGCAAGGTCTATCCTGAGGTGCGTGACGGCAAGTTCAAGGCGGATTTCCGCTTTGTGGGACAGCAGCCGGAGAACATCCGCGCGGGCCAGACATACTATATGAACGTCCAGCTCGGACAGCCGGCCGAAGCCGTGATAATTCCTCGCGGCTCATTCTATCAGGCAACCGGCGGCAAGTGGGTGTATGTGGTCAATGCAGAAGGAACGAAAGCTGTTAAACGCAGTGTCCGCATAGGCCGTCAAAACCCTCAGTACTACGAAGTTACAGAAGGCCTGGAGCCTGGCGAGAAGATCATCATATCCTCTTACGACAGCTTCGGCGACAAAGATGAACTGATTATAAAGTAAACGCCTACCATGAGCACATATCTGAAATTTCTCTCGAAAAATAAACTCTATGCCGTAATCGAGGCATTGGGCCTGTCGGTGGCACTGGGATTCGTCATATTGCTGGCTTCATATGCCAGGACAGAGTTCAGCGTAGGCGCAAGGCAGCCGCTTTCCAAGCAGCTGTATGCTATCGGCATGGGGAATTGCGTCGGAATGACGTACGGGACTGCAGAGGAGTTCTTCCCGTCAGTGCCCGAGATAACATCCTGGACCAGAGTCGGGGCGTATGGCGATGCCGATGTCATTGTCAATGACGACTATTATGCCGCCGAGGCGGTCTGTGTGGACACGAATTTCCTGCAGCTGTTTGACTACACGATCTCAGGCTGTGACAGGAACTGCATACTTGCGGGACTGAATGATGTAATCCTTTCCGAAAAGTTCGCGCATAAGGCATTCGGCAGCTCTGACCCTGTGGGACGCACCATTGAAATAGGAAAAAACAGGTTCACGATAACCGGCGTGATTCAGGATTTCGGGCCTTATGATGAACTGACGTATTATGACATATTCCTGAGCATCAGGCAGCTGGATGGAATGGTCCAGAGAATGGATTATTTCGGTATGGTCAATACTTTCGTGACGCTGCAGGATGGTGCCTCGCCTGACGCTGTGGCTGAAAAGCTGCTGGACAAGTATGTGGATTATTGGGATTTCTACACGCGCGACGGTTCTGGCGGGAATTTCCTGTGGGGCTCCACGTTGACAAGGCTTGACCAGATTTATTTCAGCAAGATAGACGTATATAACCCGTTGCGTCATGGGGACAGGAAGATCGTTGAGGTACTTCTGGCGGTAGCATTGATACTGCTGATATCAGCCATCTTCAACTACATAAACCTTACTGTGGCGCAGACGGGAAAACGGGCAAAGGAGATGGCGACGAGACGTCTTCTCGGCGAGTCTTCAGGCAGCATTGTCTGCAGATACCTTATGGAATCGTTCTTGTTCACATTTGTTTGCATGCTGGTCGGCGTGCTGGTCGCCCTGCTGTTCAAGGGCTGGATAGAGAATCTTCTCAATACCGCTATAGTTCTTGTTTCGGATGCGGCTACCATTGCGGCCGGCGTCATTGTGCTCGTGCTGGTTTCGGTTCTCTCCGGGCTCCTTCCTGCATTTATGGTGTCGAGATTCAAGCCTATAGCTGTCGTGAAGGGCGATTTCAGGTTCCGCAGCAAGATGGTGTTCAGCAAGGTCTTTATCGTCTGCCAGAACATCATAAGCATGGTTCTTGTCGCGGTTGCATTGACAATGACTCTCCAGATGCGCCATCTGGTATCTTTGCCGGTAGGGTACAATACAGATCTGCTGTCGGTTTCCTCATGGGCGCTCGGCTATAACAATATGGCTGCCCAGGAGGCTCTGCATCAGAGACTTCAGGCTCTTCCGCAGGTGGAGACGGCGGTTATGGCGGTGCAGCTTCCGTTATCATGTGGAAGCAATGGCGTACATATCGAGGGGGAGGAAATGTCGTGGCTTCAGCTGCCTGCTTTTGACAGTACGGCATTCAGGCTGCTTGGGTTCAATGTGATAGAACAGTATTCCGATCCTATTGAAGGGACATGCTGGTTTACGGAGGAGGCGCAGCGGCGTTATGGGATTACTGCCGAGAACAGGACTGTCGGTACCGATAAAGATGGCGAGCCGCAGTTTGAGTGCTGCGGTATAATAGCGGATTTCCGCGCGCGTGATCCTCTTTATAAACCAATGCCTGACAGTCATCGGGCTGTGCAGAACCGTTCCGATGTGTGCATGAATCATCTGCTGAAGGTGCGTGGCGACAGGGCCGAGGCGTTGAATGCTGTCCGCGAGGCATGGCGTGATGTGGCGAAGGAGTATATCGGTGTGCCGCGCGAAACGGACATCTATTATATAGATGACTTCCTGGCGGATTCATTGACAGGGACGCGGAACACTATGAAGCTGGTGATGACGTTCATGGTGCTTGCCATATTGATTTCTGCGCTCGGCCTGTTCGCTATGTCCGTCTATTACACTGAACAGCAGGCGCGTCAGATCGCCCTCCGGAAGATTTTCGGCTCCGGTGTCAAGTCTGCGGCCTGGAAGCTCTCGAAGTCGTTCATGCTGATGACAGCCGTCGCCGTCGTGATCGCGGTTCCGGTATGTGTCTGGTCAATGCGTTACTACCTGGCAGATTTTTACAATGCCATAGCCTTCCCGTGGTGGATAATCCTTGTTGCGGCAGCATTGACCTTCCTCATCTCCTTCGTTTCGATAATTTCCCGGACCTGGAGTTCCGCCGCCGAAAATCCGGTCGAGGTTCTGAAACAGGACCAGTAAGATTACATGACGATAGTGAAAACCGTGGCTTCCGGGGTGGAGGAGGAGAGCTTGATGGTGCCGCCGTTCAGACGGACAATCTGGCGGCAGAGACTCAGACCGACACCTGTGCTTGACGAACCTTTGGAGGTGTAGAACGGAACGAACAGCTGCTCCTGGCCAGAGGCGCTGATAGACTCCCCGTCATTGGCAATGTCGATGACAGTCTGCTCCCGTTTGTCGATAGAAGCGGTTATGCTTACGTTCCCGGCACCTGCCTGTACTGCGTTCTTTATCAGGTTGTTGAGCACTTGCGACATCTGTCCGTAGTCGGCATAGAGAATCACGTCGCTTGAAAGTTCACGATATAGGACATTGACAGAAGGCCAGTTGGCTTTGGCGATGTTGACAGAATCATTGACCAGGTCCTTCAGATAGAAAGCCTTGCGCACCGGCGCGGAAATATGCGTCAGAGAACGGTAGGACTGCACGAAACTTATCAGGCCCTCGGACGAAGAAGCGATGGTCCCGAGCGCGGAACGGATGTCCTCAGCACTGTAGCTGTCCAGGTTCTGGGACAATGCCGAACTGAGTGATGCGACAGGCGTGACCGTGTTCATGATTTCATGCGTGAAGACGCGGATGAGTCTGGTCCACGACTCGGACTCGTTGTTTTCCATCTCACGGGTAATGTCATTGAAAGTGACGATGCTGACCTCTTTGCCGTGAAGCCTTGCTGTACAGGAACTTATGGAAAACTGTACCGTGCCCCGCTCCGAAATGAAAGATGCCCTCGACTCCATTTCAGAAGCCTCGCGGAAAGCATTGGCCAGGTCCGGAGAAATCCGCCCGATCTGCCGCAGCGACGAAATCTCCGCCATCCCCAAAAACCCTTTCGCCACAGTATTCGAGTAGTCGATTTTTTCTCCGTCAATGACGATGACGCCGCTCTGGACGTGGTCCAGCATTGTCCCGAAATACCGCTCACGCTCACGGATATCGGCCTTTTCAGCCTCGAAAATGGACCGGAGACGGTTCAATGACTTGTTCAGCCGCCGGTTCCGCCATCGGCTCTCAGAATACCGGAACGCCGTCTCGCCACTGTCCAGCGCATCTGACATGAAGTCGATTTTGCCGATGATCTTCCGTCTTGTCGCCGCTCTCGTCACAATATAGGTCAATGCAGCAATCACGACACCGCCAAGCGCAATCCATAACGTGCCGATATTTGTTTCCGCGCCCATCATATTCCGTATTTCTTGAGCTTTGCGTAAAGCGTAGGGCGACTGATATCCAAGGACTTGGCTACCATTGATATGTTACCGTCATATCGGGCCATTGCTGCACGGATAGTCTTCTCCTCCATATTTTCCATCGTGTCCCCGGCATTGATCTCAGTCATTCCTGACGCTTTGGAGATGTCCAGCCCGAATCCGTCTATGGCCTTTCCGTCTGAGAGAATGACAGCCTTTTCGATGCAGTTGCGCAGCTCGCGGATGTTGCCCGGCCAGGCGTAAGTCTCCAGTTCGGCTTTCGCCATCGGGGTCAATGTCTCTGCATCCCTGCCGTATTTTTCGGAAAACTCTGTCAGGAACTGCATTGCAAGCGGGATGATTACGTCTTTTCTGTTTCTCAAAGGCGGAAGTTCCACGCTTATGGTATTCAGCCTGTAATACAAGTCCTCACGGAAAAGTCCGTCACGTATCATGGACGGAATGTCTGCATTGGTTGCGCATATCAGCCTGATATCCACAGAGATAGCTTTCGTGTCACCGACTCTCGTGATGCATCTGTTCTGGATGGCACGCAGAAGTTTGGCCTGGGACTGCATCGGGATATTGGCGATTTCATCCAGGAAGAGTGTCCCTCCGTCAGCCTGCTCGAACTTGCCGGCATGGTCGGATTTCGCATCCGTGAACGCTCCCTTCACGTGGCCGAAAAGTTCACTTTCGAAAAGCGTTTCCGTGATGGCGCCGGCGTCCACGCAGACCATTGGCTTGTCCGCCCGTCCGGAAAGTCTGTGGATTTCGTGCGCGAGAACATCCTTGCCGGTGCCGTTTTCGCCGGTTATGAGCACAGTGGCGTCTGTCGGGGCGATACGTTCCACGTCATGCCTGAGCTGCTGCATCCCTGAACTCCAGAGCATCTGCGGCCCCTCATTGACAGTGACGCCTTTTTTAGGCTTGGATTTCCTGTCCCGAATTCCTGTCAATGTCTCGAGCAGCCGGGCGTTGTCCCACGGCTTGACGACAAAATCTGCCGCACCCCGTTTCATGCCTTCCACTGCCAATGATATGTCTGCGTAGGCGGTAAACAGCACCACGGGTATCTCAGGCCATCTTTTCTTGATTTCAGACAGCCAGAACAGCCCCTCGTTTCCGGAATTGATATCCGCCTTGAAATTCATGTCCAGCAGAATCACGTCCGGCATCATTTGTTCGACGGTGCTTGTCAGCGAGGTCGGGGACGAAAGTGTCAGAACCTGCGTAAAACAGCCTCCAAGCAGGATTTTCAAGGCATCCCGTATGCCCTTGTTGTCATCTACGACAAGTATCTTTCCACTTTTCATTGTCAATGTCTTTTATCGTCAAGGCTTCTCTCCGGAAGCCGATTACAAAAATACATTTTTTTGCGAACAATCAGCACAATCATAAAAAGCTGCGCCATCCTTTCGCAAGTGTGACGCAGCTGACAGCCCTGTAGGTCTTTACATCTATTATGTACTATTATGTTAAACTAATCGTTCTTAATCGAATCTACAGGGTTGGAAGTGGCGGCATCGAGGCTGCGGAGCGTAACGATCAGCATTGTGACAGCCATCACGATAAGCAGGGACAATGCGAATACCCACCAATGGACCGGCGTGTGGTATGCAAAGCCCGCGAAATATCTGCTGATGACCCACCAGCTGAGCGGCGCAGCGATTACGAAGCTGGCCAGCACAATGCGTATATACTTGGCATTGAACATCTTGAGAATATCGCCAACGCTTCCGCCCATCACTCTCCTGACTGCAATTTCACGACTTCTGTGCTGCGTGTCGAAAAGCACCAGGCCGAAGACTCCCATCAGGGAAATTATGATTGCCACCAGCGTAAATATGCTGATAAGCGTGGACAATCTGCTTTCCTGCCTGTACTGGGCCCCGAGCTCCTTGTCGAAGAAATCAATATTACACAGCTCGTCATCAGCATAAGGCACCATCTCTTTCACGGTCGCAAGCACGAACTTTATGACTGACTGGACATCAGCGCCCGGCGCAGTCCTTATATAGACCTGATGAAGGCCGTCACGCCATTTATGCTTACCGAATACGTAGAAGGCAAAATCGTCGCGGCCATATTGCAAAGGCTTGAAATTAAAGTCCTTGCAGATACCGGCAGTCACAGTCCCGTCCACATGCCCCGGCGCAGGAGTAACGAAATCCACGTCAAAGTCTTTCTTCGCCTGCTCGTTGAAGATCATCACTCCGCCTTCAGACATCTCATCCGATTTCATGAAATCCCTGCCGTCCACGATATCTATCCCCATGAATTTCAGGAAATTGTACGCCACAGGGTAACATTGGAAATTAATAGTCTTTCCCTTATAATCACGTCCCCAGCCCATTCTTGAAGTACTGACAATTCTTCCATCTGCCCACGTGATATCCTGAATCTGAGGATTGCTGCGCAACTTGTCCTCGAATGCCTCGTTCTGCGAACCATACCAACAGACATCATAAGGAATTTTACCGCTGAGGAGGCAGGACTTGTTGAAGCCCATGTCGTAGTTCATCATGTAGGTATGCTGCATCTTGATGAATATGGCGCAGATAATCAACGACATTGATATGACGAACTGGAAGCCGATGAGCGCCGTGCGGAGCCTGCGGCCCGAAACGGACCCGCTGAAGGAGCCTTTCAGCACCAATGCCGGCTGGAACGACGTGATGTAGAATGCCGGATAGATGCTTCCGAGGACCGTCGTCAGGACAGCAGCGCCGACCGTCATTGCCAGAACGGGAACATTGTCTCCGAAAACAGCCGAAGAGGTAAGAATACCGGCAATGCTGGTGCGAAGAAGCAGGATGACGATGATTGCTGCCAATGCCAATGCTATGGCGACAAGGCCTACAGATTCGAATATAAAGTTGAATATCAATGATGTACGCGATACGCCGAAAATCTTGTAGGTATTCACGGACCTCAGCCTTGCAGGGACAAGCGCAAAGAAGAAATTGATGAAATTTATCAATGCGATGAGGATGATGAGCACCGCCACTGCGAGCAATGTCATGTCCGTGGTGAGATTTCCGGTGCGTCCCGGCTTGCCGTCAAGTTCCTTCGTATAAAAGAGCTCGGACAGAGATATCAGCTTAATATTGAACCGGTTATTGATTTCATCAATGTCTTCGTCAGAGAGTGTCTCTCCTGCGCCATCATACAGTTTCTTGAAGTAATCGAGAAGTATGGCCTTCGTTTCCTTCTCGAATTCTTCCTTCTGGGAGGCATCCTGGAGTTTCACGCAATACGGAAAAGACCACTCACTGCGATTGTCGATACAATAATCTTTCATATCGTAAACGGCATTGACCGTACTCAGGTCGCTGTTCTTGGGGAAGTCCTTGTATATGAGAACTATCTCTCTCGCCCCTTTTTCACCCTGAGGGTCACTCCATGAGATGCTGTCTCCGATTTTAAGATCATATTTCTTGGCAGAAGACTCTGATATGGCGATGGTTGCAGGCTTGGAAAGTTCATCAAGAGAGCCTTCCACGGCCTCGAAATTCAAGGCCCGAAGTCCGCCTGCGGAATACTGATTGAGGTTCAGATTCATCTTTACCGGGGCATCATTCCGCCTCGTGTAGCAGACTTCACCTAAAGGGTACATGCTGAACACTCCTCCGCCTTCCGACATGGAAGAGCCTGAGACCAGTGCTTCTCCCAACGGTCTGTTTATGAAGATGCTGAATTTTCCCTCATTATATTGCGAAGGGACGAGGCTGACCCAAAAGGGTTGGTCTCTTTTTTATATAGG
>ULTZ01048657.1_pt1 | contig 11087 bp, 5 predicted proteins | sample 1957981 | NCBI WGS metagenome assembly ULTZ01 (sample SAMEA4835745, study PRJEB28245) | human gut metagenome | biome: gut microbiome; material: fecal sample | place: Denmark | collected 2008
CTTCTTCATCAGCGGCAGTCAGCTGCTGCGCGTCGATGACCCCGAATATGAGCCGGAAGTCGTCTGCAATCTGGAAGACATCATCTGGTCGGAAGCGCTGAAACAGAGCGGCTATTACGGGCAGGTGATGCTTCTGAACGGCGGCGCGGAGCTGGTGCTGTTCAGCGCGAATGAAGGGCGGCTGTACAGTTTTGTTCCCCCGACGGATGACACGATGGTGCGGATGCAGATGGTCGCGGAACTCGATTACAGCACCGTGCCGCAAATGGGGTGGAAGAAGTTTCCGATTGCAAAGGACTTGTACGACGTGACGGTCGAACAGGCAGTGTACGACGCGGAAAACGGGCTGTACGTCATCGCGAAGGACAAGACGGACGAATACCAGATTGTCTGGTTTGATTTGGATACGGGCAAGGGCGAAATGATGGAATTTGCGCTGGAGGACGACGAAAACAGCCACCTTCTGACGGACATGCCCGGCATTTTCCAATGGAGCGGCACAAGCTCGAAGTATGAGCGCACGCTGTACGACGGCAAGGTGCTGACGACGGTGGACTTGTCATCTGGCGAAGCGACGAAGGCCGTGCATAATTGGGTCAACACGCTGACCCTTCAGCCGATTCCTGATTATGACGTCACGCTGGGCGACTATGTGACGCACGATGCTTACTACGCCTATGCCCCCAACAAGGACAACACGGCGATGTACTTCGTGCATGACAATACGGTGTGGGTCATGGAGTACGACGAGGAAAACAGCCAGTTCAGCGAACCGCGCGGCATTGACAAGCTGCCTTTCTTCGCCGAGGACACCATGTGCGGCTTCTACTGGCGCGGCTTCTACCTCATCCAGACGCACGACGGGCTGTACCTCTGCCACACGGGCGACGAGACGGCGAGAGCGTACCTCTACGGCGGCGTTGAGTGACATTCCTATAAAATTACGCGCCTGCTTCCGATTGTGTGGAAGCAGGCGCGCTTTCGATATCCTCAATTATTCCCCAATCGCGTTCCCGGTGTACAGCGTGTAATACTTGCCCTTCTGCGCAATCAGCTGGTCGTGTGTGCCGCGCTCGATGATGCGGCCCTGCTCCAAGACCATGATGCAGTCGCTGTTCTTGACCGTGGACAGGCGGTGCGCAATCACGAACGTCGTGCGCCCCTTCATCAGGGCGTCCATGCCGCGCTGCACCAGCGTTTCGGTGCGCGTGTCGATGGAGGATGTCGCTTCGTCCAGAATCAGCGCGGGCGGGTCGGCAACCGCGGCGCGGGCAATTGACAGCAATTGCCGCTGCCCCTGCGAGAGGTTCGCGCCGTCGCCCGTCAGCATCGTATTGTAGCCGTCGGGCAGCTTGCGGATGAACTCGTCCGCGTTGGCGAGCTTCGCGGCTTCCATGCACTCCGCGTCCGTTGCGTCCAGGCGGCCGTAGCGGATGTTGTCCAGCACCGTGCCGGTGAATAGGTGCGTGTCCTGCAGCACCATGCCGAGGCTGCGGCGCAAATCCGCCTTGCGAATCTTGTTGATGTTGATGTCGTCGTAGCGGATTTTGCCGTCCTGAATGTCGTAGAAGCGGTTAATCAGGTTCGTGATGGTGGTTTTGCCCGCGCCCGTGCCGCCGACGAAGGCAATCTTCTGTCCCGGCATGGCGTACATGGTGATGTCGTGCAGCACCGCCTTTTCGGGCGTGTAGCCGAAATCAACGTGGTCAAACGTCACGCCGCCGGACAGCTTGCGATAGCTGACGCTGCCGTCCGCCGTGTGCGGATGCTTCCATGCCCACAGCCCGGTGCGCTCGGTCGTCTCGGTAATCGTGCCGTCGGGCGCTTCCTTCGCGTTCACCAGCTCCACATAGCCATTGTCGGCTTCCGGCGCTTCATCCAGCAGGTTGAACACGCGCTCAGCGCCCGCCAGCGCCATGATGATGGAGTTGAGCTGCTGGGTAATCTGCGAAATCGGCTGGGAGAAGTTGCGGTTCAGCGTCAGAAACGCCACCAGACGCCCCGTGGACATCAGCGCGCCGCCCGTTGCGATGGACAGCGCCGAACCCACCATCGCGCAGATAACGTAGGAGATGTGTCCCAAGTTGTTGTTGATAGGGCCAAGGGTGTTCGCCCAGCGGTTCGCTTCGTGGGCTGATGTGCGCAGCTGCTCGTTCAGGTCGCCAAACTGCTCAATCGCCTTTTCCTCGTGGCAGAACACCTTGACGACTTTCTGCCCGGTCATCATTTCCTCAATGAAGCCGTTGACGCGGCCCAAATTCGCCTGCTGCGCGACAAAGTGCTTGCCAGACAGTTTCGCGAGTTTGGCGGACGCCAGCATCTGGAACGTCAGCAGGATGAGCGAGAGAATCGTCATAATCCACGAATTGTTCAGCATGGCGAAGAACACCATGACGACGGAAATCGCGCTGTTGATGACCTCCGGGATGCTCTGGCTGATGAGCTGGCGCAGGGTGTCCACGTCGTTGGTGTAGATGGACATGATGTCGCCGTGCGAATGCGTGTCGAAGTAGCGGATCGGCAGGGACTCCATGTGCGTGAACAAGTCCGTGCGGATTTTGAGCATCGTGCCCTGCCCGACGCTGACCATCAGGCGCTGGCGGATGTAACTGGCGGCAACGCCCAGCGCGAGGACGCAGCCCAGCGGAATCATGGCATTCGCCAAATCGCCCATCGTCTTGGTGCCTTTTTGAATGCCGACGATGTACACGTCCACCAGATCCCGCGTGAACGTGCTGGACTGAATGGTTGCATACGCCGTCACCACGATGCAGACGATGACGGCAATGAACTGCCACAGATAGTTTTCAAAAACGATTTTCATCAGGCGCTTGAGGATGTGTCCCTGCCCCTTGATGGACATGCGGGGCATCGGAGCGCCTCTGCGGCGAGGGCCTCCCATCATTGCGCGTCACCACCCTTCATCTGATCGGGGCTGTCGAAGTCGCCGCCGCCGGACGTCTGCGTCTCATAAATCTCGCGGTACAGGTCGGACTTCTTCAGCAGGTTTTCATGCGTGTCGAATGCTTCCACGCGGCCGTTGTCCATCACGATAATGCGGTCAGCGTCCTGCACGGAGGAAATGCGCTGCGCAATGATGATTTTCGTCGTGCCGGGGATGCGCTGGGCAAACGCGCGGCGGATTTTGGCGTCCGTCGCGGTGTCAACGGCGGAGGTGGAGTCGTCCAGAATCAGCACGCGCGGCTTTTTCAGCAATGCGCGGGCGATGCAAAGGCGCTGCTTCTGTCCGCCGGAGACGTTCGTGCCGCCCTGCTCGATGTGCGTGTCGTAGCCGTCGGGCATCCGGTCGATGAACTCGTCCGCGCAAGCCTGTGCGCAGACCTCTTTGCATTCCTCCAGCGTGGCGTTTTCATTGCCCCAGCGCAGGTTTTCCAGAATCGAGCCGGAGAACAGCACGTTCTTCTGCAGCACCACAGCAACCTGATTGCGCAGGGCTTCCATGTCGTACTTGCGCACGTCCACGCCGCCGACTTCCACCGAGCCTTCGGTTGCGTCGTACAGGCGGGAAATCAGGCTGACGAGTGTCGATTTGCCGCAACCCGTGCCGCCGATGATGCCCACCGTCTCGCCGGACTTGATGTGCAAATCAACATCGTTCAGGATGGGGTCGCCATTGCCGTCAGCATGGTACTTGAACATGACGTGGTTGAAGTCGATAGAACCGTCCTTGACCGTTTCCAGCGGCTGTTCGGGGTTCGACAGCGAAGGCTCCTCGTTCAGCACTTCCACGATACGCCGGGCAGACGCTGCGGACATGGTCAGCATGACGAAAATCATTGACAGCATCATCAGGTTCATCAGCATGTTCATGACGTAGGTGAACATGGCGGTCAGGTCGCCCACATCAAGCGAACCGCCTGTGACCAGCGACGCGCCCAGCCAGCTCAGCGCCATCACCGAGCCGTAGATGGTCAGCATCATGACGGGACTGTTGAAAGCGATGATGCGTTCCGCCTTGACGAACAGGTTGTAGACGTTCGTCGCCGCTTTGCCGAACTTCTTGTCCTCGAAGTCCTCGCGCACAAACGCTTTGACGACGCGGATGCCGGAGACGTTCTCCTGCACGGAGGCGTTCAGGTCGTCGTACTTCTTGAACACCTGATCGAACAGGTGCGTCGCGCGCTTGATAATCAGCCCCAGCACAACGCCCAGCAGCACCAGCGGAATCAGAAACACGCCCGCCAGCCCCGGGTTGATGACGAATGCCGCGATCATCGAGAAAATCAGCGTCAGCGGCGAACGAACCACAATGCGCGTAATCATCTGGAAGGCATTTTGAACGTTGGTCACGTCGGTGGTCATGCGCGTGACCAGACCGGCGGTGGAGTATTTGTCGATATTGGCGAACGAGAAGCGTTGGATGTTGCGATACATGCCATCGCGCAGGTTCGCGGCAAAGCCGGTGGAGGCATGGGACGCCGTGTGCGCGCAGACGGAGCCGAAAACCAGCGACAGCATGGCCATCGCCATCATCAGGAAGCCATAGCGGTAAATCGCGCCGGTGTCGCCGCCCTCAATGCCATACTTCACCAAGCGCGCCATCGCCATGGGAATCAGCACTTCCATGACGACTTCCAGCGCGGCAAAAATCGGCGTGAGAATCGTTGATTTCTTGTACTGCTTAATCTGCGCAGCCAGTGTTTTCAGCATGAAATCATTCCTTTCCTTCATTATTATGGTAATTGTTGTGGCAATGCTCTGTTTCGTCCATGTCGTCCTTCAGATTTTCATAGACCTTTTGCAGGCATTGCAGGAACAGCTGCTTTTCTTCCTCTGTCATCCCGGCGGACATTCGCTTTTCGGATTGCAGAATGTCCTTGTGGCACGTCTGCCGCATTTCCGCGCCGCTTTCTGTCAGGCGAACATGCTTGATGCGCCGGTCGCGCGGGTCGGTGAAGCCTTCAACCAGTCCTTTCTTCTCCAGCCGCGTCACCAGCCCCGCCAGCGTGGACTGCGCGCAGCCGAAAATGCTCTCTAACTCCTTGAGTGTCCGTGTGTGATTTTCCGCGTCGGACAGGGCGAAAAGCAGATGACTTTGCTGCATCGTCAGGTTGTGGGATTGGACATTCCGACAGGCTTCGCGGGCGAGGGCGTTGTCAATGCGCTTGATGTACCAGCCGAATCCTGCCAATTCCTTGTCCATAGGACACCTCCTTGCTGATGTTTTCATTGGAAGCAGGGGTGATTATAGCAAATCAATCGCATGATGTCAATAGCATACGATTGAATTTTTAGATTCCGTCACATAGGTTACACCATAGCGGTTACACGAACGCTTTCAGCCGTGAAAAATGGCGTCTTTTCGTCCGAAAAACACGGGGAAAAAAGACGTAAAAATTCCTGTCAAAACCCCTTGAAAACCGACGAAAAACGTGCTATAAATAGGCGTTCCCAATCGGGGACAATGAAACGTGATTTTCCCCCCCATCCTGCATCAACGAAAGGACATCCACATGGCGCAGAAAAACGTGACCCGTGACATGACGCAGGGCTCGCCTCTGAAACTGATTCTGACATTCTCCCTGCCGCTGCTGGGCGGCTTCCTGTTCCAGCAGCTGTACAGCTTCATGGATACCATGGTTGTCGGCGGCGTGCTGGGCACGGAGGCGCTGGCGGCGGTGGGCGATACCGGATCGCTGAACTTCCTCATCAACGGCTTCTGCATGGGCATCTGCTCCGGCTTCGCGATTCCGATTGCGCAGGCGTTCGGCGCGAAGGACGAGACGGAAATGCGCCGCTATGTGATGCACTCCGTGTACCTGTGCGCGGTGATTTCTGTGCTGATGGGGCTGCTAACCGGCGTCTTCGCGCCGCAGCTCCTGCGGATGCTGAACACGCCGGAGGATATTCTGCCGTTGTCGGTCGCCTATATCCAGCCGGTTTTCTTCGCGATTCCGGTTACGGTGCTGTACAACATGTGCGGCGGCGTGATGCGCTCGCTGGGCGACAGCAAAACGCCTGTTATCGCCATCACGATTGCCGCGCTGCTCAACATCGTGCTGGACTACACGTTCATCCTTGCGTTCCACATGGGCGTGGAGGGTGCGGCATGGGCGACCGTCATCAGCCAGCTCATCAGCGGCCTCTGGTGTCTGCTGGTCATCCGCAAGCGATTCACCATCCTCAAAATGCAGCCGGAGGACAAGCGCATCCGTGCGCCGTTTGTCCGCCGCCTGCTGGCGATGGGCATCCCGTTCGGCCTGCAGTATTCCATCACGGCGATTGGCTCTCTGACGGTGACATATGCCGTTAACGGCATCGGCACGATTGCAGTCGCGGCGGTCACGGCGGGCGGCAAGCTGAGCATGTTCTTCTGCTGCGTGTTTGATGCGCTCGCCTCGACGATGGCAACTTTCGCCGGGCAGAACGTCGGCGCGAAGAGACTCGACCGCATCAATCAGGGCTTGAAAGCATCCTCCATCATCGGCTGTATCTACTGCGTCCTCGCGTTTGTGGCGATTTACTTCTTCGGCAAGCCGCTGGTGGGTCTGTTCATCAGTCAGGACAGCGCCGACCGCCAGCTGGTCATCGACATGGCGCAGCAGTTCCTGATTATCAACAGTGCGCTGTATATTCCGCTTTTGTTTGTGAACATTGTGCGTTTCTCCATTCAAGGCTTGGGCTACACCATGATTGCGATGATTGCAGGCCTGATGGAGCTTGTCGGCCGCGCGGTGGTGGCGATGCTGTTTGTTCCGTCGCTGGGGTACGATGCCGCGTGCTTTGCGAACCCTGTTGCGTGGATAATGGCGGATTTGTTCCTGTTCCCGTGCTACTTCTCGTGCATTCGGAAACTGCGGAAGCGCATGTATCCGGAGAAGGCGGCAGCTTCCAGCAAGTGATTTTGTCCCCCTGTGTCTTTGTGGCGGGGGATTTTCGGCTCTATGTTACTGGATTTTTATTGTTGCAGGGGAATCGCCGCTGCGGCGGCGACCAAAGGGCTTTCCGGTCGCCCTTTGGAAACCTTCGGTCGTCACCCATGTTACTTGATTTGTAGTGGAAGTTATTTGGTTTGTGTACTTTTTGCGCACTAATTGAAGCAGTAAACATAACCAAATAGTAATTTCCGGAGGGCAGCGAAGCAGTCCAGAGGGCGACCGCAAAGCCCTCTGGTCGCCTCCGCAGAGGCGAAATCCCCGCATAAACACGCGGAAGCAGTATGAAAGAAAACTCAACTCAATCGCGAAAGGGTGTCGAGAGGGTCGAAGACCCTTCGCGGGTGCAAGGCAGAGCCCTGCCGGAGTCCAGAGGCAGAGCCGCTGGCGTCTCCCTTGGAAAATTTGCAAATCCCCCTTGCAAAAAGGGGAAAATGCGGCTATAATGAATGGGAATGCGCAAGGATGGGGACGGCGCAGGACAAGCCTTGGAAAGCGAGCCGGGGAAGGTGTGAGCCCGGTCAAGACTGCCTGATGACAAATCACCCCGGAGCGCGCTTTTCCGAAGCGATGCGGGCGGAATGGACGCAAGTCCGGCGGAGCGGGTAGGGAAAGACGGGTTCTCCCGTTATCGAGAAAGCAGGTGCGTGCGCCTGCACAGAGCGGATAGGCATCGTGCCTGTCAAGTTGGGTGGTACCGCGGATGAATCGCAAAAAGCATTTTCGTCCGTCCCAGTGCATTTTCATGCTGGGGCGGACTTTTTTGTTTGCGCCGCAGCAGAGACAACAAGAATGAGGTGCATGGTATGTACAACAAGGTTGCCAAGGATTTGAACTTCCCGGCGCGCGAGAAGGAAATCGCCCAGCTGTGGAAAGACAAGGACATCGTTCGCCGTTCGTTCCATTTCCGCGACGGCGCAAAGCGGCTGACGTTCTTCGACGGCCCGCCGACCGCCAACGGCCGCCCGCATATCGGCCATATCGAAACGCGCGTCATCAAAGACCTGATTCCGCGCTACTGGACGATGAAGGGGTACAGCGTCCTGCGCAAAGCAGGCTGGGATACCCACGGTCTGCCCGTTGAGCTGGAAGTCGAAAAGACGCTGGGTCTGGACGGCAAGCCGCAGATTGAACAGTACGGCATCGAGCCGTTCATCAAGGAATGCAAGAAGTCCGTCTGGAAGTACCTGCATGACTGGGAGGTCATGAGCGATCAGGTCGGCTACTGGGTGGACATGGAGCATCCGTATATCACCTATGAGAATGACTACATCGAGTCCGAATGGTGGAGCCTGAAGGAAATCTGGAAGAAGGGGCTGCTGTATCAGGGACACAAGATTGTCCCGTACTGCCCGCGCTGCGGCACGGCGCTGTCCTCCCACGAGGTCGCGCAGGGCTACAAGACGGTCAAGGAAACGTCCGCGTACGTCCGCTTCCCGGTCAAGGGCGAGGAAAACACCTACCTGCTGGCGTGGACGACCACCCCGTGGACGCTGCCGTCGAACATGGCGCTGTGCGTGAACCCGACCGACACCTACTGCCGCTTTAAGGCGGAGGATGGCCGCGTGTACATCATGGCGAAGGCGCTGATGGAGACGGTGTTCCCGGAGCAGAAGTTTGAGGTGCTGGCGGAAATGCCCGGCACGGCGCTCAAGGGCATGGAGTATGTGCCGCTGTTCGACTTCGCCGTCGGCAAGCTGGACAAGAAGGCGTGGTTCGTCATCTGCGACAACTACGTCACCATGACCGACGGCACGGGCATCGTCCACATTGCCCCGGCGTTCGGCGAGGACGACAACCGCGTCTGCCACGAAAACGACGTGCCGTTCGTCAACTTTGTTGATCCGCAGGGCTGCATGACGGCGGAAACGAAGTGGCCGGGCGTGTTCGTCAAGAAGGCCGACCCGCTGGTGCTGGCGGATTTGCAGGAGCGCGGGCTGCTGTTCAGCGCGCCGCAGTTCACGCATGATTATCCCTTCTGCTGGCGCTGCGATACGCCCCTGCTGTACTATGCGCGCCCGACGTGGTTCATCCGCATGACAGCGCTGAAAGACAACCTCGTGCGCAACAACCGCACCATCAACTGGATGCCGGAAAACATCAAGGAAGGCCGCATGGGAACGTGGCTGGAGAACGTCCACGACTGGGGTCTGTCCCGCGAGCGCTACTGGGGCACGCCCCTGCCGGTGTGGAAGTGCTCCTGCGGCAATATGCACGTCGTCGGCTCCCGCGCGGAACTGCGCGAAATGGCGATTGAAGATCCCGGCGCAGACCTTGAACTTCACCGCCCCTTCATCGACGCTGTGAAGCTCCACTGCGAAAAGTGCGGCGGCGAAATGGTGCGCGACAAGGCGGTTATCGACTGCTGGTACGATTCCGGCTCGATGCCCTTTGCGCAGTGGCACTATCCCTTTGAGCATCAGGAGGAGTTCCAGCAGAACTTCCCGGCGAATTTCATCTCCGAAGCCATCGACCAGACGCGCGGCTGGTTCTACACCCTCGAAGCCATTTCGACGCTGCTGTTCGACCGTGCGCCGTTTGAAAACTGCATCGTGCTGGGCCATGTGCAGGACGAGCAGGGGCGCAAGATGTCCAAGCATCTGGGCAACGTCGTCAGCCCGTTTGATGAGCTGAACAAGTTCGGCGCCGACGCGCTCCGCTGGTATTTCTACACCACCTCTGCGCCGTGGCTGCCCAGCCGCTACTCCGAAAAGGCGGTTCGCGAGGGGCAGAACAAGTTCCTTGCCACCTTGCAGAACGTGTATGCCTTCTTCGCCATGTATGCGGATATCGACAACTTCGACCCGACCGCGCATGACCTCAAGAACGAGCAGCTCAGCCTGATGGACAAGTGGATTCTCTCCAAGCTGAACACGCTCATCAAGCGCGTCGATGACGACCTGTGGAACTACCGCGTGACTGAGCCTGCGCTGGCGATTCAGGACTTTGTGGACGAGCTGAGCAACTGGTACGTCCGCCGCGGCCGCGAACGCTTCTGGGGCAAGGGCGATGTGAAGGACAAGGACGCCGCGTTCACCACGCTGTACCATGTGCTGGTGACGCTGAGTAAGGTCTGCGCGCCGTTCATCCCGTTCCTGAGCGAGGAAATCTATCAGAATCTGGTGGTCAACAACGTGCCGGGCGCGCCGGAATCCGTGCATCTGTGCGACTTCCCGACGGCGGACGAAAGCGCCATCGACGCGGATATGGAAGCGCAGATGGACGCGCTGGTGGAAGTGGTGCAGCTGGGTCGCGCGTGCCGCAATCTGGCGAACATCAAGACCCGTCAAACCGCCGCGAAGCTCTACGTCAAGGGCGCGTCCTTCTCCGAAAGCTATCAGGCGCTGTGCGAGGATGAACTGAACGTGAAGGAAGTTGTGTTCACCGAGTCCGCGCGCGAGTTCACGACGTATCAGCTGAAACCCCAGATGCGCACCCTTGGCCCGAAGTACGGCAAGCTGCTGGGCAAGATTGGCCAGCACCTGCAGACGATGGACGGCAACGATGTCGTCGATGCGTTCGAGCGCGGCGAAACCGTGTCGTTTGACATTGACGGCACTTTGGTCACGCTGAGCAAGGATGATGTGCTGACTTCGCCGATGCAGAAATCGGGCTTTGTCGCGCAGGAAGATAAGGGCGTGACGGTTGTGCTGGACACGAACCTGACGCCGGAGCTGATTGCGGAGGGCTATGTCCGCGAAGTCGTCAGCAAGGTGCAGACGATGCGCAAGGAGTCCGATTTCGACGTGACCGACCGCGTGGATGTGCGCTATGAGTGCGGCGACGTGCTGGCGAGCGCCATCGAGAGCGGCGTCGATATGCTCAAGCGCGGCACGCTGGCGGAAGTCGTCGAGCGCGCCCCGATGGACGACACGTTCATCGTCCGCGACTGGTCGATCAACGGTCAGGACTGCAAGCTGGGTGTGCGGGTGCACAAGGCGTAAGAGGGGGAGGCGCCAGAGGCTCTGCCTCTGGACTCCGCAAGGGGCGTTGCCCCTTGACCCCACAAGGGAGTTCCTCCCTTGACCCTTCCGCGCGATTGGGTTGGTGACACTTTCAGGCTATGCCCGCGTGTTTATCCGGCGAACCTGCGGTTCGGATTAGATGCTCTGGAATAAACTTCCGGCATCAGTCAAGAAACATGAAACCCCAAGAGTGGCGGCGCCGAAGGAGTCCAGAGGGCGATCGGAA
>ULTZ01058445.1_pt1 | contig 11013 bp, 9 predicted proteins | sample 1957981 | NCBI WGS metagenome assembly ULTZ01 (sample SAMEA4835745, study PRJEB28245) | human gut metagenome | biome: gut microbiome; material: fecal sample | place: Denmark | collected 2008
AAATCAACTGACTGTTTTCCATCACAAGAACCGCCTTCGTTCGTCTGCCCTGGGTGGCATCCACTGCGTTTCCGGTCTCCCTCGCCTTTTGTACGAGACGCTTGACCGGTGCCGAATCCGGGCTGACCACTGCAATGATTTTATCCGTATTGACAATATTGCCAAAACCGATATGTATAAACTGGCTCAATCCTGTTTCCGCCTTTACTCGATATTCTGAATCTGCTCGCGTACCTTTTCGATCAGCGTCTTTAACTCGATTCCGCAGTTGGACAACTCCAGATCGGTCGTTTTGGACAGGATCGTGTTTGCTTCGCGGTTCATTTCCTGTGCCAGGAAATCCAGCTTTCTGCCGATGCTTCCACCATCTGTCAGAGACTTTTTCATTGCAGAAATATGACTCTGCAGGCGCACAATCTCTTCATCCACACAGATTTTGTCTGCATAAACCGTAACTTCTGTCAGCAGGCGGCTCTCGTCTGCCTTGACGTCGCCAAGCAGCTCCTGTACCCGCTGGGTCAGTTTCTGACGGTATTCCGAAACAATCTGCGGAGAACGCTCTTCGATAAAATCCACATAGCCTTTCATCTCGTCGAGCTTTGCGCACAGATCGTTCTTTAACGCCTCCCCCTCGCGCACTCTCGCAGTGACAAAGCCCTCTGCCGCCGAGCGCAGCGCCTTTTCTAACGTCTTCCAGATTCCCTCTTCGTCCGGTTCTTCCTCTTCCATCGAAAATACTTCCGGAAACCGCGCAAGGGAAGACAGCTTCGTGTCGTCTTCCAGTCCGAAATCCGCCGACATCTGTCTTAAATAATCCAGATACTTCGCAGCCACATCCTTATTATAACGAATGCTGACCTTCTCCTGCCCGAGATCCTCGTAGGTGATAAAAACATCCACCTTGCCTCGCTGGATGTACTCTTTCAAAAGATTGCGGATCGCAGCTTCGAAGAAATTCAGCTTCTTTGGCATCTTTAAATTCACGTCCAGATACCGGTGATTGACCGATTTCATCTCCACTGTAAATTTGCGGTTATCCTCGCAGATCTCACATCTGCCAAATCCCGTCATACTCTTTATCATCTGTTCTCCCATCCGACCGGCGCATTTTGCCGGCAACATTGGAATTCCCATAATCCATTTTATTATAATCGCCGACCTGGATTCCGTCAAGGATTTCTGTTGGGGTGAACCATGACAAACGCAGGAAGGATCATCCTTGCGTTTGCCGTGCGTTTTTCCCACGCCCCTTTTCATTCGCTGCCCGTTCTGTTATACTGATAACAGTGTCTGTGCAGATATTGTCAGCTCTCCCTGCGCAGACTTGACGCATTACCGGTCCCGGACCGAAAGAAAAGAGGAATTTTCATGGCATTTGATGGCATTACCATTGCAAATATTGTAAAAGATTTACAGGACAATCTCATAGACGGTCGGCTGTCCAAAATCGCCCAGCCTGAACCTGACGAGCTGCTCTGCACGATTAAAGGCAAAAACGGTCAGCAGCGTCTCTGTCTCTCTGCAAGCGCTTCCCTGCCGCTCATCTATCTGACGCGCGACAATAAACCAAGCCCCATGACCGCGCCGAATTTCTGTATGCTGCTTCGAAAGCATGTCCAGAATGCGCGTATCGTCTCCATTTCCCAGCCTGGTCTGGAACGAATCGTCATTTTTGAACTGGAACACCTGGATGAGCTGGGTGATCTGCGCCGCAAAAAGCTGATCGTCGAAATCATGGGAAAGCACAGCAACATCATCTTCTGCGATGAGGACAACAAAATACTGGATAGTATCAAGCACATTTCCGGTCTGGTCAGCTCTGTCCGCGAGGTTCTGCCCGGCAAGCCGTGGTTCATCCCTCACACCCAGGAAAAATTCGACCCGCTCACTGCAGACCGCACCCTTTTTATGGAACAGGTCTTTTTAAAGCCCTGCGACTGTTTCAAGGCGCTTTATACGACTTTCACCGGACTCTCTCCCGCAATTTCACACGAAATCTGCTTCCGCGCCGGCGGGCATGCCGCACTTTCTACCGCTGCATGTACAGATACCGATAAAGAATCTCTCTGGAACGCATTTTCTGAGATCATCACCCAGGTGAAAAACGGACAGTTTTCTCCCTGTATCGTCTATGAAAACGACGTGCCTGCAGAATATGCCGCGCTGAAGCTGACCTCCTATCCGGAATCCAGCCGCAAAGACTATGCGGAAATTTCGTCGCTTCTGGAAGATTATTATGCGGAGAAAAACAAAATCACCCGCATCCGTCAGCGTTCTTCTGACCTGCGCAGAATCGTATCCACCGCCCTCGAGCGCAATGTCAAAAAATACGACCTCCAGTTAAAGCAGCTTAAAGACACCGAAAAACGCGACAAATACCGCATCTGGGGCGAGTTATTAAATACCTACGGTTACAGTGCACAGCCCGGTGACAAATCCCTCGAGGCGGTCAATTACTACAACGGCGAACCTGTCACAATCCCCCTCGATCCGCAGCTGACTGCCGGAGAAAATGCGAAGAAATATTTTGAAAAATATAACAAGCTGAAACGTACCAATGAGGCGTTGAGTGCCCTGACCAAAGAGGTGCATGATGAAATCGAGCATCTGGAATCCGTTGCGAACGCCCTCGACATTGCACGTGCTGAGGAAGACCTTGTTCAGATCAAGGAAGAGCTGATCGAAAGCGGCTATATCCGCCGAAAAGGCGGTTCCAAAAAGGTAAAAATCACAAGCCGTCCGTTCCACTATATCAGCAGCGATGGTTTTTCCATGTATGTCGGTAAGAACAACCTGCAGAATGAGGAACTGACCTTTAAGTTTGCTGTCGGCAACGACTGGTGGTTCCATGCAAAGGGCAGACCGGGTTCTCATGTCATCGTAAAAACCGGCGGAAAAGAGCTTCCGGACGCAACCTTTGAAGAAGCCGCACGTCTTGCCGCCCACTACTCCACCGGACGCGATCAGGAAAAAATCGAAGTCGATTATGTAGAAAAAAAACAGGTTAAAAAGGTGGCCGGTGCAAAGCCTGGATTCGTTATTTACCACACGAACTACTCTATGGTGATTTCGACGGATATTTCCGGCATCCGGATGGCGGAGGACTAAAAACAATAGCATGCACGCTCTGCAAGCATTCCATTGTCTTTAAAAAAGAATGTGCCTTGGCACATTCTCGCGCCGAGGCGCGGTTGCTTTAGCAACCATCTACCCCTGCGCCGAGTGCGCATCCTCGCGGAGCATTTTTATCGTATGGAAACGAAGTTTCCTATACGAGAACAAAAAACAGCGGCGGATTATCCCGCCGCTGTTCTGCCTACAGGCTGCTTTTGGAAAACAGGTTCCGCACATGCTCGATCTCCTTCTGCGTTGCCTCAGCTGCAGGGACATAATAGGATTTTTCCCGTGCGATCTGATACAGTTCTTCCTGAGACTGCTCGCACGCAGCCCGAAACTGTTTCAGGGTTGTTTTTAACTCTTTATTTTCTGTCTGCGGAATCATCTCGCCAAACCGCATCAGTTCTCCGTTGATTCCTGCCAGCGTGTCTGCTACCATCGTCTTATCTTCAAACATATTCCTCTCCTTGCCCCTGCTCAGCGCAGGAAATCCATCAACGCCTGCTTGTTCTCCATCGCGGACTTCGCGCCTTTTTCGAAAAACTGCTTCACTTTCGCATCCTGTGCGCACTCCGCATATTCCTGCATCTTGCAATGCGTCGTATCGTATCCGCCAATCAAGTGACGTAAATTCTGCAGTTCCAGTTCCGATAAGTTCATATTTTCCTCTCATTTCTGCGCACGCTTTTTGCGCATGTCGAGTTTGTGTCAAGTGCGCTCAGACACAAATTTCGCGATTGAAAAATTTTATTTTTCAATCTTCTGCCTTCGTTTCTACAGATATTTTTACTTGAAAACCGCACGGTTTTCCTGATGAGTATTTCCGAACCACAGAATTTTATTCACGATCATCCTCGATCGGCAGCTCTGCCTCCACATAGCCCTCTTCCGGCAGGGCAATTGTGTACGGCTCCAGATAGCAGACGATCGCTGTTTCCGTAAAATACCAGCCAATTTTCTCCGGATTCAACACTGCAATTTTTTCCTCCGCATCCGCATAATAAACGCCCGGATTTTCGCGCAGTTTGTCCCGATACGCCTCCTGCAGCAGCTGATAACATTCCTCTCTGGATTTTCCCAACAATTTTTCCAGCGTCACCTGCTGCCCGCTTTCGAGATCAAGCACATAACTTTCCCGGTGCGGGATTTTTTTCAAGTTTCCTTCCTTTAAATCAGAATCCAGCAAAACGCTCACATACTGCCCTTTCGTGCACACCCGACTGACGCGATAGCGCTCTGTCCAACTGCCCGTCCATCCGCTGTCTTTGCTCTCCCGATAGATTTCCAACGCGGCTTGTCGGATGGAATCCCCATCCGCTTCATAAATGCGCAGCTTTTCATTTTTCCAGTCCTCGAAAAAACGATTAACCTGCAGGACTCCGCCCGCCTTCCCGGCAAAATACGGCCACGACAGCTGCAGCTGATACAGCACCGTCCCATCTTCCGCATGAAAATTTTCCTGCACCGTTTTTACCTGATACGTTACGCTGCCGCTTCCACCCCCAAGCAGGCTTCCCGACCGCCCGGATTCTGTCGCGCGCACATTTTCTGTCACACGCCCGGATTCTGCCACGCTCCCGCTTCCAATCCATGTCGATGCACGCTGCCATTCAGACGTTTGCAGCTGTCCATTTCTGCCCTGTCCGCCGTTTTGCAAATTCTGATCTGATGCGTGCACCTGTTCCGATGTGCGTGCCCGTTCTCCCGTTTCAGAGTTGCCCGAATTTCCATGAAACTGTTTTGCATTGTCTGTATTTTGTTCTACGCCCTGCTGCACCTCTCCCATCTGGCTTTCCACAGAGTTTTCTTCTTTTTCACTCAGATCGCCTTTTTGACCGCATCCGTTTACTCCAATTCCAATCCCGAGGAGCAGACACAGACACGCAACCGCGGACAAAAGCGCCCTTTGCCGTTTTATCATCGCATTCTGCCTTTCCTTTTTTCACAGAATGCCCGCACCGCGAAAGTTTTATACAAAAAAACTGCAGACCTTTCAGCCTGCAGCTTTCCTATTTCATTCTGATTCTATTCAACGTCCGATCAGCCAGTCATACATCTCCTGATATTTCTGTGCGGAAACATTCCAGGAGAAGTCCGCTGCCATCGCACGGTCGATGATCTTATTCCACTCGCGCTTCTTATCATAGTAGATCTGTTCTGCATAACGGATCGTTGCGAGCATTTCATGGGCGTTATAATTCGTAAAGGAGAATCCGGTTCCGGTTCCTTCGAATTCGTTGTAAGGCCATACGGTATCTTTTAAACCGCCAGTCTCGCGGACGATCGGAACGGTTCCGTAACGCAGGCTCATCAGCTGGCTTAAACCACAGGGTTCAAACAGCGACGGCATCAAAAACGCATCGCTTGCCGCATAAATTCGATGGGACAGCTCTTCGGAATAATAAATCTGTGCGGAAACCTTTCCGTTATATTTCCATGCAAAATGGCGAAACATGTTTTCATAACGTTCTTCACCGGTACCCAGTACGATAATCTGGACATTATCCTGACACAGCTCATCCATCATGTATGCAATCAGATCGAAGCCCTTCTGATCAGTCAGTCTGGATACGATACCGATTAGCATCGTCTTGTCATTCTGCTCCAGCCCCATATCCGCCTGCAGGGCACGTTTATTCTTAATCTTCTCTTTTCGGAAGTTCACTGCATTATAACGGTTCGTGATGTAAGGATCCGTCTCCGGATTGAACGCATCATAGTCGATACCATTCAAAATACCACGCAGGTCATTCGAACGTGCACGGAGCAATCCGTCCAAGCCTTCGCCATAAAACGGTGTCTTGATCTCTTCTGCATAGGTCGGGCTTACGGTTGTAATCGCATCCGCATATACCAGACCGCCTTTTAACAGGTTTGCATCCTTGTATGCTTCCAGCTTATCCGGTGCAAAATAGTAATCTGGCAATCCGGTAATGCTCTGAACCTCCTTGATACTCCATTTGCCCTGGAATTTCAGGTTATGGATCGTCATAACTGTCTTGATACCCCGATAAAACTCACCGCCTGCAAAGCGTTCATGCAGATATACCGGAATCAGACCAGTTTGCCAGTCATGACAGTGAATCAAATCCGGTCTGAAACCGATCACCGGCAGAATCGACAGCGCAGCTTTTGAGAAAAATGCAAACTTTTCAATTTCAAATAAAGCGTTGTCACAGTACGGCTTAAAACCGTTAAAATAATATTCGTTATCAATAAAATAATATTTAATCCCATCGTATTCTGCTTCCAGAATGCCGACATATTCGTTTTTCCAGTTAAATTCCATGTAGAAGTGATCTCTGTAATGGAGCATATCCTTCTTATCCTGATGCATGCAGTTATACTTGGGCAGGATAACCCTCACATCATAATATTCCTTATCAATGCCCTTCGGCAGTGATCCAACCACATCTGCCAGTCCGCCTGTCTTGATAAATGGCACACCTTCTGATGCGATGAACAAAATGTTTTTCATGATACATCCTCCCACTTGATTATAATCCTCGGAATAAACCCCGTTTATTATATTCATTATACATCATTCCTGCCTTTTGTTAAAGGGGCATTTGTGGGAAATGTGAAGTTTCCCATACGATAAAAAAGGGCTGACGCCCGACAAATATTGCCGAAGCGCCAGCCCTGTCTCTGCACAAAGTCAGATCTTATTTGTAATTTACAATTTTGCCAAAATCAGCCTTCAGAGATGCGCCGCCAACCAGACCGCCATCGATATCAGGCTGTGCAAACAGCTCTGCTGCATTGCCGGCATTTACAGAACCGCCGTACTGAATACGAACAGCTTCTGCAGTATCGGTATCATACATCTCAGCGATGCACTCACGGATACCCTTGCAGACTTCTTCTGCCTGCTCGGTGGTAGCGGTCTTGCCGGTACCGATTGCCCAGATAGGCTCGTATGCAATAACCATGCCCTTAACCTGATCTGCGGTAACGTCAGCCAGATCAGATTTGATCTGCAGACGGATCCAGTCCATGGTAACGCCCATTTCTCTCTGCTCCAGAGTCTCGCCGCAGCAAAGGATCGGGATCAGACCTTTTTCCAGAGCCTTCTTCACCTTCTTGTTCAGCAGGCAGTCACACTCTTTGAAGTAGTCACGTCTCTCGGAATGACCGATGATAACGTATTTTACGCCAGCATCCAGCAGCATATCTGCAGAGATTTCTCCGGTGTAAGCACCCTTTTCTTCGAAGTACATGTTCTCAGCACCAACTTCAACGTTTGTGCCTTTTACAGCTTCTACTACAGGTACGATGTCGATTGCAGGTACGCAGTAAACTACGTCTACATCGTCAGATTTTACAAGGTCTTTTAAGGTATTGCACAGTTCTACAGCCTGGCTGGGAGTCATATTCATCTTCCAGTTGCCGGCTACGATCTTTCTTCTTGCCATGATAAATTGGTCTCCTTTGTTTACTCTTTGTCGTCTGCTGCTGCTACGCCGGGAAGCTCTTTGCCTTCCAGGAATTCCAGGGAAGCGCCGCCGCCGGTGGAGATGTGGCTCATCTTGTCAGCGAAACCAAGCTGGTTTACAGCTGCTGCGGAGTCACCGCCGCCGATGATGGTGGTAGCATCTGTTTCAGCCAGAGCTTTCGCTACAGCGATAGTACCTTTTGCCAGAACAGGGTTCTCGAATACACCCATAGGTCCGTTCCAAACAACAGTCTTAGCTGTCTTAGCAGCCTCTGCGAACAGTTCTGCAGATTTCGGTCCGATATCCAGGCCGATCTTGTCAGCAGGGATATTCTCAACATCAACATAGTCAACCGGGATCTCAGCATCGATCGGGTTCGGGAAAGCGTCAGCTACAGCTGCGTCTACAGGCAGAATCAGCTTCTTGCCCAGCTTCTCAGCCTTAGCCATCATTTCCTTACAGTAGTCGATCTTCTCTTCGTCAACCAGAGACTTACCGATCTCAAGACCCTGAGCCTTTAAGAAAGTAAATGCCATACCGCCGCCGATGATCAGAGTGTCGCACTTCTCCAGCAGGTTGGAGATAACGTTTAACTTATCTGCAACCTTAGCGCCGCCCAGAATCGCTACGAAAGGTCTAACCGGGTTCTCAACTGCATTGCCCAGGAAGTTGATTTCTTTCTGCATCAGATAACCAACAACATTGGAGCCGCCTTTTTCGGTGATGAACTTGGTAACGCCTGCAACAGATGCATGTGCTCTGTGAGAAGAACCGAATGCATCGCATACATAATCATCAGCCAGATCAGCCAGCTCTTTGCTGAACTCTTCGCCGTTCTTGGTCTCTTCTTTGCCACGGAAACGGGTATTCTGCAGCAGAACAACATCGCCGTCTTTCATTTCAGCAACAGCCTTGGTAGCTGCTTCGCCGGTTACATTGTAATCAGCAACGAATTTTACCTCTTTGCCCAGCTTCTCGGACAGTCTTACTGCTACAGGAGCTAAAGACTCGCCTTCGTTGGGGCCGTTCTTTACTTTGCCCAGATGAGAGCAAAGAATAACCTTGCCGCCATCGTTGATCAGCTTCTTGATTGTAGGAAGCGCTGCAACGATACGAGTTTCATCTGTGATCACGCCATCCTTTAACGGAACGTTAAAGTCGCATCTTACCAGAACTCTTTTGCCTTTTACGTTGATGTCATCAACGGTTTTCTTGTTTAAGCCCATGATAGGAACCTCCTGAAATTTTAACTGTTATCGTATGGAAACAAAGTTTCCGATACGATGAAAAGAGGCCCGGTCCTTCTCAGACCGGACCTCCAATGGCCTTTGTCTTATACGAAAAAGCCTAACGCCAATTAAGCGTTCAGCAGTTTGCCGAAGTGCTTGATGGTACGAACCATCTGGCTGGTGTAGGAGTTCTCGTTGTCGTACCAGGAAACAACCTGTACTTCAGACAGCTCGTCGTTGATAGGCAGAACCATGGTCTGAGTTGCATCGAACAGAGAACCATATCTCATGCCAACGATATCGCTGGATACGATCTCATCGGTGTTGTAACCGAAGGACTCATTAGAAGCAGCCTTCATAGCGTCGTTGATTGCTTCCTTTGTAGGGTTGCCCTTAACAACTGCAGTCAGAATGGTGGTAGAACCTGTAGGGGTAGGTACACGCTGAGCGGAACCGATCAGCTTGCCGTTCAGTTCAGGGATAACCAGGCCGATTGCCTTAGCTGCGCCAGTGCTGTTAGGAACGATGTTAACAGCTGCTGCACGGGATCTTCTCAGATCGCCTTTTCTCTGAGGGCCATCCAGAGTCATCTGATCGCCAGTATAAGCGTGGATGGTGCACATGATACCAGACTGGATCGGGAAGTTGTCGTTCAGAGCCTTAGCCATAGGTGCCAGACAGTTGGTTGTGCAGGATGCAGCGGAGATGATGGTATCTTCGTTGGTAAGGGACTCATGGTTTACATTGTAAACGATGGTAGGCAGATCGTTGCCTGCAGGAGCAGAAATAACAACGTGCTTAGCGCCTGCATCGATATGAGCCTGAGCCTTAGCCTTAGAGGTGTAGAAGCCGGTGCACTCCAGAACTACGTCAACACCGATTTCGCCCCAAGGAAGCTCTGCTGCGTTAGCCTTAGCGTAGATCTTGATCTCTTTGCCATCAACGATGATGGAATCTTCGCCTGCTTCAACCTTATCAGCCAGTGCATATCTGCCCTGAGTGGAATCATATTTCAGTAAGTGAGCCAGCATCTTGGGAGATGTCAGGTCGTTGATTGCAACGATCTCAAATCCTTCTGCGCCAAACATCTGTCTGAAAGCCAGACGACCGATACGGCCAAAACCATTAATTGCTACTTTTACTGCCATTTTAGTTTCCTCCTAAAAATGTTTTGAAATTCTTTTGTCAGACAAGCTGTCCGATCAAAGGGCAGTATGCTTGACAAAATTTTATCAGCACAATTATTCTACCTAATTTGTTTCAAAATATCAAGATGTAAAATTAAAAATATTGGAAACATACGTCGTTTTTATGCTATACTTTGGAATGAAAAATCAACAAACACCAACAGGAGGAGTTTTTCATGCCAATTTTAGCAGACTATCATATGCACTCCAGCTTTTCCGGAGACTCCAGAGCGCCCATGAAGGACATGGCAGCGCGCGCCATCGCACTCGGTTATCAGGAAATATGCTTTACCGAGCATATGGACCTGCACTATCCTGCTTCCGAAGAGTGTCCCGAAGACATGTTTTTATTAAATACCGATTCCTATCTCTATGATCTGCTCCGCGCCAGGGAGAAATTCGGGGAACAGATTAATATTAAATTCGGCGTTGAACTGGGACTCCAGCCAGATTACCTCAAAGAAATTTCCGACTACGCAAGATCCTATGATTTTGACTTTATCATCGGCTCCACCCATGTCGTACAGCATCAGGATCCTGCTTTTCCCTCTTATTATGAAGGAATCTCAACTGAGGAGGGCTACCGCGCCTACTTTAATGAAATCCTGACATCCATCCGCTCCTTTACCAATTTCGATATTTACGGACATATCGACTATGTGATCCGTTACAGCAAAACAAAGGATTTAAACTACTGCTATGGGCAGTATGCAGATATTTTTGACCCCATCATTGAAACGCTGATCGCCAACGGCAAAGGTATCGAAATCAACACCGCCGGTCTGGATAAAGGCTTAAAGGAACAGCATCCCTGCACCGAATTCATCCGTCAGTACCGCAAAAAAGGCGGTGAGATCATCACAGTCGGCTCCGATGCACACCGCCCGGAGGATATTGGACGCCATTTCGACCGCGCGGCTGACGTGCTGAAAGCGTGCGGATTCTCTTATTACTGCACATTTGAGAAACGGGTACCGGCTTTTCATAAGCTGTAAATACAAGCCGCCAGGAATTTTTATGTTCCTTTTACAGAAAAGATGAGGC
>ULTZ01015481.1_pt1 | contig 11005 bp, 8 predicted proteins | sample 1957981 | NCBI WGS metagenome assembly ULTZ01 (sample SAMEA4835745, study PRJEB28245) | human gut metagenome | biome: gut microbiome; material: fecal sample | place: Denmark | collected 2008
CATTTTTTGCAAGCTTTATGTTGGTTTCCCCATTGTTTTATGAGTTTTATTTTAAAAATCTATTTTTTTAATGATTTTAAATTACTTTTTAATATTTTGGTATATTTTCTATCAAATAAAAGGCATACTTGTAAATTCAGTATGCCTTTTATTTTTTATGCTTCTGGTTCTACTAAACCATAGTTTTTATTATCTTTCATTCTATATATAACATTTACTTTTCCAGTTTCTACATTTATAAATGTTAAAAATCTATCTTGTGGTTTCTCTTCTAACTTTAATTTTGCATCTTCTGGAGTTAAAGGTTTTATATCATAATATAATGTTTTTAATATTTCACCTTCTATTTCTTTTTCTTCTTGTCTTAATTCTTCTTTTCCTCTAATTGATTCTGTCATATTTTGTTTATCTTTTTTTGTCTTCATTTTTCTTATTTGACCTTCTAATATGTCTATGTCTTTATCTATTGAAGCATATAAGTCTTTATGTGCTGTAACAGCTCTAAATCTATCTGTTCCCATTTTTACATCTATTTGTGCAACTTGTTCAGATCCTTCTGTTTTTATTGTTGCATTTACCTCAAATTCATCTCCGAAATATTTTACCAATCTTTCAGCTTTTTTTTCGATGTATTCTTTTATTGCGTCTGTAGCTTTTAAATCCTTTCCTGTTATTGTTATATTCATAACTATCTCTCCTTCCAATTTTTACAATATTATCGTTGGTACTTTCTTATTATAGTTGTTATGCTTATTTTTTTCAAGAGATTTTTAAAATTTTTGTGTTTTATATAGTTAAATTCCCATAACAATTTTTTTATGCTAACCTCTTGCAAATTTCGTATTTCCGTGTTAAAATATATTTTGTTATTATTTACTAACTTAAAGGGAGGTGCAAATTATGCCAAATATTAAATCTGCAATTAAACGTGTTAGCGTTATCGAAAAAAAAACTGCTAGAAATAATATGATTAAATCTGGATACAAATCAGCTGTTAAAAAGTTTGAACAAGCTGTTGAAAATAAAAACGTAGAAGAAGCTACAAAGTTATTCTCAGAAGCTACAAAGAAAATAGATCAAGCTTGTACAAAAGGTGTTATTGTAAAAAACACAGCTGCTAGAAAAAAATCTAATTTAGCAAAAAAATTAAATGCTATAAATGCATAAATAACAAAAAATTGTGCACAGTTTTTTGTCAAAAAGAAGTTCCTATTTCAGGAACTTCTTTATTGTTTCTTTTATTTCTTCTAATTTTACTAATTCGCTTTCTGTCTCTTTTCTCTGTTTTAGCTCTATTAGTCCTTCTTCGACTTTTTTTCCTACAGTTATTCTTAATGGTATTCCAATTAAATCCATATCATTAAATTTTACTCCTGGTCTCTCATCTCTATCATCTAATATAGTTTCTATGCCCATATTCTGTAACTCTGTATAAATTTGTTCTGCTATTTGCTTCTGCTTTTCGTCTTTGTTGCTTATTAAAACTATACATACCTTATATGGTGCTATATTCATTGGCCATATAATTCCTTTGTCATCATGGTTTTGCTCTACTACTGCTGCTATCATTCTTTCTACACCTATCCCATATGATCCCATTACAACTGGTTTTAATTCATTATTTTCGTCCAAATAATTTAAGCCTAAGCTTGACGAATATTTTGTTCCCAGTTTAAATGTGTTTCCTACTTCTATACCTTTTTTAAAGTGTATGTGTCCTTTACATTTTGGACATAAATCTCCTTCTTGTATGTTTCTTATGTCTGCAACAATTTCTGGTTTAAAATCATCTATATTTACATTTATATAATGATAATTTGTTTCATTTGCTCCTACTAAAAAGTTTTTCATATATTTAATTCCATTATCCATTATAATAGGAATATTTAGTCCTATTGGCCCCGCAAATCCTACTTCTGCATTTGTAATTCTCTTTACATCTTCTGCTTCTGCTAGTACAACTTCCTTTGCATTTAACAATTTCTGAAGTTTTACTTCGTTTACATCTTTGTTTCCCTGTACCATACATGCATAAAATTTACCATCAACATTGTATATTAGCGTCTTTACAAATTTTTCCGGGCTCTCCTGTAAATAATTTGTTAGTTCATCTATTGTTCCCACATGTGGTGTATTTATCTTTTCATATTTTTTCTTTTCCTCTTTGTTTTCTATTTCTTCATCAATACATTTACTTACTTCTATGTTAGAAGCATAATCGCAATTATCGCACAATACCAAAATATCTTCTCCTACATCTGTTACTGCTTGAAATTCCTCTGATAGCAATCCACCCATTATTCCAGTATCTGCTCTAACAACAACATAGTTTAGCCCTATTTCTTGGCAAATCTTATTATATGCCTCAAATTGCTTTTGATAAGATTTATCTGATTCTTCTTGATTTATATCAAAACTGTATGCATCTTTCATTGTAAATTCTCTTGTTCTTATTAGTCCTAATCTTGGTCTTATTTCATCTCTATATTTATTCCCTATTTGATATAAAGTGTATGGAAAATCCTTATATGATTTAGATTTCATCATTGCTGCCAATACAAAGAATTCTTCATGAGTTGGTCCCAAAGCATATGGTCTATTATATCTGTCATTTAATTGAAAGATAGAAGGTCCAAACAATTCATATCGTCCTGATTTTTGAAATACATCTATAGGAAGTAATAATGGCATTGTTACTTCTTTAGCTCCTGCTTCATTCATATGTTTTCTTATTATATTTTTAACATTATCTACTACTTTTTGTCCTAGTGGCAATTTCATATAAATTCCATTTCCAACTTTTTTAAACATACCACTTTTAACTAATAAATTTCCACTTATAGACTCCTCGTCTTTCAAATCTTCCCTTATTGTATAAAAAAAACTTTCACTTAACTTCATTTATTTTCATTCCTTCCTTAAGGCATACTTTAGACAACTGCCCCATCATTTTCTTGTTCTTCTTCCTGCTCGCTCGGTATAGGAGCCTCTGCTTTTTCCTCTATAATTTCGTCTATTACTATTTGTCTATTTTCATCAAGTTTGTATTTTGGTAAATCTGGCAAATCACTTAGATTTGACATTCCAAACATTTTCAAAAAATGTGTGGTTGTAGAAAATGTCATTGGTCTACCTGGTGCATCTGATTTTCCTGACTCTGCAATTAAATTATACTCTAATAATTTATATATTGTTCCATCCGAATTTACCCCTCTTATTGCTTCTATTTCTGCTCTTGTAATTTTAGGATTATATGCAATAATAGCGAGTGTTTCCAGTGCTGCCTGTGATAAGTTTGGTTTCGCTCTATTGTCAAATATTGGATATATATAATCAAAATACTCTTTTTTAGTACATAGTTGATATGAGCCTTCAATTTCTATTATTTCTATCCCTCTATTTAAATTCTTATAATCTTCTTTCATACTTTCTATTATATTAGCAATTTCGTTTGCTCCTAATTCCAAAGCTGACATAAGTTCTGTCATCTTAACTTCTCTACCTGCCGAATACAAAATTGCCTCTATTATTGCTTTGTTTTTTTCTATTTCCATATAAATTCAATTCCTTTTATTAAAACATTTAATTTTTACAAATCACAAATTTTACCTCCACCAAGTACAATATCATCTATATAAAATACCACTGATTGTCCTGGTGTTATTGCTCTTTGTGGCTGATTAAATACTACTCTTATTTTGCCTTCTTCTTCTGGGTAAATTGTACATTCAGCTTCTTTTGCAGCATATCTTATTTTTGCTTTTACATCCATCGGCCTTGTTATTTCATCCATTAATATTAAATTTATTTCATTTGCTATTGCCTCTTTTGAAAATATTTCTGTTTCTTCTCCAACTATTAATTCATTTTTTTCGGGATTAAATCCTTTTACAAATAGTGGAACTTCATTTGAAATTCCAAGGCCCTTCCTTTGCCCAATTGTATATTTATAAAGTCCTTCATGTTTTCCTAGGATTTTTCCTTCAGTATTTACTATATTTCCAACCTTTGCTTTTAAATCAGAATTTGCCTCTAAAAATTTTTTATAATCTCCTTCTGGTATAAAGCATATATCTTCACTATCCGGCTTTCTTGCCACTTGCAAATTATGCTCCTCTGCAATTTTTCTTATTTGCTCTTTATTCTCAAAATCCCCTAATGGGAATAGTACCTTATCTGTCATCTGTCTTGGCAAATTATATAGCACATAGCTCTGGTCTTTTTTTCCTGCATTTGATTTTTTTAATACATATTGTTTATATTTTTCGCTATATTCGATTTTTGCATAATGCCCTGTTGCAATATAATCACAATTCAGTTTTTTTGCCATTTCATACATCATGCCAAATTTCAAGTACTTATTACATTCTATACATGGGTTTGGAGTTCTGCATTTTTTATACTCAGATATAAAATCTTGTATTACACATTTATTAAATTCTTCCTTAAAATTTAATACATAATGTGGTATATTCAAAACATCACATACTCTTTTTGCATCCATTGTAGAGTTTAAATTACAACATCCACCCTCAACACATTCGTCATCACTTTCCCATAGTTTCATTGTTGCACCAATTACTTCATATCCCTTTTCTTTTAAAAGAAGGGCAGATACTGAGCTATCTACCCCTCCACTCATTCCTATTAAAACCTTTTTCATTTTTTCTTTATCCTTCCTTGAGTCAAAACCTTTATTCATCTATTTTTATATGTACATCTTTTAATTGTTGTTCTGTTACTTTGCTTGGTGCTCTCATTAGCAAATCTCTTGCCTTTTTATTTTTAGGGAAAGCAATAACTTCTCTTATATTGTCAGAGTTTGCTGCAAGCATTACTAATCTGTCTAATCCAGCTGCTGCTCCTGCATGCGGTGGTGTACCATATTGGAACGCGTTATATAATGCCCCAAATTTTGTTTTAATTGTTTCTTCTTCATATCCCGCAATTTCAAATGCTTTAACCATTATCTCTGGGCTATGGTTTCTTACTGCACCTGATGTTATTTCATACCCATTGCAAACAGCATCATATTGGTAAGCCAAAATATCTAGTGGATTTTTTGTTATTAATGCTTCCATGCCTCCTTGTGGCATTGAAAATGGATTATGATTAAAATCTACTGTTCCTTCATCTGATAATTCATACATTGGGAAGTCAACTATAAAGCAGAATTTATATACTCCCTTTTCAATTAAATCTAATCTTTTACCCAATTCTAATCTTACTCCACCTGCTATTTTTTGTGCTTTTTTAAATTCATCTGCAATAAAGAAAATTGCAACGTTTGGTTTAGCGCCAATTTCTTCTAACCCTTTTTTTATTTCTTTAGTTATAAATTTAGCTATTCCGCCTGTAATCTCATTTTCCTTTTCAAATTTAACCCAGGCTAATCCTTTTGCTTCTAGTTCATTTACAGCATATTCTCCCATATTATCAAAGAATTTTCTTCCTTGTTCTGCACCATTCTCTACTATTATTGCTTTTATAGTTTTTTCTTTAAAAGCATTAAATTCTGTATCTTTAAATAATTGTGTTACATCCTGTATAATTAATGGATTTCTCAAATCTGGTTTATCACTACCGTATTTTTCCATTGCCTCTTTATATGGTATACGAGGAAATGGAGTGTCTGTAATCTTCCAGTTTGTATGTTTTTTAAATATTGTTGTAAAAATATCTTCTAATACTGACAATACATCTTTTTGTTCTGCAAAACTCATTTCAAAGTCTAATTGATAAAACTCGCCTGGTGCTCTGTCTGCTCTAGGATCCTCATCTCTAAAACATGGTGCTATTTGATAATATTTATCAAATCCAGAAACCATTAACAATTGTTTAAATTGTTGTGGTGCTTGAGGTAGAGCATAGAACTCTCCTGGGTGTAATCTGCTTGGTACCAAGAAATCTCTTGCACCTTCTGGCGAAGAATTTGCAAGTATTGGTGTTTGTATTTCTGTAAAACCAAGCTCGTCCATTTTATTTCTAATAGTTTTCATTATTTCACTACGAAGTATAATTGTTTTATGCAATTTCTCGTTTCTCAAATCTAAAAATCTATATTCTAATCTTAAGTCTTCTCTTGCATCTGCTGCTTTTTCCGAATTTACTTCAAATGGTAATATGTTTTTACACGTTCCAAGCACTTCTATTTTTTTTGCTTCTATTTCTATTTCGCCTGTAGGTATTTTAGAATTTTTATTTGTTCTTTCTATTACTGTTCCCTCAACTTGAATAACACACTCTGTTACAAGATCATCTGCACAATTATCATTTACAATTATTTGAGTTATGCCAAATTGATCTCTTAAGTCTATAAATTTCATTGAGCCTAAATTTCTTATTCTTTGAACCCATCCAGCTATTACTACATTTTCTCCTACATTTTTAATATTTAATTCTCCACAATTTTTGTTTCTATACATATGTTTCCTCCCAAACCTTATGTCAAATATTCTATCATAATTTATTTAGTTGTACAAGTAAAATTTAACATTTTTCTTTTCATTACTAATTATTTATGAAACAAGGACACTCTAAAATAGAGTGTCCTTGTAATTTTAGTTGTTCAGATCTTTCCAGATAAATTCACCTGGTTCAAGAATCCAAACTTTTGAAGCAATTCTCCTTTCCCTAATTGCTTCACACATTATTCTCTTAGTGCTCATGTTACCATGCACTAAAATAACGTTTTTTATACATTCGAATCGTGATAGAAATTCTATCATCTCTTCTCCTGTACAATGTGAGCCAAACTCATTGGTCTCCATGAATTTGACATTCATTTGGCCCAGTCTTCCCATGGGAGCTGTTTCTGGTGCATAGCCTACTTTAAAAAGCATAATATTTTTGTTCTTTTTGGCATGTTCTATCCACGTACGAGAAGCTCCATCCTTGCCCATTCCAGGAGTTGTTACAACAATCTTATATTGTGGCAATGTTCTTATACCTACATTAGTAGGTACAAGAACATTGGGCTGATACGGGATTAAACCTTCAGCCAAATATTGATTGGTGTAATCAACAAGACTTTCGCCTTGTATAAAAATTGGGATATTTGCAGAAATTTTTCTTTTTTTCTGCATCTCGCCAATTTTCTTAAGGATTACCTGTCCCCGCTCCATAGCAAATACGGGAACAACTGCTGTATGACTTGGAGATCTCATCCACTCCTTTAATTCCCTTTCAAATTTGCCATGCTCCTTTTTTACTCCTGTCCCATACGTCGTTTCAGCCACAATTGTCAGTGGCAACCTATACACCCATTCTGGAAACCATGTTTGGGCAAAATTGCTTTTCTCTAAATAATCACCTGTAAACAGGTAATTCTCAGAGTAATTATGGTTCTCTACCCGGAGAAATAGCGCAGTTGCGCCCACAATGTGTGCATTTTTAAAAAATGCAAATTTTATCTCCCTTGAAAAAGAGTATAAAAATGTTTCTTCAACGTGTTTCCACTGTGAAAAAACAAAGTTGTTACTTCTTCCCAGAGATATCTGTGCTCTTCTCCTTGTCACCTCATTAGAGATGATTATTCCTTTAAAACCACTTTTAATGAGTTGCGGGATTCTTCCAATGTGGTCGTAATGTGCATGCGTCACAAACACCACATCTATTTTATCAGGTTCAAATCCGAAGAACCTATTTTTTTCTTTTTCGGCTTCTCCCTGAAATTTACCACAATCCACTAATATCCTTAGCGGTTTGTTGTCTCTTATTATAGTCACTAAGTGACTGGATCCTGTGACTTCAGAGCTTTGCGTTTCAAAAAAAATTTTCATTTTTTCTCCTTTCTGCAATATGTAATTGCATATTGACATAATGATTATACCATGTATTATCTATCCTTTCAATATTTTTCATTGTTATATATCTATATTTGCTTGATTTTTTTTAATTTGTATACTACTATAATTATATAAAATAAAAAAGGGGAGGAAATTTTATAATGAACGAACAAAAGACTGAACAAAGTGAAACAGAGTCAGTATATGACGAAATTAAAGTAGAAAAAAAAGTGGAAAGAACTGATTCCTATTTTGATGGCAAAGTCCTAGAATTAATTGGATATGGCATTTTATCTTTTCTAATAACTGCTGCTACTTTAGGAATAGCATCTGCATGGGCAGAGAAATTATTAATTGCTTATAAAATAGACCATACTATTTACAATGGAAAAAGATTAAAATTTGAAGGAACTGGCGCCTCTTTATTTGTACAAAGGTTTAAATGGATATTTTTTACTATTATAACATTGGGAATTTATAGTTTTTGGATTCCAATAAGAAAGGAACAATGGATAGTTTCAAATATTCACTTTGAAGATGAAACATTTGTAAAAGGTGAAAGCTATTTTGATGGTGGGGTTTTAGGAGTAATAGGTGTAAATTTACTTTGCAATTTCCTAACTATTATTTCTTTAGGAATACTATATCCTTTTGGAATATGTTACAAGCAAAAATGGCTTGCAAAACACACCATTATAAATCGCAAAAGAATTGTATTTAATGGAAGTTCTTTAAGTTTAATTGGTCATTATTTGTTATGGTGGTTTTTAACTGTTATTACATTTGGAATTTATGGCTTTTGGTTACCTATTAAAATGGAAAACTGGAAAGCACAAAATACTCATATAAGATTAAAAGGAGAAGAAGAGCCAAAAACTTCTATGGTCCCTGCAATTATAGCTATTATAATATTTGTTGTGCTTGTTGTATGTACTCTAGTTTCTGCTATTATTAAATATAACAATATCAAAAGCGATGACACAAGTGATAAATTTTATATTGAAAAAGTATTATTAGAGTTTAAAAACAATGTTAATAACAAAAATAATGGAAAAAATTCATTTATACAAGTGCCACTTAATTCAAGTGAATCTACTTCTTTTGATGATGATAATGAAACCACAAATACCATTAAATATACAACAAATGATTTTTATAGATATACTACTGTAACACTAATAGATAGTGTTACATATTATGGTTCACCTAGTCATGATACTGATGTAGTGGCTTCAATAGAAAATGGTTCAATTGCCATAAGCGAAAGTATGGGAGCAGTATTAATTGAAAATACTAATGCTAAATATTTATACAAAGTAACTAAATCAGTATTTAACGATATAGATTTATATTTTATAACAAAAAATAACGATTTATATGTAATACATGATCCAAATTCAAGTGATCCTAACCAACAAAAAATCAAAGTTGCCAGTGGTGTAGCTGAATTCTTAGGAAATGGCGGACCAGAGAGTATAAAAGTATTATTAACAGATGGAACAACAGAAAATATACAATATTAAAAAGAGGGTTTTCCCTCTTTTTAATATAATATATACTTTATTAAAACAAATTTTTGAAACTTTCTTGCTTATTTCTTATTCAAACAGTGCTAATATATCATCTTTTGATAATTTATTTATAAAAGTTGCATCTGTTGATAACATATTATCTATTAATTTTGCTTTTTTCTGTTGTAGTTCATATATTTTTTCTTCTATTGAGTTTTTTGTAATTAGTTTATATACTTGTACATTTCTTTTTTGACCTATTCTATATGTTCTATCTGTTGCTTGGTTCTCTGCAGACAAATTCCACCATGGGTCATAATGTATTACCATATCAGCTCCTGTAAGGTTTAAACCTGTTCCACCCGCTTTTAACGAAATTAAAAATACTTTTATATTTTCATCTGTATTAAATTTATCTACTAACTCTATTCTTTCTCCAACTTTAGTTTGTCCTGTTAATTTAAGATATTTTACTCCAATGTTTTTCAATTTTTCCTCTATTATTTCAAACATTGAAGTATAGCTTGAAAACAGTAGTATTTTGTGTCCTCCTAATACAGCATCTTGTATTATTTCTATACATTGGTTTAACTTACTGCTTTCTCCCTCATATTCTCTTAAAAATAATTTTGGATGGCAGCATATTTGTCTTAATCTCATTAACAGTGATAATATTTTTATTTGACTTTTTTCAAATCCATTTATATCTATCTGGCTCATTATTTCTTTTCTAGCTTGTGCCATATATGACATATATATATTATATTGCTCTTCTGACATTTCATTATTCAATATAGTTACAGTTTTGTCCGGAAGTTCTGTTAAAACCTCCCCTTTTGTTCTTCTTAAAACAAATGGCTCAATTTGTTTTTTTAACTTGTTCATTACATCTTCATTTTGTTCTTTTATTATAGGTGTTTCATATAGTTCTTTAAATTTTTTATATTTGTATAAATAACCAGGCATTATAAAATCAAATATTGACCATAACTCAGAAAGTGAGTTTTCTATCGGTGTTCCTGTTAATGCAAATTTTGTTTCTGCATTAATTGTTTTTATTGCCTTTGAGTTCTTTGTATTATTATTTTTTATATATTGTGCCTCATCTGCTACAACATATTTAAAACAATAATTCTTATATAAATCTATGTCTCTTTTTAAAGAATCATATGATGTAATTATTACTTGATATTTGCCTATTTCTTCTATTTTTCTTTTTCTCTCTAAGTAATCACCACTTATTACTAATGCTTTTAACGTGGAAGTAAATTTTTGAATTTCATTATACCAATTTAGTGCTAAAGAACTTGGGCATATTATTATAGAGGGCTTTACATTCCCTTTGTTTTTCTGAACATATGAAAGTATAACAGCTAATAATTGTATTGTTTTTCCTAACCCCATATCATCTGCTAAAATTCCTCCCATTTTATATTGTTCTAATGTTCTCAACCATTTATAACCTATTTTTTGATATGTTCTTAATTCTGCATTTAATTTTGGTGGAATTTTTGTACTTAAATCTATTTGCCTATCTTCTATTTGGCTAATCATATTCTTATAATACTCATTTTTTTGTATATTAGTATTAGGCATGTTTTTAAATATCTTTTCTAAATATAAAGCTCTATATATTGGCAATTTTATTGAATTTTCTTCTACATTTTCATCTTCTATTTCTATGTTATCTGTCAAATTTTCCAGAAA
>ULTZ01065590.1_pt1 | contig 10993 bp, 8 predicted proteins | sample 1957981 | NCBI WGS metagenome assembly ULTZ01 (sample SAMEA4835745, study PRJEB28245) | human gut metagenome | biome: gut microbiome; material: fecal sample | place: Denmark | collected 2008
GAGTATATATATCCAATTCGGTAGAGACCATAGCATCTGAAACATTCAAAGATTGTTCCAGCCTGGCTACAGTGACAATTCCTAATTCAGTAACAACTATAGGCCGCAATGCATTTTATGGTACAGCTCTAACGTCAATCGTTTTGGGTAGTTCGGTAAATAAAATTGAAGATTATGCGTTCTCAACAAAATCTTCCTATGAGCTTGATAGAGTGGTCTGTACTGCTGTAGCGCCTCCTTTGTGTGGCAATCGTGTGTTCAATAAGAGTAGTAAAGCCCGGTTATTTGTGCCTGCAGAGTCTATCGAACGATATAAAAAGGCGAATGTATGGAGTTACTTCCAAATTATCTCAGATTGTTCCGGCGTGTCCGATGTCGGTGCGGACGATGCCGAGGTGATGTATGATGTCTATGACATGCGTGGCGTGCGTGTCGCCGGTGGGTTGCGCGAAACCGAAGCGAATGCCGAACGGCTACCTCGCGGCGTGTATATACTTGTGTCGCCACAGGGACGCAAAAAACTTAAAATCTAAGGACAAGGACGGTTCTCCGGAATATGACGGCGATGTGCTTAAAACAGGTGTAATGATTTCCCGACCAAATGAATAATACGACCAAGGCAAGGAATGCGGGGCATGGGGCGACGGCACGCGCTGCGGCGATAGTCATTGCTGTGGCTATGAGCGTTTTAGGTGCGTCGGCGCAGGTGCTGTGGCGCGTGACGGCGGACGGTCCTGCCGGCGCCGGGCATACATCGTATGTCCTGGGAACGATGCATACGGCCGGGACAGATGTCCTTGATTCGTTGGCCGGATTGGACGGGGCGCTGGAGCATGTAGCGGCGGTATATGTAGAGGTGTTGTCTTCCGATATGGCGCTTACGCCGGAGGCTATGGCTTGCGCAATAGCCCCGAGTGACAGTACTTTGCAGCGGCTTCTGTCGCCGGCGGCGCTCGACTCGGTGTGCCGATATGTGTCCACCTTCGGCGTGGATGGCGCAAGGACGCTTGAGGCTCTTGGCCGGTTTAAGCCTGCGATGCTTGATGCGTATCTCGAAGTGCGCCGTTCGAGTGCCTCGACAGGTGTACCGATGGATATTGCGCTGCAACATCGTGCAACGGCCATGGGCAAGGATGTGCGTGCCCTCGAGACCGCCGAGCAGCAGGTGCGGATGCTTATGGGCACGCCCGTTGCCGAGCAGCTGGAGGCGCTGATGGAGTCGGTGCGTGCTCCCGAGGCGGCACAAGCGGCTTCGGACAGCCTTGTCGCCGCCTACAGATGCCAAGACCTCGAGGCCATAGGGCGCCTGCTTGCTCGTGGAATGAGGGAGGCGTACGCCGAGCGTATGGTGTATGCACGCAATCGCGCTTGGGCTGCCGTGCTTGTTCCGGAAATGCGGTGCCGCAGTGTGCTTGTGGCGGTAGGCGCCGGACATCTTGTCGGGCCTGAGGGGCTGTTGGCTATGCTTCGCAGTGCCGGATTTGACGTCAGCCCCGTCGGCGGTAGCGGACCGCGGCCGGAGCAAAGACGATGATGAGCAGACCGAAGGATGCCGCCACGGCCAAGGCCACACGCAGTGTCAGAGCTTGTGCCAAAAGGCCTATCAGCGGAGGACCGACCATAAACCCTATGAACGAAATGGACGACACCACGGTGATGGCTGTTGCCGGTGACAGTCGCGGATGGCGCCCGGCGGCGCTGTAGCATATAGGCACAACTGTGGACATGCCCAAGCCAACCAACAGGAAGCCAAGGGTGGCTGTCACAAGATACGGGAAAGCCGTGGCTATCAGCAGGCCCGCAACGATGCTTGCGCCACTGATGCGTAAAACATGAGCCGCATCATACCGCGTGATAAAGCGGTCGGCGACAAATCTCCCGAAAGTCATCGCCGCCATTCCCGCAATGTATCCGGCACGTACCAACGCTTCCGGAGGGCATACCACCGTAGCCATATACACCGACGACCAATCATAAACCGTGCCCTCGCAGAACATTCCGCCAAAGGCGACAAAGCCCAGCATGATGATTACGCCGTCAAGACGCCCGAATCCGTGACGGCCGCCGTCATCCTCGGCCTTCTCGACCGAATGTTGCAGCTTCGAGTCGTCCATAAGGCGTAACCCCATGGGTAGGGTGACGCCCACGCATAGTATCGACACCACGGCATAATGCACCCATAACGGCAGCCCGGTGAGAACGAAGCCGGTACCCACGAGGCCGCCCAATAGCCCGCCGAGGCTCCATAGTCCGTGAAAAGTCGATAATATCGAGCGCCCGTAAAGTTTCTCTAATTCCACCGACTGAGTATTCACCGAGATGTTGAGAATATTGGCCGCCATGCCGAAGAGGAACAGTACGACAAATAGCGACACGAACGTCGGCGCCTGACTGATGGCAAAGAGCACTGCGGCATACGCCACCAAAGACACTCGCAGCACCATGCGGCTGCCCCAGTGCGCTATCACCATAGCCGAGATGGCCATCATCGCAATCTGTCCCGCCGGTATGGCAAAAAGCAGAGCCCCCAGGCTGCCATCGTCCAGCGACAGCGCCGCCTTGACATCCGGGATGCGCGACGCCCACGAGGCGAACACCATTCCCATAGCCAGATAATACACACTGATAGCGCGCCTTATGCGCTTACGTTGCATATCATTCATACTCTTAATATATAGCAGACAAACCTAACATTTCGCAGCCGTGCATACGCACTATACCGTTGTACGTCACTGCATTTTTCCCTTAAATCCGCGAAGCATTCAATCTTATGAATATGCCTTCGCAATTGCGCTGCAAAATTAGCAATAAATCCGTGATGCACAAAAGCCCGTTACAATTACATCTGCTTGAATATATTACCACGTCCTCAGTAGTCCGGGATTCCACCCGTGGTATATGTCAAATGGTTTCTGCCTTCTAAGCAGACGGCTTCGTTGTGTATCATTATAATCCTACATCAAACCGCAACCAAGTTCCAAGCCTCGGCAAATTCGGGGGCGTTGTATATCATTATAATCCTACATCAAACCGCAACCTGGCAGAATTGCTGAAGAGCTTCGTACCGGTTGTATATCATTATAATCCTACATCAAACCGCAACTGGTGGCCGTATCGGGGGCAGACTAACGAGGTTGTATATCATTATAATCCTACATCAAACCGCAACTTGTACCGTAAACGATAGGCAATAGTGCCTGTTGTATATCATTATAATCCTACATCAAACCGCAACTTTCACCACTAAACGATATATCAAAGGTGAGTTGTATATCATTATAATCCTACATCAAACCGCAACTACAACGATGAGCGTGATATCCCCTCGGAAGTTGTATATCATTATAATCCTACATCAAACCGCAACTATGGAGATAACGATGACAAAAGAGGCTTGTTGTATATCATTATAATCCTACATCAAACCGCAACCTACACATGCCCCTCTACATAGCCGACCGTGTTGTATATCATTATAATCCTACATCAAACCGCAACTAGGCAATATATGTGCCGTCGGACTGTTTGTTGTATATCATTATAATCCTACATCAAACCGCAACTCTGTCGCTGGTAACTCGAGCAATAATACTGTTGTATATCATTATAATCCTACATCAAACCGCAACATTTATAATGAGTACTACCGTGATCAAAATGTTGTATATCATTATAATCCTACATCAAACCGCAACAAAATGCAGGAGTATTTCAATGCTAAGGAAGTTGTATATCATTATAATCCTACATCAAACCGCAACTTCGCATCTTCTTCTGATTCTGATACTGGTGTTGTATATCATTATAATCCTACATCAAACCGCAACCCGAAGGGTGTTCTTGGTTCAGATGGTCAAGTTGTATATCATTATAATCCTACATCAAACCGCAACCTTATGCAGCAAGTGGATGTCTACATGCAGTTGTATATCATTATAATCCTACATCAAACCGCAACTACAACGATGAACGTGACATTCCCTCGGAAGTTGTATATCATTATAATCCTACATCAAACCGCAACTATATCGTAAAGTACATTTCTGCTTCTGGCGTTGTATATCATTATAATCCTACATCAAACCGCAACTGAAATCAATAAGGCTAAATGGGACTCTCTGTTGTATATCATTATAATCCTACATCAAACCGCAACCTCGTTTTCAAGTCTCGTATAAAATCGGATGTTGTATATCATTATAATCCTACATCAAACCGCAACAAATGAGAGAGACGGCAAAAAAAAAGCACGTTGTATATCATTATAATCCTACATCAAACCGCAACTATACTTGACAATTATTGCTGAGTGACACAGTTGTATATCATTATAATCCTACATCAAACCGCAACAGTTCGGAACTAATCCTGTCACTTTACCTTGTTGTATATCATTATAATCCTACATCAAACCGCAACCGTTATGCTGAGTATCGCTATAATCCTAATGTTGTATATCATTATAATCCTACATCAAACCGCAACGCGCTAACTTCACAGCCGGCGCCGGGGCTAGTTGTATATCATTATAATCCTACATCAAACCGCAACTCGATGAACCTCTCCCCACGTAAGCGCGGAGTTGTATATCATTATAATCCTACATCAAACCGCAACATCTATGAGTACCTATCGTTCCCCCTACATGTTGTATATCATTATAATCCTACATCAAACCGCAACATGTTGTCGTATGTCCCCGATATTGCATACGTTGTATATCATTATAATCCTACATCAAACCGCAACTACAACGATGAGCGCGATATACCCTCGGTAGTTGTATATCATTATAATCCTACATCAAACCGCAACAATCACTCGCACGATGATTGACACAATCGGTTGTATATCATTATAATCCTACATCAAACCGCAACTTCGGATGACCGTGTTCTTCCTGAGCGTCGTTGTATATCATTATAATCCTACATCAAACCGCAACCTTGGCCTCAATACGGTACAAATCCTGTCGTTGTATATCATTATAATCCTACATCAAACCGCAACTATCTTGCAGCTCAGACTGGAGAAACTCCTGTTGTATATCATTATAATCCTACATCAAACCGCAACCTATGCCAAGGCTCTCGAACTTAAAGAACAAGTTGTATATCATTATAATCCTACATCAAACCGCAACGATGTCGAAGCGCAATACTCGTACGTCAAGGTTGTATATCATTATAATCCTACATCAAACCGCAACTATCGCAGCGTAATTCACTAATACAAAGAAGTATATAGCGCATGTGCGGGATAGAAAACGCCGTGTAGGCTTGTGTTCTGTGGCAAAGGTACGCATTTTTTTGCGAACCATAGAGCGCTGACGTCAGCGAAAATCAATAAAACTCCAGTTGAAGTTGAACGGGAATTTTTGAATCTTTAATTCGTGAGGTCTTAGAACTTTCGGGCTTACCCCAATAATTGTATATCTTAGAGAATTGTTTGTCTGTCACCGAGAGGATTTTCACATTCCCCTCATCGGGAAAGATGTGTGTAACCTTGTCGATTAGGGCATCCGCGTGCTGATATGAGGGACAGTGGCACACATATACCGAAAACTGCATCATCTTAAAGCCTAAAGCTTCGATGTCTTTGCGGAACTTGGTCGCCTGCTTCCGCTGCTGCTTGGTACAGACCGGAAGATCAAAAAATAAGAATAGCCACATGATATGATAAGCATTTATTCGGTTGTGTGTCATGGAATTTGTGGTAGAGTTAGAACTTGAGATTTGCGTAGTATGTACGAGCTGAGCGATGCCGTAGTAGATGAGAGCGCCAGCATAAGAGGTCGCATCACATCGCCGCACAATACGTCGCAGGTCAAGACTTTGAGCAACCGCGACTTTGTTTTTTTATTGATGGTGGCTTGGCCTTGTTTCCATAGTTCATACACAACTATATCGACAAAGGGTCTGAACGGCTCCATAACGTCGTCCGCCAAAGGGAAGGCGTTGTAGCGGTTGCGATGGAAGATGCCGAATGCAGGAGATACTCCCGAACCTATCAGAGCGCGGATGGTTGCAGCTCGCAGTATGGCATATCCGTAATTAAGTAAGGCGTTAATGCCATCTCCTTCGCGGTCGCGGACAAAGGCTTCATCGAACATTTCCGTCCAATAAAGCCGGGCGGCCACACCTTCTCGATTGGTGGTATCGCCGCTGAGTACATTGCGTACGTGCGGCGACAGAATGTCGCCATCAAGTCCGCAGAGGTCGAGAACCCGCTTTTGATTGGCAATCTTTGCCGTAATGATCTGCTTCCACGCCTGTTTGAGCTGCGGCAGGGTCATTTGGCATTGCGCTCTCAGTACTTCACTTTGAGTAGTGTTTCCTTCGAGCGGTGTAACAATTGTCGCCGGGCAATGCTTCCCATCGCAAATGACAACCATCACATTTGCAGCGGCAAGAGCGTTCAGGAGAGGTAGGGTTACGGTCGTCACCATGTCCTCCAATATCAAGATTCCGATATTGGCGACCGGGCGTGTAATCGGCTCCTCGCCGTCCGCCCCTGCGATTACCAATAAGTGGTTTCGCAGAGACAGACGACGTGGCGTCGATATTACGATGGTCTGCTTAATCATGTTTCAGAAACTTGATTTTGCCAAGTACATCGATGGTGAAGTCCTGATTTTGGATGAGGGCCTTAAACTTGCTGCTGCTAACCATTATGTGTGGCCGCAGTAGTTCTCCGGTTTTATAGTCTCCGGCCACTCCTTTCCCAGCCCTTGTATACTGCGAATACCTGAGATTGACTCGTCCATCAGTCTTAATCATTGTTACCACATACAGCCTACGACATAGTTCGGCGGCGGAGGCATTGTATATCTCCTCCGGCGATTTTTCATAGAGCAGTACCGAATCGCCCTGGCGCAATACAGCTTTGAGGCGATAACCGTTCTCGTCTACGGGAGGATATAGCTCGGTGCGGTTGCCTAACTTGAAGTGAGATGCCGCGGCCAGATTATTGACGATACGGAACGATCGTTTGGCTTTAGCGGTAGATCCTTCCGGCAGAACTTGCTCGTATATGGCAATGCAATAATTGCCGTCGTTTGTGAAGTGTCCGGTTCTCTTATACTCGTGCCGCGATATGTCGCGGTGCTTGCGGATGTTGAGCGGACGTGTAACGTTCGGAGCATAGCATCTTACCTTTTTGATCTGTATGCCCTTGGCCTCGTTCATCCATATAGGCTCGGAGAAAGCAACATCGCCTTTGGCGTCATAAGCTTCTTGTACCTTTTGCCGCACAACCGAGTCGACAATGTTTTTGATATCCTTCTGTTTTAGAGATCCTATCGAGTTGCGCACGACATATTTCACTTCGCCGTCATGTTCGATGGTACCGTAATTAGTATCCATATGTAAGCGCAAACGTGCCGTATCGCTTTCGGATATGTGTGATGGTTTAGGGCCTTTTATATGATGGCTGCCGGTGAACCTGATACGGCGGCGCACCTGTTTCGGAGCATTGTCTGTGAAGTCGTATGATATTAAGGTTTCGGCCTGTATGCGCCGCATATCATCCACGAAACCTTCCCACGGTTCGGGCACTGACGGGCGTTCTCTGTCGGCGTATCCGTTCAGATGGTACGAGGCCGCAAGACGTTGGTAGTCACCTCTGCCGATGCACGCGATTACGACTGCATCCACTTGATGGTGCGTATGGTTGTCGCGAGATTTTTTCTCATCTGTGCTCTGCAGTTTCCATGCTTTGCGGAAGTCGGCCGTTGCAGCGCCCTTGACAATGGACACATCATCGAATAGGGACTTTAAGAACAATCGTGCATATCGAGCCACGATACCAGCAGTGGCGCCCTGACGGCGGCTGAAATCTTCGGGCACTTCGGTCATTTCAAACCGGTGGTATTTATTGCGCCAATAAGTCTGCTGCAGTTCCAACGAATGTCGCTTTTGAATTATGCGGTCCTTTTGGCTCTTATCCATAGACGCATTTGTGCGGCAGCGGCGGATTTGTTTCTGCAAGTCGTCGGCCTTTTCTTTCATAAATGCCACTCGCTGCATCACTTCGTCTGCATTGGCCAATTCGCTCGGGAGTCTTGTCTTCTTCACATCGCGATTGAAGCGCGAATCGCAGAGCGTGAGGTTCTCCATAGTGCTGTCTCCGCCACGGCTGCGAGGAATTGTATGCTCAATGTCATATTTAGAATCAGGCCCGAAGATGTCGCAAAATCCGATTTGTTTGCCGGTGTACAGACATTTCTTGTGTTGTTCGTCCCAGAGTATATATTTGTCAATATCTGTTTCGGACGCGTTATTGATTCCTTGTTCTTTGAGCGCAGCTTTGGCTTTGGCACGCTCACTTTCATTGAGTTTGTTCTGCCGCCTTATTGCAGCTCGCATATTTGCATCGTTAAGTTCGCGGCCGAGCTCGATATGCACCTCGGTGCCGCGGTCAATTATGCCCTTGTCCAACAAGGCGTTGACCACGTGACGAATACGATGCAGCGAGCGCATTGCCATCGGGTTGCGTATCGAAGATATACGCGGAGAGCCCAGGCGCATACGGTCTTGTTCGTCAGGTCGAACATGAGGATATGTCTCGAGGTCTGACGGATGGTATAGGCGGTTCAGCGTTTTATGGTCTATATGGTATTTCTCGGCAAGGAAATTCTTGAGCCATTGGTACATGGTACACTCGCAAGTTTTCTTGTCGTACTCGTTGAGGCATTCGACGGCCATATCTACCGCCGCCTTGCGCATGTCGTCGTTATCTCGAACATATGCCGGCAGTACGGCATCTATATTGGCAAGCATTACGGCATACGAATATATCATGCCTCCACGCATATACGGCAGAATCTTGCGTATCACCTTGTGGCTTAAGGATGCGTAGGCACTTACCATCTTGATGCCGGCCACCTTTTTTGCCGTGTCTGCTTCTATGCCGAGATTTGTCTCGAGCCAGACCTCCAATTTGTCGTCATTGTCGAAAAATGATAGTGCATGCCATACGTCATTCACTTTGTCGTCGAGCTTTTTGCCTTCACCTTTTGCGTACTGTGCATCGATAACGGCTTTCCAGTCCGGTCCAAGTGCGGCTACCATTCCGGCTGTGAACGGCGAACCGGAGATGCCCATATCCATCGGATAGTTGAACAGAATGTCCTTGTCGCCATCTGTCTTGTAGTATCCGTAGCACTTCTTGCCATACCTTTTGATATATGGTTTGACAAGTTCCTTAGCTATATCCTCGAAATCAAAGTTCGATTTGGATTTTCGTTGGAACAACGGAATTATAGCCTCTCGTTCCTCATCCCAAAGCGGGCGAAGCATATCATCATCGGGCGTTTTCATCCTTATTTGATTTAAGGTCTGCAGCATGCGCATTTCCTCAAAATCGGGATGGCTTGCCTGACAGCGGGACTTTGCCGGCTCGAAGAGACAATGCCCCACGGTGTGTTTTTGTGATTTGAGCGGGCGCTGGTCAAATAGCACGTGCTCAAGGCGGTTGACGGTATCTTCGTCCAATTCCTGGCGGCGACATATCGCATAGAATTCTTCGACATAATGGTTGTCGCGAGAAGTGTACTGATTGCGAATCCTTTTGCCTTCTTTGTAAAGTTTTTCGAAGTATTCGGCAAGGTATTCGCAGCCTTCATCCTTAATTTTCTGCGACAATCCCGATATAGCCTCTTTGACTTTACCTTTTTCGTCATCATTGGATTGATCCTTGCGGTTCGAGCGAAATCCTCGGCGTTGTGCTATATGATAGAGCGCACGTCCAAGGATATAACGTTGGGCTTCCTGCGTCAAATCCAATTTTTCGTGCAGGCATATAACTCGATATCGATAAGGTGTAATCGCGTTGTCGTCATCGGTCCCCAACCACTGCATAAACTCTGGCGTAGCCGGATAGACTTTTTTCAGTCGCCATTGCGACAGTAATTCGGGAGACAAAGCGGGACACCATCCTAACTCGCTCAGAATGCGTAAGAGGCGTATCTTTCGTAGCTTACGTCTGTAAAAGCCGCGTCTCATTGCCCGATAGGATGTGCGCTCCGCAGCCTTGGACACTTCTTTGCCTTGTTCCTCCTTTACACCCTCGGTGAATATGTGCACACCGCTGTCTACCAGCGAGCATTGGTCTCCAAGACGGTCTATAACAGCCCATCCGATACTATTTGTGCCTGTATCCAATCCGAGGATACGTTTTTTCTCGTTACTTTCCATATAAATTGTTTTTAGGGATATTTCTAAACTTACTCAAATCATCCACAGTGTTGATTTGTTAAATAATGCCAAATTTACAAACTTTTTTTGGATATCCCAAAGCATTGGCTTAAATTTGTCGCAAGATAAGTAAAATCCTACATCTTATCGCAATAAGGCAGTAATTGCCGAAGGATTTATTCCTATGCCCTCGCTTCGGTGAGGGCTTTTTTATTATAACCGGTTTTATCCTAAATGCAGATAATGAACTGCGCACCGCAAGTTATGCAAATAACTTGCGGTGCATAGTGCGCATTTTTCACAAGCGCTTTTATAAATGGTGTTATGTCTTTCTGCGTTAGAGTGGCGTCTGATTTGCTTACTTTTGGAAATGGTTAAATGAAACGCGATATTTTTAGTTGTTCGGGGTTATCGGCGGAGGAGGGCGGTGCGGCGGGAGCCATCGGGGTAGATGTCGGTGCGAATAATTAATGTGGAATGTTGAATGTGGAATGTGGAATTGGCGGATGCTGATTTCCTTGTGATATCGGCGGATGCGGGGGCCGGGAGGGGACGGCCGAGGAGGTCGTGATAGAGGGTGGCGATGGGGTGGATGTCGGGGGTGTCGATGCTGATGTCGGATATGCCTTGGTGGTCAAGGTGGTACTTGAGGCCGGCGGCGGCATCGATGGCTCCGAGACCCCAGCGGGGGTTGGTGGGGTCGGGGAGGTTGGTGCGTGCGCTATGGGCAACGATGTCGCGTATGTCTTGTGCCGAGAGCGTGCGGTCGGCTTGTAGCCAGAGTGCGACGATGCCGG
>ULTZ01033004.1_pt1 | contig 10979 bp, 6 predicted proteins | sample 1957981 | NCBI WGS metagenome assembly ULTZ01 (sample SAMEA4835745, study PRJEB28245) | human gut metagenome | biome: gut microbiome; material: fecal sample | place: Denmark | collected 2008
ATAATTAATCAGGAGGATGTTATGTATATAATAGCGGGACTTGGTAATCCGGGTAAAGAATATATGGGAACAAGACATAATGCAGGTTTTTCAGTAATAGACGAGCTTGCAGACAAATATAATATCAGTGTGGACACAGCAAAGCACAAAGGACTTATCGGAAAAGGCGTAATAGCAGGTCAGAAAGTAATACTTGTTAAGCCTATGACATATATGAATAATTCAGGCGAGTGTATAAGAGAAGTTATGGATTATTACAAATGTGATATAGATGATTTTATTGTTATCTTCGATGATATAAGTCTTGACGTAGGTAAACTAAGACTCCGTGCAAAGGGAAGTGCAGGTGGACACAATGGAATCAAGAGTATAATAGCACATCTTGGAAGCGACAAGTTCAAGAGAATAAAGTTCGGAGTCGGCGATAAGCCTAAGAACTGGGATCTTGCAGACTGGGTGCTTGGGAAATTTCCTACAGAGGAATATGCAACATTAAGAGAGGCTAATAAGAAAGCCTGTGAAGCTGTAGAATGCATACTTACAGATGGAATAGAAAGTGGTATGAATAAATATAACGGATAACTGGTGGTATAATATGAAAGCAATATTTGAGCCGGTGTATAATACAGCCGGTGTGGAACAACTTAATAAAGAGCTTGCTAAAGATGGTGGCAGAACAGTAATGGTAAGTGGCTGTATTGACACGCAGAAGCTGCATTTTTCAAGTGCTATAGCCAGCAATTATAATTTCCAGCTTGTTATAACCAGTGACGAGGGGAAAGCAAGGGATATGGCGGAGGATGCCAGATTCTTTAACGGTGGAAATGTAATGTATTATCCTGCGAAGGATGTAATATTTTATAACGCAGATGTGCAGGGACGACAGATTGCCGGAGAGCGAATCAGATGTATAGCAGCCATAATTGACAGATTGAATAAATCGGACATCGCCAAATCTGGAATGGAGAAATCAACAGAGGAAGCTTCAGATGGACCGCTTACAATAGTGACAACCATTGATGGAATATCAGATATGCTTCTTCCAGTCGACAGATTCAGGAGGGCAGTAATTAACCTTAAGAAGGGTGACATACTCGATGTAGAGGATATGGCAAAGAAGCTTACTGCTATGGGATTCGAGAGATTCGGAATGGTTGAAGCCAGAGGACAGTTTGCCATAAGAGGCGGAATAATTGATATATTTTCATATACAGACGAAGCACCTGTGAGAATTGAATTGTGGGACGATGAGATAGACTCAATTAGGGCATTTGATGCAGACAGTCAGCGTTCCATTGAGAACTATAAGAGTTATACGGTATTTCCTGCAACAGAGTTCCTTTTTACAGAGGATGAGATAGAGCAGGGAATTGAAAAAATCAGACATGAAAAAGATGAACAGATGAAGCTGTTCGGAGCAGATAAAAGAAAGCGCACTAAGGAACAGATAGAGGCTGGCAATCATCTTAACAGAATGTTAGATGACGCGTTAAGAACAGGAGATTACAGCAAATTCATATATACATTTGCAGACAGAGTGAGCAGTCTGGCAGAGTATTTCCCTAAGGGAGATACTCTTATTGTCGTAGACGAACCTGCAAGGCTTAAGGAACACAGCGACATGACTTTCTATGAGTACAGTGAGAGTATGAAGAACAGATTAGAAAGCGGTTATGTGCTACCAAGTCAGACACATATGTTTATGGATATGGAGACAGCCGTTCTTTCAATGAACGGACATAAGCAGCTTGTGCTGACAACACTTGAATACACACCGGAATTCTTTGGGATAGATTATTCAATGCATATTGAAGCGAGAAGCATAAGCTCATATAATAACAGCTTTGAATATCTTTCAGATGACATAAGAAAGTACAAACGCAATAAATATGCAGTTCTTCTTGTGTGCAGCTCAAGAACAAGAGCTAACAGAATTGTTGATGACCTCGGAAGGCTTGGGATTGAGAGCTTCTATACAGAAGACAGCAATAAATCCATGGCAGGCGGGCTTGTGATGGTTACTTACGGAAGCCTTCACAGAGGATTTGAGTATCCGCTGCAGGGATTTGTGTGTATTGCCGAGACTGACATATTTACAGAGAAGAAGCGCAAGAAAGTAAAGAAGAAGGAGTACGATGGCAAGAATATTGCCGGCTTTAATGAACTTAATATTGGCGATTATGTTGTTCATGAGAATTACGGTATAGGCCAGTACAAGGGCATTGAGAAGATTAAGGTTGAAGGTGTTGAGAAGGATTACATCAAGATATCTTACGCAGATAACAGCAACCTTTATGTGCTCGCAACACAGCTTGACCGTCTGCAGAAATATGCGGGTTCAGATGTAGAGAAAAAGCCAAAGCTTAATAAGATTGGCGGTTCAGAGTGGGGAAAGACCAAGTCAAAGGTTCATTCAGCCGTTGAAGAAGTGGCTAAAGACCTTGTTGAGCTGTATGCCACGAGACAGAGAATAGAAGGATACCAGTTTGGACCGGATACGGTATGGCAGCAGGAATTTGAGGAAATGTTCCCTTATGAGGAGACAACAGACCAGTTAAATGCGATAGAAGACACGAAGCATGACATGGAAAGCCGCAGGGTAATGGACAGACTTATATGTGGAGATGTAGGCTATGGTAAGACAGAGATTGCGATAAGAGCAGCATTTAAGGCGGTTCAGGAAGGAAAGCAGGTTGCTTATCTTGTACCGACAACAGTACTTGCAAGCCAGCATTTTACCACATTTGAACAGAGAATGAAGGACTTTCCGGTTACGGTAGCCCAGTTGTCGAGCTTCAGAACCTCAGCACAGAATAAGGAGACTATTGAGGAACTTAAGAAGGGCATGGTTGACATTGTAATAGGCACACACAGGCTTCTTTCTAAAGACGTGGTGTTCAAGGATCTGGGACTTCTTATTATTGATGAGGAACAGCGTTTTGGTGTTACACACAAGGAGAAGATTAAGAAGTTAAAGAATAATGTTGATGTACTTACGCTCAGTGCCACTCCGATTCCAAGAACGCTTCACATGAGCCTTGCGGGAATCAGGGATATGAGTGTTCTTGAAGAGCCTCCGGTTGACCGTGTTCCGATACAGACTTTCGTTACAGAGCATAATGATGAGATGATACGAGAGGCAATCACAAGAGAGCTTGCCAGAAACGGTCAGGTATACTATGTATACAACCGTGTAAGAAGCATTGATGAGGCGGCTGCACACATTCAGGAGCTTGTTCCTGATGCAAATGTGGCATATGCCCACGGTCAGATGGCTAAACGGGAGCTTGAGAAGATAATGTGTGATTTCGTTAATGGTGAGATAGATGTGTTGGTGTCTACAACTATAATTGAAACGGGTATGGATATATCCAACTGCAACACAATGATAATTGAAGATGCAGATCGTTTTGGACTTTCTCAGCTTTATCAGCTAAGAGGAAGAGTTGGCAGAAGCTCAAGGACTGCGTATGCATTTTTACTGTACAGAAGAGATAAGGTACTGACAGAGGTAGCGGAGAAGCGACTCAGCGTAATCAGGGAATTTGCGGATTTTGGTTCGGGTTTTAAGATTGCGATGAAAGATCTGGAAATCCGAGGTGCAGGAAATGTGCTTGGAAACAGCCAGCACGGTCACATGGCGGCTGTAGGATACGACCTGTACTGTAAAATGCTTAATCAGGCGGTCAACAATCTTAAGGGAATTAAGAATGAGTATGAGTTTGAGACAACAATAGATGTAGATGTGGATGCTTATATTCCGGCAACATATATTAAGAGTGAGTACCAGAAGCTTGATATATATAAGAGAATTGCTGCACTTGAGAACATGGATGAATTATCAGATATGAAGGACGAGTTATCAGACAGATACGGAAGTGTGCCATCATGCGCCGACAATCTGCTTATGATTGCGCTTATCAAGTCAAAGGCACATAAACTTGGCATGATAGAGATAAAGGGCGGCGTTGCGCATCAGGAATCAGGAACAGCAGTATGGCGTACAGTTATGACAGTTTATCCTAAGGCTGAATTAGACCCGGATGCTATAAAGAAGCTTCTTGACGAGTATGGCGGTGCAATCCAGATGAGAGTAGACGCCAATCCTGCATTTATATGGACTGTAACTAAGAAAAAATTCACTAATGCGAAGGAATATCTTAAGGGGTTTAATGCGTTGATGGATGTGTTTATTGAGAGGCTGATGGTGAAGTCGTGAGACGGTATATTGCTTGGATGAGCTGGTGCAGTTGTGATATGTAGTTGTACTATGCCAAGCAAATTTTTTGGTGTGTGGGGAGAGACCTACTAAACAGGCAGAAGTGGTTTGTTTAGTAGGTTTTTTAAGAGTGATAAGCCAGCTTATGTAAGAGCGAATCAGGCGAAGACCTACTAGGATGAAGTGTAATGGAAGATTAGTAGGTGAATTAGCTAGGGAAAAGAGATGGAGAGCAGGAGTTGACCTACTAAACAGGCAGAGATAGGTGAGTTAGTAGGTCTTTTACGCATGATATGTCAGCTTATGTAAGCAAGAATGAGGAAAAAGACCTACTAAAGCAAAGTGTTATGAAAGATTAGTAGGCCAAAGCTGAAAATCTTACATTAACAGTTGACAACCTCGAAAGATGTGTTATAATTCAAAACAGTTTAACGCTTTAAAGCGTAACGGTTTAAAGCGAAACAATCTCAAGAGGGAACAATCCCAAAGGGGTACAATTCCAAAAGGAAACAATTTCAGGGAGAAATTTTACAGGAGGAAACAGGTTATGGCAGAAAACAGGGGTAATTTGACTTCATACAGACCAGACATCAAGGTTATGGACTGTACATTAAGAGATGGAGGTCTTGTGAATAATTTTGAATTCACTGATGAGTTTGTTAAAGATCTTTATGAAGCTAATGTGGCAGCAGGCGTTGATTATATGGAATTTGGATATAAGGCTGATAAGGATATATTTGATGAGAAAGAATTCGGAAAGTGGAAGTTCTGTAAGGAAGAAGATATCAGAGCTATTGTTGGCGAGAATGATACACCACTTAAGATATCAGTTATGGCTGATGTCGGAAGAACTAATATGAAGAGAGATATTCCACCTAAGTCAGAGTCAGTTGTTGATATGGTGAGAGTTGCAACATATATTAATACAATTCCGGCAGCTATTGAGATGGCTAACTACTGTTCAGATATGGGATATGAGGTTACAGTAAATATTATGGCGATATCAACAGCAGGTGAGAATGAGTTAGACCTTGCATTAGAGCTTCTTGTATCACAGAGCAAGGCACAGTATATATACCTTGTTGACAGCTATGGTTCATTATACCCGGAGCAGGTAAGAAGACTTGCTGACAAATACATTAAGATAGCAGAGAAGTATGGAAAGAGCGTTGGTATTCATGCACATAACAACCAGCAGCTTGCATTTGCCAATACAATCGAGGCATGCTCAATCGGCGTAAGCCTTCTTGATGCAACAGTAAGCGGAATGGGAAGAGGTGCAGGTAACTGCTATTCAGAATTATTATTAGGGTTCTTAAGAAATCCTAAGTTTAATATAGTTCCAGTGCTTGAGTTTATTGAAAAGCATATGGTTCCACTTAAGGCATCAGGTGTTGTATGGGGATGTGATGTACAGTACATGCTTACTGGTCAGACTAATCAGCATCCAAGAACAGCAATTGCATTTACTAAGGCAGAAAGAACCGATTATGCTAAATATTACACAGAAATTACCGGAGATGAGTAATGAAATGTTGACATGACATTTTTAAGAGCGTAAAATATGCTCAAAATCGTGTAAAACATTTTTTACATTGGTATCTTTAGATGAAAGGAAGTACTAACAATGGAAAAGAAGAATATTGATTGGTCAAGCCTTGGCTTTGGTTACATCAAGACTGACAAGAGATTCGTAGCCAACTATAAAGATGGCGCATGGGATAACGGAACACTTACAGAGGATGACAAGGTTGTCATTAACGAGTGTGCAGGAGTCCTTCAGTATGCACAGACATGTTTTGAAGGTCTTAAGGCTTATACAACAGAGGATGGTCACATTGTTATGTTCCGCCCAGATTTGAATGCAGCAAGAATGAAAGATTCATGTGAGAGACTTGAAATGCCAGTTTACCCAGAAGATAAGTGGGTAGAGGCAGTTGCTAAGACAGTAGAAGCTAATGCAGCATGGGTACCACCTTTTGGTTCAGGTGCTACACTTTATGTCCGTCCATACATGTTCGGAAGTAACCCTGTTATCGGAGTTAAGCCTGCTGATGAATATCAGTTCAGAGTACTTACAACTCCAGTAGGTCCTTACTTCAAGGGCGGTGCTAAGCCTATTACTATCAAAGTTTCAGATTTTGATAGAGCAGCACCACACGGAACAGGACATATCAAGGCTGGACTTAACTATGCAATGAGCTTACATGCTATTATGACAGCACATGAAGAAGGATATGCAGAGAACATGTACCTTGACCCAGCAACAAGAACTAAGGTTGAGGAGACAGGTGGCGCTAACTTCATCTTCATCACTAAAGATGGTAAGTTCGTAACACCAAAGTCTAATTCAATTCTTCCATCAATCACACGCCGTTCATTAATGGTTGTTGCTAAGGAATATCTTGGATTAGAGGTTGAAGAAAGAGAAGTTCTCTTTGATGAAGTTAAGGATTTTGCAGAGTGTGGTCTTTGTGGTACAGCTGCAGTTATCTCACCTGTTGGAAAGATTAACGACCATGGTAAGGAAATCTGCTTCCCAAGCGGAATGGAGAAGATGGGTCCTACAATCCAGAAGCTCTATGATACATTAACAGGTATCCAGATGGGCAAGATTGAAGCTCCTAAGGGATGGATTTACACAATCGCTTAATTGATATTCTTTAAATGTTTATTCGGTCTGGACAAGTGTTCAGACCGATTTTTTAATTTTCTAAAGTAGATTTTACATTAAAAATGTGATAACATACTAATATAACAGACGTTAGTAAAGAGGTGCAGCAGTATGTCAGAAGTCGGAACTAATGAACGTTTATTGCGTTCTGATGTAACATTAGAAGAAAGCAGAAAGATAGAGAGAGTGCTTAGAAGAAACAATATATCATATTTTGAGAAGTGGAATTTCCACACAGGTGTGTTCAAGTTCCTTAATAACAGCAAGAATTCTAAGTGCGATATATATGTTCATATGGATTCTATGGACAAGGCAAAGGAATTGCTTGCAGATATGTAGAATATATTTATAACAGAATATGTCTAAGATAATGGTCAGAGTGATTTACTCTGGCCTTTTTTTATGCTATAATTTTTTCACTTTGTGTGAAAGGATAGAAATTATGACAAAGAAAAGGATAGCATTGAAAATAGTAAGGAGAGTAGGAATATGTATTCTTACCACAGTGGTTCTGCTTCTCATAGGACTGTTTGGCGTTGTAAGAATTATGGAATTCGGACCATCAAAGACAGCAAGAAATCTGTTTGTTAATTCAGCAATGGAATCAAGTGCAGGAGGAATACTTGTAACACTATTTTTTTCAGATGAAGAGATAGCCAGAATAAGAGCAATCAATTCCATACAGAAGACAGATGAAGTGACAGATTCTTCGCTTATATCAGATACAACAATTCTTACACAAGAAGAAAAATCAATGATAGAGGTTATTGATATAGAGAAGGATACTTACAGAGGTAAGATGATGATTGTAAGAGACCCATCAAGAGTTATGGTAGGAACAAGCGGAGAATATGGGAAAAGCTGTAAGGGAAAGAAAGTATCAGAGATAGCGGAAAGCTATGGCGCAATTGCTGCGACTAATGCCGGCGGTTTTCGGGATGCAGGAGGAGTAGGAACAGGTGGCGAGCCGGATGGACTTGTTATATCAGAAGGCAGGTTAAAGTGGGGGTCACTGGGAACAACTTATGGAATTATAGGTATAGACAATAATAATGTACTAGTAGTGGGAGATATGACAGCACAGGCGGCACTTGACCGGGGAGTAAGAGATGCCGTAAGCTTCGGGCCGGTGCTTGTTGTTAATGGAGAAGCGGTTGAAGTTAATGGGAGCGGAAGCGGTCTTAATCCAAGAACAGCAATCGGACAGAGAGAAGATGGTTCAATACTGCTTGTAGTAATAGATGGACGCCAGGTAAACAGTCTGGGAGCGTCATATTCAGATGTGATAGAGCTCATGCTTGAGTATGGTGCAGTTAATGCGGCTAATCTTGATGGTGGTTCATCATCACTTATGTATTACAATGGAGAATACATCAACAGTTGTGCATCAATGTATGGACCAAGAGATTTACCGACAACAATAATTGTTAAATAAATGTTTAAAAAGGGGCAGGCCGGAGGCTGAGAAAATAATGATTAAAAAGACAATAAAAATCCCGTTATTCTGGAAAATATATATAATAGTTGTCACCATAGTACTGATAGGATTTGTTGTACTGTGGAGCATCCTGTGGACAGCTTTAGAAAAGTATGAGCAGTCACGACCAGAGTATGCTATGGATAAGATAACTGAACAGATACAATTACAGGATACAGGAGATTTCACAAAGTATGTACACACGGGGGAAAACGCTTATGAAGGCAGTGAAGCGTTAGATGAAGCTGTGAGAGAATATATTAAAAATGTATTATGTGAGGGAGCGTGGGCATACACTAAGAAATCTGGTGAGTACACTAATGATAATCCGGTATATCAGTTAAAGAAAGACGGGCAGAAAACAGATATAATAATATATCTTGAGAAAAGAAGTAAAAATGAGTGGACAATTGCGGATGTGTCAGGACTTAGCTGTGAAGGAAAGACCTATGAGATAATAGTTCCGGAGAATTCAGAAGTGACAGTTGATGGCAATAAGCTAGGAAGTGAATATGTAACAGAAACTAAAGATGCAGAGGTACTAAGTAATGTTGCCAAACACATTAATATGCCTAAGACAACAACATATCATATAGAGAATGTATATAAAGAACATGAAATAAAAGCAACAGGTCCTGTGTATAACAGTGAACTGGAGCTTATAAGCAGCACAGATAATGTATATGAATTTGGATTTGAAGCTAATGGCAAGCTGATAGAGGAACAGGAAAGCCGTATAAAAGAGATTACAGAAATTTACGGTAAATATGTAGTTAATTATGAAAGCTTTGCAAAGCTTTCACCATACATACTGCCTGGCTCATATGCATACTCATACCTGTCCAGAATATCAAGGACTAATATATGGTTAGAGGTAAGCAGGGAACCAGCATTCAGTGATATGAAAGTATATAATTACCAGTCATATACAAAAGATTGTTTTTCATGTGAAGTAAGTTTTGATTTACAAGTATCCTATAACAGTGGCAGTTTCAAAGATTACCCTACTCATATGGAGTATATATTCGTAAAAAGAAGCGGCAAGTGGTATATAGCGGATATGGTGATGTTGAAGTAGTATAGACAACGGTATTCCACCAGCTCGTCTGTATATGGCTTACGCTCTCATGGATTACTGCGCTTAGTGGGAGTAAATGACGTCATCTGCAAAGGCTATTACTGTGAGCGAAAGCAAACGCGCTTCGCTTGAACGAGCTTTCACTCACAGACCTTATGCATATAACGGCATTAACTCCCACACAGCTCGTAATAAATCGAGCGTGAGTCATATACAGACAATCAGGTGGAAATATGTATTGTCTGATACATACTTCCACCTGATGTAATTATTAAGAATATTCTATTTACTCACTATCCTTTGGCAGCGACTGCATATACTGATGCATTGATTCTGCTACAATCTTGCTGTGTGCGACAGCTTCTACTACGGTTCTTGCACCGTTGACAACATCACCTGATGCAAATATACCCGGACGGCTTGTGTGACCAGTCTCGTCTGCGTCAAGAAGTCCCCTTGCAGTAGCCTTAAGACCTGTTGTTGTGTTGACAATACGGTTCTGAGGTCCCTGACTGATAGAGATGATAACACTGTCTGAGTGGTGAAGTGTATCAGTTCCTTCTACATCAGTGAAAGTTCCATCCTCATTCTCAATAATATCCCTGAATATAACACCGTCATCTTTAATCTCAACAGGGCGTTTGTTATATTCAAATGTGATTCCTTCAAGCTGTGCATAGCTGAATTCATATTTACTTGCAGCAACTTCCTTAGTGATAGAGAAACAGATGACATTGCGAGAGCCCTTTCTCTTAGCAGTTCTTGCAACGTCCATAGCAGCATTACCGGCACCGATAACAATAACAGTTTCGCCGAGATGGTAGCTGTCAGGGTTATTGAGGTAATTGATACCAAAGTGGACATTACCGAAAGTCTCTCCTTTAATATGAAGAGAGTTAGGCTTCCATACACCAGTACCAATGAATATAGATTTGTAGCCGTCACGGAACAAATCATCAATTCCGATTGCACCACCGATAGTGGTGTTAGGACGAATCTTGATGCCCTTCAAGGCAAGATGTCTGTATTCAATATCGTCAAGAACAGTCTTAGGAAGTCTGAATTCCGGAATACCGTATCTTAATACGCCGCCAATCTTGTCCTTTCCTTCAAATATAGTAACCTGATATCCGTATCTTGCCAGAATAATTGCGATAGTGATACCGGCAGGGCCTGAACCGATGATTGCGACTCTCATGCCGTTAGAAGGCTTAGGACCTTCGGTCATCTGGTTGGCATATGTACTTGAGATATAATTCTCAATAGTAGAAAAATGTACAGGAGCGCCCTTTCTTCCAAGTACACAGTGACCTTCACACTGGTTCTCATGATTGCAGATGAGACTGCACACGGTAGTAAGCGGGTTGTTCTCGAAAAGCATTTTACCAGCTTCGTTAAGCTTATTCTCTTTAAGTAAACGGATTGCCATAGGAATGTTAGTGTTGATGGGACATCCCTTCTGACACTGAGGCACTTTGCACTGTAAGCAGCGGTTGGCCTCGTCCATAACATGTAAAGCCATAATATATCC
>ULTZ01037979.1_pt1 | contig 10901 bp, 8 predicted proteins | sample 1957981 | NCBI WGS metagenome assembly ULTZ01 (sample SAMEA4835745, study PRJEB28245) | human gut metagenome | biome: gut microbiome; material: fecal sample | place: Denmark | collected 2008
CGACGACGTACATGAACTTAAAGCGGGGCAAGCCATAATAATAAACAAAAAAGGCGAAGTACGCTTAGAACAAATAATAGAACCAAAACAGCCAGCCTATTGTTCCTTTGAAAGAATATACTTTAGCCGAGGAAGTGACCGGGACATATACAAGGAACGCAAGGCGTTGGGATACGAGTTACGCGAACAAATCCTTAAAGCTGTTGATTATGATGTAGAACATACAGTCTTTTCATTCATCCCAAACACAGCAGAAACTGCTTTTTATGGAATGATGGAAAGTTTTGAGGCTTACCTGAACGAAAGAAAAATAGAAGAAATTAAGGCGTTAGAACACATACCTACAAACGAAGAGCTCTGCAAAATACTGAACAAAAGAATTCGTTCAGAGAAAATTGCGTGGAAAGATATAAAAATGCGTACCTTTATAACCGAAGGAAGCAGCAGGAACAACCTCGCAGCACATGTGTATGACATAACATACGGAAGTCTTGTGCCCGGCGTTGACAACCTCGTGATAATAGACGACAGTATCGTAAGAGGTACTACCTTGCGCGAAAGCATAATAAGAATACTCGACAGATTACATCCAAAAAGAATAGTAATAGTTTCATCTTCGCCACAGGTACGCTACCCTGATTACTACGGGATAGATATGTCCAATTTAGAAGAATTCATCGCTTTCCGCGCAGCAATAAAACTTCTTGAAGATACACAGCGGCAAAATATAATAACTGAAACATACTACTCCTGCAAGGCACAGGAAAACAAGGCCAAAGAAGAAATGCAAAACTACGTTAGCAATATATACTCTTCTTTTACCGATGATGAAATATCAAAAAAGATGGCCGAAATGCTAAAGTCTGACGACATACATGCTGAAATAAAAATAGTGTTCCAAACTATCGATAACCTTCACAAAGCATGCCCAAAGTCGCCAGGCGACTGGTACTTCAGCGGCAATTATCCGACCAAAGGCGGAATAGCACGCTTAAACCAGGCATACATCGAATATATTGAAAACGTATATTCAAAAAACGTCACGAATAATTAAGTAATACATGACAGACTCTATAAAACCTAAAAAAATGAGAAAAGTAACACTCCTATTGGATGATGGTACAAGCTTCAACGGCTATTCGTTCGGCGCAGAACACCCGATTGCCGGAGAAGTGGTATTCAACACAGCAATGTCCGGATACCCAGAAAGCCTTACCGACCCTTCCTATGCAGGACAGCTAATGGTACTTACATACCCTTTGATTGGAAACTATGGCGTGCCGCCGTTTAAAATCGAGCCTAATGGCATTGCCACATATATGGAAAGCGACAAAATATACGCTTCCGGTTTGATTGTAAGCAACTATAGCGAAGGCTACAGTCATTGGAGTGCAGTTGAAAGTCTTTCAGACTGGCTTAAACGTGAAAACATCACGGGAATAACAGGAATTGACACGCGTGCTCTTACAAAGGTATTAAGGGAGCACGGTGTGATGATGGGCAAAATACTGTTTGATGACGAGCCCAATAACATTCCAACAGCAAAATACGAAGGCGTCAATTATGTAAGCCAGGTATCGTGCAAAGAAGTAATACGCTACAACGAAGGAAAAGACAGAAAGAAAATACTGCTTGTTGACTGCGGGGTTAAGAACAACATCATCCGCTGCCTTATTGAAAGAGGAGCAGAAGTCATCCGTGTTCCTTGGGATTATGACTTCAACCAAATAGAGTTTGACGGCCTTTTCCTGGCCAATGGCCCCGGCGACCCTAATACATGCGAGAAGACAGTTGAAAATATACGTAAGTTTATGGGTGCTCCTGAAATAAAGCCTTGCATGGGAATATGTATGGGAAACCAACTTATATCAAAAGCGGCCGGTGCAAACATATACAAGTTAAAATACGGTCATCGCAGCCATAACCAGCCTGTTCGCAGAGTCGGAACAGAGCAATGCTTCATTACAAGCCAAAATCACGGGTACGCAGTAGACAGTTCCACACTTCCAAAAGATTGGGAAGAATTGTTTGTTAACATGAACGACGGTTCCAATGAAGGAGTTCGTCACAAACACAACCCTTGGTTCAGCGCTCAATTCCACCCCGAAGACTGTGGCGGACCTCTTGATACAGAATTTCTTTTCGACTATTATTTAAACCTAATTAACCAAACCGGAAAATGAAAGACGCAGATATAAAAAAAGTTTTGCTATTAGGCTCTGGTGCCTTAAAAATAGGAGAAGCAGGGGAATTTGATTATTCCGGTTCGCAAGCTTTGAAAGCATTGCGCGAAGAAGGAATCGAGACCGTTCTCATAAATCCTAATATCGCAACAGTACAAACCAGTGAAGGCATTGCCGACCAAATATATTTCCTGCCCGTCACCCCTCTGTTCGTTGAAAAAGTTATTGCAAAAGAGCGCCCACAGGGCATAATGCTGGCTTTCGGCGGACAAACTGCGCTTAACTGCGGCGTAGAACTGTACAAAAGTGGTGTGCTTGAAAAATATAATGTAAAAGTTTTAGGAACTCCCGTCGAAGCAATTATCAACACTGAAGACCGCGAACTCTTCGTTGAAAGACTGAACGAAATCAATATAAAGACGATAAGCAGCGAAGCGTGCCAGAACATAGAAGAAGCACGTAAAGCTGCAAAAGAGCTGGGCTACCCTATAATCATACGCGCAGCATATGCATTAGGTGGATTAGGCTCAGGATTTTGCGACAACGAAGAAGAGCTAAACAAGATTGCTGAAAAAGCATTCTCTTTCTCTCCGCAGGTTCTTGTAGAAAAAAGTTTGCGCGGTTGGAAGGAAATAGAGTATGAAGTTGTACGCGACCGTTACGACAATTGCATAACGGTTTGTAATATGGAAAACTTCGACCCGCTGGGAATCCATACCGGCGAAAGTATCGTTGTCGCACCGTCGCAAACGCTAACAAACCACGACTACCATAAATTGCGCGCACTAAGCATTGAAATAATCCGACATATAGGTATTGTGGGAGAATGTAACGTGCAATATGCTTTCGATCCTAACTCCGACGATTACCGTGTCATAGAGGTCAATGCCCGGTTAAGCCGTTCTTCGGCGTTGGCTTCAAAAGCGACAGGATACCCATTGGCTTTTGTTGCAGCAAAGTTAGGACTGGGATACGGATTGTTTGAACTGAAAAACTCCATAACCAAGACCACAAGCGCTTTCTTTGAGCCCGCATTGGACTACGTAGTCTGCAAAATTCCTCGCTGGGATTTAAGTAAGTTCCGCGGGGTAGACCGTGAATTAGGCTCAAGCATGAAATCCGTAGGCGAAGTAATGGCTATAGGCCGGACTTTCGAAGAAGCCATCCAAAAGGGTATCCGCATGATTGGACAAGGAATGCACGGATTCGTAGACAACAAAGATCTTGAAATAAAGAACGTGGAACACGCTTTGAAGGAACCTACCGACAAACGTATTTTCGCCATTTACGAAGCATTCCGCGAAGGATACACAATAGACAAAATACACGACCTCACGAAAATCGACAAATGGTTCCTGCAAAAGCTCTATTACATTTATGAAACCAACGAAGAGCTTAAGGCTTGTCCGAACATCAATGTGTTAGACACAGAATTGCTTCGTAGGGCAAAACTGCAAGGGTTCTCCGATTTCCAAATAGCAAGGGCTTTGAAGCTGGAAAAAGAAATGAACATGCACAAAGCCATGCTCGTAGTACGCGCACGACGCAAGCAGGCAGGCATTGTTCCATACGTTAAACAAATCGACACACTCGCAGCCGAGTATCCAGCCCAGACGAATTACCTTTATTTAAGTTATAGTGCATGCTCGCACGACATTAACTATGAGCGCGACAATCGCTCTGTAATAGTCCTTGGCTCGGGAGCATACCGTATAGGAAGCTCCGTTGAATTCGACTGGTGCGGCGTTCAGGCCCTTCAGACAATACGCCGCGAAGGTTTCAGGAGCATTATGATAAATTATAACCCCGAAACCGTATCCACAGACTACGATATTTGCGACCGACTGTACTTCGACGAACTTACATTTGAGCGTGTAATGGACATAATAGAACTGGAATGCCCATACGGCGTAATTGTATCTACCGGTGGCCAGATACCGAATAACCTCGCTGTGCGTCTTGACGAGCAGCACGTTCCCATACTCGGCACATCTGCCAAAAATATCGACAACGCCGAAGACCGCGAGAAATTCTCGGAAATGCTCGGTATGATAAACGTAGACCAGCCGGAATGGAGCGCACTCACAAACATGGAGGACATACATAAATTTATCGACAAGGTAGGTTTCCCCGTGCTCGTCCGTCCTTCATACGTACTCTCAGGAGCAGCCATGAACGTATGCTCCAACAATGAGGAACTTGAGCGCTTCCTGCAACTGGCAGCCAAGGTATCGAAAGACCATCCCGTAGTTGTAAGCCGCTTCATAGAGCATGCCAAGGAAATAGAAATGGACGCTGTAGCTCAGGACGGCAACATAATTGCCTACGCAATAAGCGAGCACATTGAGTTCGCAGGTGTACACTCCGGAGACGCAACAATACAGTTCCCGCCTCAGAAACTGTACGTCGAAACTGTCAGGAGAATAAAGAAAATCTCCCGCCACATAGCCAAGCAGCTCCACATAAGCGGACCGTTCAACATACAATACCTGGCAAAGGACAACGAAATAAAGGTTATAGAGTGCAACTTGCGCGCGTCAAGAAGTTTCCCGTTCGTGAGCAAGGTTCTCAAACTGAACTTTATCGAACTGGCAACAAAGATAATGCTCGGACGTAAGGTTGAACGCCCGGCCAAAAACCTGTTCGACCTTGAATATGTAGGCGTAAAGGCCAGCCAGTTCTCGTTCAACCGCCTACAGAAAGCCGACCCCGTTTTGGGCGTAGACATGGCGTCCACCGGCGAAGTTGGTTGCCTTGGCGACGATACCAGTTCGGCCCTGCTGACGAGCATGCTTTCAGTCGGGCAGAAAATACCCAAACAAAACATACTCCTCTCCACCGGTTCGGCAAAGCAGAAAGCCGAAATGCTCGACGCCTGCCGCACACTCGAAAAAAACGGCTACACGTTATACGCAACGGGAGGGACATCGCGTTACCTCGATGAGAACGGCATAGCCAACACGCGGGTTTACTGGCCCAGCGAGCAGGGAGAGCCGCAGGCATTGAAAATGTTGCACGAGCACAAGATTGACCTCGTTGTCAACATTCCCAAAAACCTCACGGTTGACGAATTGGACAACGGATACAAGATTCGCCGCGCAGCCATAGACCTCAATGTGCCGCTCATAACAAATTCCCGCTTAGCCGACGCTTTTATAACGGCATTCTGCCGCATAAACATAAACGACTTGGCTATCAAGAGCTGGAGCGAATACGGCAACGACGAAATCTGAAAAATACAATTCAAACCACTGGACGCGACGTGGCGGTGCAATAGTGTATCACCACGTCGCGTTTCCTTATATGTCAATCACGCAGCCGAAAGCCTTGACATAGTCCGCGCGAATGAGAATTTATAACATAACCTTATGGATAAAAGGATTGTAATAATGGGTGCCACCTCGGGCATAGGGCGCAAGGTGGCAGAACTGTATATCGGCAAGGGCTGGCGCGTAGGCGTTGCCGGGCGGCGCGTCAGCCTGCTCGAGGAACTGAAACGCATGAACCCGGAAAACGTGGAATACGAACCTATTGACATAACCGGAACATGCCCCGAAAAAAAGCTCTACAGCCTGATTGGGCGGCTGGGCGGCATGGACATATATTTACACTGCTCGGGCATAGGCCGCCAGAACTTCGGTTTGGACATTGCTACAGAATTAGCCACCGTGCAGACCAACTGCACGGGATTCGCCCGCATGGCCGGAGTCGCATTCCGGTATTTCTGCGAAAAAGGCACAGGCCACATAGCCGTTGTCTCGTCCATAGCCGGGACAAAAGGCCTCGGTGTTGCCCCTGCCTACTCCGCGACGAAACGCTTTCAGAACATATATATCCAAAGCCTTGCCCAGCTCGCCCGCATGAAGCATTACGATATAAGCTTTACCGACATACGTCCCGGATTTGTGGATACCGACCTGCTGTCGGGCAACCAGCACTACCCTTTCATGATGAAACCCGAGAAGGTAGCCTGCGCAATAGCGAGAGCAATAAACTACAGACGCAGGAAAGTTGTCATAAACCGGAAATACGCGCTGCTTACTTTCCTGTGGTCCATGATTCCCGACTATATTTGGGAACGTCTTGACATACATACTAAGGCCAAGAATCCCGACAAACTATAAAACCGCTCCGCTGTTGCAATACCAACTATTAGAGTAAAATGTCCGAATGCGTTATCATCGTTATTTTCTACCGCATAAAAACGACCGGGAATCATGGTCGTAATTGTCCGTTTCCGAAGCAGGAAAAATGAAAACTAATTTTCAATGCGTTATACCCACATAGGAGCAAAGAAAAAATACAAGGCACATAATTCAAAATATGTCTGACCTATTTTAAAATATGTCAGACATATTTTTTGCCTCTTGAAAACCCGTTCTAAAAGTATCTTAAAACCGCAGACAAATAAGGACACACGAATTTTACACTTAAAGTATATGGTTTTATTATCCTGTATCGTTGCCGTGATTGTACACTACAATATTTTATATCCAAGCAAAGAACTGAACTTGTAACACAACCGCGGGAAACGTCCCAGCACCTGACCGAAGAAAAATCCCCACCGTGAACGGAAAAAACGCATGTAATTGGCTTGTTCTATAAGTTGCAGCGAAGGTTCCCACTGTTCCACCACACGCCCATCGCTCAGTCCTGAACGTATCTCTGCCTCATGGCTGCGGAGAGAATCGGGTTTTACACCGTGTCGGCTCATCATTGTGCCGCATACATCAAACCAGAGCTCGCCGCCCTTGAAACGACTGGCTATCTGGTGCAGAAAATTAATTACCTGCTCCTCATAAAAATACATCAGCACACCTTCGGCCACAAAAATAAAATCGCAACCGGGATGTTTTGCCTTCAAAACGTCCAGCCAGTCACTATCCAACAAAGAAGCCGGAACGTAAGGGTTTCCGAGCTGCTCTGGAATCAATTGGCGACGCAGTGTTATTACTTCGGGCAAATCCATGTCGTAAAAAACTCCTTTGCTACTTGCGATCCTCTGGCAACGTGTATCAAGTCCGCAACCTACGTTCACCACGACAGGATTGGGATGGCTGTCGACGAAACGCCTAACTGCGCCGTCGAAATACCATCCACGAACAACACACCCTACTTCGCTCAATTTCGCCTTGTCGAAACGAGTGTAATCATACTCCAGACTTTCAACCAGTTCTTCTGCGACTTTGTCCTTCAGGATAGGATTGCTGCGGCGGCTTTCCTTTGCCCTCATGTAAAGAGGAATAAGCAACGTTTCCGCAACAACACTCTTAAACTCATGTTTCTGTTTCATTTGCTTTTATACAATTATAACATTTCACGTATTCATGTTTCAAAGGTAAAGGCCTTAAAACTTACATACAATACCTATTTACAAGGATTTTATATTAATAAACAGCTAACTTAATCGTTGCGGACTAACGTAAAACGGTGGTTCTCTATATCTTTAAAAATCGTTATAATACAATTCAAGGTTATTAAATGCTTAGGCAAGGAATGTGTATCTTATCCTGCACCACGCTGGCTAATTAGGAAAAAAAGACCCGTGCCCGGTGTTGCCGAAAACTTGCGTTTTCGTTTGCCCTTGCGCACTTCTTTATGTAATTTTGCCAAATAATTTTAATATCACATACCTTTTAGGCATTTTGGCGTGATGAACCGTTGCGCCGACAACTAACGATGGCTTTCAATTCCTTTGCCTACCTGCTTTTCCTGCCTTGCGTTTTCCTGATATATTGGGCGCTTAGGCGCAGTTACCGCCTGCAAAACGTGCCTATAGTGCTTGCAAGCTATCTGTTTTACGGATGGTGGGATGTCAGGTTCCTTTTGCTCATCGCATTTACTACCGTCAGCAGTTTTTTTCTCGCTCTTGCTACTGACCGCAGTATTAACCGCGGCAAAAGCGGGGCAGCATACAATGTTTTGAACGTTCTGGTAAACGCAGGAGTGCTGTGCGTTTTCAAATATTACGATTTCTTTGCGCAAAGTTTTGCGGATGTATGCACACACTTAGGTTTCGCAACGCACCCGGTGCTTTTGAACTTGCTTCTGCCGGCCGGTATAAGTTTTTATACATTCCAAGCCATCGGTTACGGCATAGACGTTTACAGGCGACGTATGCCTGCAACGCGCGATTTGGTAGCGTTCACCGCTTTTATCAGCTTCTTTCCGCAACTTGTGGCCGGCCCAATCGAAAGGGCTACACGCATGATGCCGGTGTTCACCTCCCCGCGCACGTTCAAATATGCCAATGCAGTTGAAGGCTTACGCCGCATTTTGCTGGGACTGTTCAAGAAAATGGTAATAGCCGATAATTGCGCGCAGGTAGTAACCCCCATATTCGACAACTGGCACGAAGCCAGCGGCGTGGCTCTCATCATCGGAGGTTTGATGTTCACATTGCAGATATACGGCGATTTCTCCGGTTATTCAGACATTGCAGTAGGAAGTGCAAAGCTGTTCGGCATAGAGTTGCAGGAAAACTTCCGTGCTCCTTACTTTGCACGCAGCATAGCTGACTTCTGGCGGCGGTGGCATTTGTCGCTTACCGGATGGTTTCGCGACTATATTTACATACCTTTGGGCGGAAACAGGAAAGGTACATTCAAGACGTGGCGGAATGTTTTCGTCGTGTTTTTCCTGTCGGGGTTATGGCACGGAGCGGCCTACACATTTATATGTTGGGGATTGTTCCATGCCCTGCTGTTCATACCGTTCTCATTTCTCGAGCGTATAAAGGTTGCCTTGCCCGCACGCCGTATGTTGACATTCGTCTGCGTCTTCATTGGCTGGATTATTTTCCGTTCGGCAAGCATGGAAGATGCTTTCGGCTACCTCGGACGCATGTTCACTTTGGGAGGCTTTGAAAACATTGCCGCGCTACCGTCGGGATTGAAAGCAATGGCAATAGCCGTTATGGCGTCGGCATTGCTGTTGCTGGCTGAATACAGAACCCTCCCCGACGGCCATGCAACAGGATGTTTACGCAGGTTGCCGTGTGTTGCACGGCGTTGCGTTTATGTACTCATTGCCGTTGCCATTGTGGTTTTCGGAGGAGAGTCGGAAACGTTTATCTATTTCCAGTTCTAATGTTTTTGTCATGAAGCGTTTCATCTTACTTACAACTTGCATGTGCGGCATTACGGTCTTCTTTCTTGTCATAGCTTTCATGGCTATACCGGCCGGCCGCATAGGCGATATATATCCTCGCGTTATCACCCCGCGGCAGCATTCACTCGTCATCGGCACTTCGCGCGCCGCACAAAGCGTAAATCCGCTGATACTGAATGAATGCCTTGAGGAGTTATATACGCCTGACTTGTATAATTTCGCCTTCCATTTAGATATATCTTCCTATAATCCGTATTACGTTGAAGCAATACGAAAGAAACTTTTACCCTACGACGGACAAAAGCATTACTTCATATTGGCAGTAGACCCATGGTCGTTTGATGACGGGGTTGTTTCGCCTCCAGAGCTATCGTTGCGCTCGGTAAGTTCACGCCCCAACCTGGAATTCATCGTAAAAAACTTTACACGCAGCTGGTTTACGCCATTCCCTACATATTCATACGTAAACCGGTACGGGCGAACCGAAGTTTATTACGAACCCAGGAATGAAGAAGAATGGCGCCAAAGAGTAAAAGCAAGGCTCGCTGTCTATGAAGGACGTGCCGCGCAGTTTGTTTATAGTACGTCGCGCGAACATGTTTGCAGGCAACTTATAACCGAACTAAGCAAGCGTGGAGATGTTTACCTTGTGCGGATACCTGTTTCCAAACCTATGCTTGATTTGGAAAATAAAGTTTGCAAAGACTTTTCCAAAAGAATGCAACAGCTGGCGCATGAAAAAGGCGTCTGGTTCTTCGATTTTTCGCACGAAGATTACCGCACAACCGACGGCAACCACCTTACACTAAAAGAAGGAGACCGCTTTTCGCGAGCATTGGCCGACAGCATACGAAAAACAAGGATAAAATGTCCGTTTTCAAACTTAAAAAGTGAAAACTGATTTTCATACCGTTAAACCCACGTGGGAGCAAACAAAAAATATGTCTGACATAATTCAAAATATGTCAGACATATTTTAAAATACAAGGCACATATTTTCCCGCCCATGAAAACCCTACTGAAAACTGCTCGAAAAACACAGACAAAATCCAACGTGCGACCATCCGATATATTAGTAATATCATCTGAACCTGTTAATATAAAAGACATATACAAAAACCTGTTCTATCAAACAGATTTAGGTTGGTATGGATTAATGTCTTCCGACGGGCATATTATCACCCCACCCTCTTTCTCGGAAATTAAGGCCGTAAATGCGGATTTGTTCCTTTGCAAAGACGAAAATGGATATAGTGTCTTGCTGGACGGCAAAGGAAACCGCGTTAAGTAATAAAAAACAAGCAAGGCATTCTTTAATTAAAATGCCTTGCCTGCTTAATTATTGTTCCTACATGAATGCAGGTTACAATGTTTGTCTAACTATTTAAAGCCACAAAGATATTATGGCAGTATCAGTCTTCTTCTTTAAAATCTTCTTTTCCTACGCCGCATAATGGGCATACCCAATCTTCCGGTAATTGTTCAAACGGAGTGCCCGGAGCTATATCGTTTTCGGGGTCTCCTACCTCAGGGTCATAAACATAGCCGCACACAGTGCATACAAACTTTTTCATAATCTCGTATTTTTAAATTTAACTCAAAGCAAAT
>ULTZ01023243.1_pt1 | contig 10868 bp, 7 predicted proteins | sample 1957981 | NCBI WGS metagenome assembly ULTZ01 (sample SAMEA4835745, study PRJEB28245) | human gut metagenome | biome: gut microbiome; material: fecal sample | place: Denmark | collected 2008
TCTTGGAGAGCATCCGAGACCTCAACTTCGACAAGTATATCGAGAGCGGCATCGACGTGTTCGGTCTTTGCTACGAGCACCTCATCAAGATGTACGCCCTCAATTCGGGTACCAAGGGAGGCGAGTTCTATACCCCTGGCGATGTAAGCTATCTCTTGGCGATGATTGCTGCGTCAGGACGCAAGAGTGTCAACAAGGTGTATGACCCTGCCTGTGGTTCTGGCTCTTTGCTTTTGAACTTTATCTGTGTGGTGGGTGCCAAGAACGTAAAGGATGGTTTTTATGGTCAGGAAATCAACATGAAAACCTACAACCTCTGTCGTATGAACATGTTCTTGCACAATGTGAACTACGACCATTTTGACATTCAGAACGGCGACACCTTGAAGAATCCGCTGCATGAATGCGACGAGCCATTCGATGCCATCGTCTCCAACCCGCCATATTCCGTGCCTTGGGATGGTGATAGCGATGCCACGCTCATCAACGACCCTCGTTTTTCTCCTGCTGGCGTGCTCGCCCCAAGAAGCAAGGCAGACTTTGCCTTCACCATGCACATGCTCAGTTGGTTGAGTGCCGAAGGCACGGCTGCCATCGTAGAGTTCCCTGGCGTGTTGTATCGTAGCGGTGCGGAGCAGAAGATACGCAAGTACTTGGTAAGCAACAACTTTGTGGATACCATCATTCAGATGCCACAGAATCTTTTCTTTGGCACATCCATTGCCACTTGCCTCTTGATATTGAAGAAAAACAAGGCAGACAACCGAGTTTGTTTTATTGATGCCAGCAATGAGTTTATCCATGAAGGCAACAAGAATAAGCTTTCTGCCGAGAATATCTCCAAGATATATAATACCTACATGAATAAGGAAGAAATAGCTCACTTCTCTCATGTGGTTACCACTGCCGATATTGCCGAGGAGGATTACAACCTCTCTGTCTCTACCTACGTGGAGCAGGAGGATACTCGTGAGAAAATCGACATTACGGAGCTGAATACTCGTATCTCTGAGATTGTGGCGAGAGAAGAGCAGCTGAGAAAAGATATTGATGAGATTGTAATGCAGTTGGAAGGAGGTGCAGCATGAAAAATCTTGAAACTTTGATTCAGGAGCTTTGCCCGGATGGAGTGGAGTTCGTGAAGTTGGGGAAGGTGTGTGAGTTAAGAGCCGGTTGGGGATTTCCTACTAAAGAACAGGGGCTAAAGGAGGGAAAATATCCCTTTTATAAAGTGGCTGACATGAACAATTCTACTATGTTTATGTCTTCTGCAAACAATTATATATCTGAGGAGACATCTAGAAAACTCCGTTGTAAGCCTGCTCCAAAAGGAACAATTATTTTTCCTAAAATAGGGGCGACTATGGCAACTAATAAAAAAAGGATATTAACCCAAGAGGCTTGTTATGACAATAATGTTATGGGGCTAATAGCTCATAGCATAAACGCTAAATTTTTGTATTATCTTTTGTCTCAAGTTGAACTTTTAAGTTTTACTAATGGCTTTGGTGCCGTGCCCTCATTGGACAGGAAAAAAAATAGAGAATTACGAAATCCCTCTTCCTCCTATTGAGGTGCAAACCGAAATAGTCCGCATCCTCGACAAGTTCACTTCGCTAGAAGCGGAGCTAGAAGCAGAATTAGAAGCAGAACTAGATTGTCGCAAGCGACAATACGAGTACTATCGTGACAAGCTGCTCTCATTCGATAATGTGGGGGGACAAGAAGTAGAGTGGAAGAAAATGAGTGAAGTTTGCCTGAAGACTTCAAAAATTAATTGGAAACTTGTTGAAGGTGAGTATAAATATATTGACCTTTCATCTGTTGATAGAGACAATCACAAAATATCAGATTGTACTATTATCAATAAAGAGAATGCACCTAGCAGGGCTCAACAGGTTGTAAAAACTGGTGATATTCTTTTTGGTACAACAAGACCAACGCTTATGCGCTTTTGTTATATACCTAAAGAATATGATGGAGAAGTTTGTAGCACTGGGTATTGTGTGATTAGAGTTAATAACGAAATGATAAATTCTCATTTTGCATATCATTTTCTTTTTACACAGAAATTTCAAGATTATGTAGAAGGGCATCAAAAAGGGGCAAGTTATCCAGCTATATCTAATAAGGATGTTATGAGTTTTGAACTCCCTATTCCTTCCCTCCAGGAGCAAGAGCGAATAGCAACCATCCTCGACCGCTTCGAGTCCCTGACCACTTCCCTCCAGTCTGGTCTCCCTGCCGAAATCGCGGCACGCCGCCAGCAGTACGAGCACTACAGAGACAAGCTGCTTACCTTCAAGCGCAAGGGCGCAGCCTAATTTAACATTTAACACTTAACATTCAACATTGCAAATGAAAATGCAAAACGACATAGTTTCAGAGAACCCCCAGAGCACGGTGGTAGCCCAATACGAGCGTACCACCCCTCGTGCCGAGGCTTACCAAAGTGAGGCGGAGCTGGAGCAGGGGATGATAGCCCAGCTACAGCGACAGGGCTACGAGTATGCCCATATCCACCACGAGGACGAGCTGATACAGAACCTTCGCCTCCAGTTGGAGAAACTCAACGAATTTCATTTTACAGACAACGAGTGGGAGCGTTTCTTCAAGACGGAAATCGCCAACGAGGGCAAGGGTATTGTTGACAAGGCAGAGACTATTCAGCGTGACAACATCAAGGCTTTCACCCTCGACGATGGCACGCAGAAAAACATCTACCTCATTGATACACAAGATGTACACCATAACTCCACCCAGGTAATCAATCAATACGAGGTAAGCGACGGCAAGCGACCAAACCGCTACGACGTGACCATCCTCGTGAACGGTCTGCCCTTGGTTCACATCGAACTGAAACGCCGTGGAGTGAGCCTGAAGGAAGCCTTCAACCAGATAAACCGCTACGGCAGGGAATCGTTCTGGGCAGGGTGCTCGCTCTATGAGTACGTACAAATCTTCGTCATCAGCAACGGCACGGAGACCAAGTACTATAGCAACACCACCCGTGACAGCCATATCCGGGAACAGGCCAAGCAGGGCAAGAAGCCACGGCAGAAGACCTGCAACTCGTTTGAGTTTACCAGCTACTGGGCAGATGCCAAGAACAAGGTGCTCGGCGACTTGGAGGACTTCACAGCTACCTTCCTTACCCGCCACTCCCTGCTGAACATCCTCACCAAGTTTTGCGTCTTCACCGACCAAAAGATTCTGATGGTGATGCGCCCATACCAGATAGCAGCCACCGAAAAACTGCTCAACCAGATAGAGATAGCCCACAACGCCAAGTTCTACGGCACACGAGACGCAGGCGGCTACATCTGGCACACCACAGGCTCGGGCAAGACCCTCACCTCCTTCAAGGCGGCACAGCTCGCTTCAAAACTGTCCTACATAGAAAAGGTACTGTTTGTGGTGGATAGAAAAGACCTCGACTACCAGACGATGAAGGAGTACGACCGATTCCAGAAGGGTGCTGCCAACGGCAACACCTCGACCAAGGAACTGGAAAAGCAACTGAACAACAGCAAGAGCCGCATCATCATCACCACCATACAGAAGCTAGCCAACTTCATCAAGAAGAACCCCGACCACGACATCTACCGCAAGGAGGTGGTCATGATATTCGATGAGTGTCATCGCTCTCAGTTTGGCGACATGCACACCGCCATCACCAAGCGATTCAAGAAATACTACCTCTTCGGCTTCACCGGCACGCCAATCTTCGTGGAGAATATCTCCGCTTCGAGCAAGGGTACGCTGAAAACCACCGAAGACGTGTTTGGCAAGCGTCTGCACGCCTACACCATCGTGGATGCCATCAGAGACCACAACGTGCTGAAATTCCGTGTGGCATACATCTCTACCATGAAGGAGAAGGAGAACGTGAAGGACGACCAAGTTTGGGGTATCGAAGAAGAGGAGGCGCTGAAGGACGACCGCCGCATCACCAATGTGTCACAATACATCTTGGACCACTTCGACCAGCAGACCAAGCGAGCCAGCAGCTATACCTTCAGCAAGCTCATCAACATTAAGGAAGTGGTGACAGACAAGAAGAAAAAGGTGGAGGAAGAGCGACAGAAGACACGCCTCAGCGGATTCAACAGCATCTTCGCCGTGCAGAGCATCGACTTTGCCAAGCTCTACTACAACAAACTGAAAGAGCTACAGGCAGAGCAGCCCGAGAACAAGCGGCTCAAGATAGCCACCATCTTCAGCTATGCACCCAACGAGGAAGTAGCCGACGGCGAGGAAGATGAGGACAACGACTCCACCGACGGACTCGACCAGAGCAGCCGAGACTTCCTGGAGGCAGCCATCAAGGACTACAACCTGATGTTCAACACCGCCTACGATACCTCTTCGGAAAAGTTCCCCAACTATTACAAGGACGTTTCGCAGCGCATGAAGAACCGAGAGATAGACCTGCTGATAGTGGTCAACATGTTCCTGACAGGATTCGATGCCACCACGCTCAACACGTTGTGGGTGGATAAGAACCTGCGCTACCACGGATTGCTGCAAGCCTACAGCCGCACCAACCGCATTCTGAACTCGGTAAAGACCTACGGTAACATCGTATGCTTCCGCAACCTGGAGGATGCCACCAACAAGTGCCTTGCCCTCTTCGGCGACCCTACCGCCAAGGGCGTGAGCATCCTGCGCCCATTCGAAGACTACTTCGATGGCTACGACGAGGTGACGGAAGACGAGAACGGCGAGGAGAGACAGGAGCACGTGAAAGGCTATACCGAATATCTCGAAGAGCTGAGAGAGTTGGCACAGCCAGGCGAGATGCCACTCACCGATGCGGACAAGAAGCAATTCATCAAGCTCTTCGGCGGGATTCTGAAGATAAGAAACCTGCTTACCAGCTTCGACCAGTTTGCCGAGCAAGACCCCCTCAGTGAGCGAAACCTGCAGGACTATACGAGCATCTACCTCTCGCTGAGAGACTGGGCAAAGGAGAACGCTGAGAGCGGCGACAAGACCAACATCAACGACGATATCGAGTTTGAGATGGAGCTGGTGAAGCAAGTGGAGGTGAACATCGACTACATCCTCTTCCTCGTGCAGCAGATGCAGGGCGACCGTGCCGACATCGCCGAGCTGACTATCCAAATCAACAAGGCAATCGACTCCAGCCCAGACTTGCGAGACAAGAAAGACCTCATCAACCGATTTATTGAGAGTCTGACGCCGGATAGCGAGGTTGCCGACAAGTGGAAGGAATACGTAGATGCAGAGAAGCGCAAGGAGTTTGAGCGCATCGTGAGCGAGGAGCACCTGAAGGAAGGTCCCGCCAAGGAGTTCATAGAAACCGCCTGGGAGCGAGGTTACGTGCCAGAGGGTGGTTTGGAGTTGAACGCCATCATGCCACCTATCAATCCATTCGACCCGAACGCCAACCGAGAGGGCAAACTGCAAAAGGTACTTGGTAAGATCAAGGGATTCTTCGGCAAGTTCTTCGAGATAGCAGGAGGAGAATTCTAGAAAGATAAACAACTAACAATAAATAACAAAAACAAACAGAACGCAAGCTCTGCCCAGCAGAATACTACGCTCTCGCTGGGAGGGGCTTGTGTGTTGTTTGATAACCCATAGTATAATGAAGAAGAGTATAGATGAACTAAGTGATGAAGAATTCGTACAGCAACTTATAGCAAAACTGGAGAATCTGAAAGCCGAAGCAGATTTTGTATACAGCCCACCTCCTTTACCTGGAAAAGAAGAAAGATATTATGAAAGTTATATATCCTGGGCTGAGAATTTTATTGATTATTGTGATAGCTGCATGGTGTGCGATGCACCTCAACTTTCTCCAGAAACAGTAGAAGAACAGAAACATGATATACAATATCATCTACATAAGTTGATAGATGAGGTAATGAATGTGAATGATTATGATAGTGTTTTGGCGATTAGAACGCTCTTAGAGCATTTTAATCGTATGGATGAGCATATCATAGAAGAAGAATTGTCAAGAGTAGATGAACATCTAAATTCACTTGATGAATACAGGAAATTCAAACAGGCGAAGCTTCTAGATACAAAGAAAGTGACCGACGTTCAGTTTGCTCATGCCATAGACCTTCTTTTGTTGGAAATAGATAATAATGGTCGCTATATCTTTGAGAGTAAGTCTCATTGGATAGCCGTGTTTAGGGTGGCTGCTGATATGCATTTGATAGGTGATAATGACTATCAGGGGTTTGATAATTGGATTCATCGTATTCACCCCAAGCACCTCAGAATAGATTTCACGTCTAAAACCCTAAAGCCAATGACTACACACTGCTATTTTCAACCATTCGACAAATGGGAATTTCAGCCATTGAAGAATGAAACGAAACGTCCTTATGACAAGATGGTGACTGTAGTTGTTAGGCTTAAAAAACTGCTAGAATAGGTAAAAATACAAGAAAGTAGCGCTAAATTTTAACCTGAAAAATAACCTTATAACCTATAAAATAACCCAATGGTTATTAGCTTGGTAGCTTCCAAAATAAGCCTTATCTTTGCACCCGTAATCAGACAAGTAAAGTCTGGTTGCGGGCGTTTTTTGTTTATAGGAATCCGGTACCGTTCCTGAAACTGAAATCTGGCGAATAACTCGCAGTCCAACCCATAAACATTATATATAAATATGGCAGGAAAAGCTTATGTATTTTATCATCCGCAGTATGGCGGATTAAGAGTGGTGAACAACGAAGAAGGATTGTTCTTTTGCATCGAGGACCTGGTTGCCATCACAGATATCAGTAGAGATAAATTGTTCCCTGTATTAGCCGACACGGAGGGAAAAGTGGTAGAAATGTGTGTGGAAGCGGAAACAAAAAAGGTTCCGAAGGCTTTTAAACAACGTTTGTTTTTCGGTGAATTCTTTGGCAATGCTGACAAGGTGAAACAAAAAAGTAAAATAGCTTGGAGAAGTATGATATTCGTTGACTCTCTGGTGGTGAGAGATATGACGGTAGGCTGTTCGAAAGATTTTGAGTGTAAGTTGTTTTACAAGTGGGTCAAGGATTTTATCCAGCCTGTGATAGAGAACGAGGGCAGATGTTGGCATTATGAGTGTGTCATGATGAAAAGAGTCTGTTATGACCCTCTGAAAAAACCGATGGACATCCGATATGCTGCCGACGGCCTGTATATCAACGATATGAGAATCAACTGACATTATTCATCTTTTAAACAAGTTATTACGATTATGAAACAAGCAGCAAAGAAGCAGCTCCTCAACGCCCAGAAGGTGGACGGAGCCATCATCAGTGAGGAAAACGGCACCATCGCCTTCCGCAAGGCGCCATGGAACGATACCGAGGTTATCTGCGAACAGCCTAAGGTGATACCGGGCAGAATGGTATGCTCTGGCGAGAGGGGAGGCGACGAGTTCGACTTCAAGCCTTACGAGCATACGGGCGAGAAGCTTTTCGAGGAAATCTTCAAGACCAAGCATGCCGTGGTGCGCACCACCAAGCGCACGGTGCAGGTAAACTATACCTTCAGCCGTGACCTGGACAAGCAGGACATGCTGCGCTACCTCAAGGTAGAGCACAAGGAACTGATTGCCGGATTCAAGGAGGCGGACATCAAGGGGAATTGATAATGAATCATTCAACATTCAAAAAAATGGAACATATTATAGCATATAATCCGTACAAGAATGGCAATAAGGGGAGCGTAAGCTCCCAGCCACTCTCGGTCTACGACAAGACCATCGCTTATCCCTGGATGGCAGAACTGGTAGCTGCAATCCGTGGGGGTAACGATGAACTGAAGAAGCAGCTGCCTTTCCGCTGTGCTCACTACTACCAGTTCCGAGACAACAGACGCTCGCAGAAGAACGCCGTGCCCGAAAGCTTCCTCTTCCAGACCACCATCGATGTGGACGACAAGGAATATGTGGACAAGGCGATAGAGAAGGCACGAGAGCTGAACTGTAGCGACACCATCTGGAACGGAGCCCTGCTGCACCTGGAGTACTCTGCCCGCAAGAAGTTGCACATCGATATCCGCATGCCCATCGGTATGACTATCGAGGAGACGCAGCGAGCCTATTGCGAGGCGCTGGGCGTGCCCTACGACGAGAGCTGCATCACGCCAGAACGCATGCTCTTCGTCACCGACAAGGAGTCGGAAATCTATCGCTCGCCCCATTGGTACGAGGTGTTGCCGCAGGAAGAGCTGAAGAAGCGCAGACAAGCCTACCTGGACCGTGGGCTTACCATCGACGGAAGAGCTGGAAAAGTTAATAGTTTACAGTTTACAGTTAATAGCAATAGTAATGACAATGTTCAAAATAATAGACTATCGGGCAACGACGGCAATCCTGCTGTTTCTCATGGCTCTGCTATTCAGCCTGCCCAACCTGGTAATAGCCATGGTGCTGATGCTGGTAATCTCGGCTCTGCTGGAGGCTATCAGATTCCTGACGGATTACCAACCTCTGGTACCGCCAGCGAGAAGAGCCTGATAGCCTTCGACCTCTTCACGGAGTCGGCAGGACTGAAGAATGTGAATATCGATACCGAGGGCTCTCGCCACTCCTCACTTCTTGCCATCATGAGCGCAGGAGCGAGCAGGGTGATGAGCGAAGAGGAGCTGAGAAGAGTAGTGGCAGTGAAGATGCCTAGCTTCGCCCAAGAGCGTGACTGCCAGCAGCTGATCCATGACTTCTATGAGAAATATGGAGACAGTTCGAAGCCATTCTCTAGAGATGTGATCCGCATCAATGCGCAGGCGGAGACTCAGGCTAATCAATTAAGAATTAATAATGAAGAATTAAGAATTCAAGGCGTAAGTGCAGGTAATCAAACAGTTCAAAGTTCAAACCTCAATGTTCAAAGTTCCGAAGATGATTACCCCGCTCCGCCCGAGATGCCGAAGAAGCTGCCTAAGCTCGTGGAGCTCCTCGTGTCTCAGACACCGGATATCTATAAGCCTGCCGTAGCCCATGCCATCTTTCCTCCGCTAGCCACCCACCTCTGCCGCACCTATTTTAATTACATCGATAATGTGGAGCATGAGGCTACGCTAATGTGTTGTCTCTTAGCTGGTACGGGCGCAGGAAAGAACTGCGTGCAGATGCCTATCAACCTGATTATGGAAGATATCAGAAAACGAGACAAAGATAACCTGAAACGAGAGAAGGAGTGGAAGGATGAGGTGACAAGAAAAGGTGCTAACAAGGATAAGCGTAAGCGACCTGAAAACCTCGTGATCCAGGAGATAGACGCCGATATGACCAACCCTGCCTTCGTGATGCGTACCGCCGAGGCGCAGGAGCATTTCCTCTATACTGCTCTCAACGAGATAGACCAGTTTGATAACCTAAGGGGCATTGGCAACCAGCAGTTTCGTATCATGTGCCTCGCCTTCGACCCTGGTAATCAATATGGACAAACCCGAGTGGGCACGCAGAGTGTTACGGAGCGAGTAACCATCCGATTTAACTGGAATGCCTCGACCACCATCAACAAGGGTATCCGATATTTCTCCAAGGTATTGACCGATGGTCCTATCTCCAGAATCAACTTCTGTACTATCCCAGAGCGTGAGATAGGAGCCGAGATGCCTGTCTATGGCACATACGATGACACATTCAGAGAGAACTTAAAACCCTATATCGAGCATCTTAACATGGCTTCTGGTACTATCAATTGCCCTGAGGCTTTCGCCTTGGCACAGAAGCTGAAAGAGGAGAATGCCGACTTTGCCCGTATGAGCCAAGACAGGGTTTACGAGAACCTCTCGTTCAGAGCCAATGTCATTGCCTATCTGAAGGCTTGCGTGCTCTATGTGGCGAATGGTTGCCAATGGGAATCCGAGATAGAGGAGTTTGTGCGCTGGAGCGAGCAGTATGACCTGTACTGCAAGATGAGATTCTTCCGAGATGCTATCGTGAAGGCGGAGCAGGAGGGAGTGAAGTCGAGCAAAAGAGGGCCTTCCAATATGCTGCAACTTCTGCCAAATGAGTTCTCTTATCAGCAGGCTGAGCAGTTGAGAAGCGACTTGGGGCTGGATACCAAGGGCACCCGACGGATGATAGCCACCTGGGTGTTCAGAAAGTATATCGTGAAAGTGGAGGCAGGCGAACAAGGCGTTAATGCTGGTAATGACAAAGCTGATAACAGCCATTGCAATTACAATTACGGTAATTACAGTTTTTATCGCAAGCTATGTTTTCTCAAAAAAGAATCTAAATAGAAACAATTATGGAAATCGTACTCAAAAGAATAGCTAAGCAGAATACTTACACCATAGGGCGTATGTATATCCTGAAGGACGAGGAGGTGGAGCGCAAGGTGAACTATACGCTCAATAAGGACCAGAAGCGCAGCTTCTGCCATGTGGTAGATGTGGGCAAACTGGACGGGGAGCACTACTTCTGCGATACCCTGGAGCCAACGTGGCGCAACCTGCTGGGCATCACCCTGTTGCCCCAAGAGGAGAATGTGCGTCTGGGGCGAGTGTCGGAGAAGAAGGCGCAGAAGATGAAGGGCAAGACTGCCATACCTGAGGGCACTTATCCCGTGCTCATCACCAAGTCGCCGAGATTCAAGCAGTGGCTGCCCCTGCTGCAGGGCGTTCCTGGCTTTGAGGGCATCCGCATCCATGCCGGTAACTACCCCGATGATACGCAGGGCTGCATCCTGCCGGGCGAAAACAAACTCCGAGGCATGGTGGTAAACTCTCGCATCTGGCTGCATCGCCTCGTCAATGCCATCACGGCGGCGAGAGACCGAGGCGAGAGCATCTGGATCACCATCGTTTGATACCTCTCACGGCCTGGCTCTCTAACGGATTCTCCGGCCAGAAATGCTTAGGGTATCGGCGCTTCAGTTCTTTGCGGACTTCGA
>ULTZ01040707.1_pt1 | contig 10851 bp, 5 predicted proteins | sample 1957981 | NCBI WGS metagenome assembly ULTZ01 (sample SAMEA4835745, study PRJEB28245) | human gut metagenome | biome: gut microbiome; material: fecal sample | place: Denmark | collected 2008
GGATAGTTAATAACCTGTCCAACTTTTTGGGGTCACTTCAACTTCCGCTACAGGGGCTGTTTATTTGTTCTCTGAAAAACGGCACGGTTCAGCCTATGAGACCACTATCCGATGCCTCCACGCCTGAGCCAACTTTCCTCAAACACACTGACTGAAACACTACCCTACCAAGGCGTGTACTATAAGCCGGGTATAACACTCGGGGATTGTATACAGAGACAAAAATGGGGACTGCGGATCACTCCGAAGTCCCCACCATCGAGATGCCCCGAAGGGCAATCCTGAACTTGTAAAGATAGTGCTATTTTATTAACAGCAAGCTACTTGAACGATTGTCATTAATAGATTCCCTGGCCCATCATAGCCTCGGCAACTTTCATGAAGCCGGCGATGTTAGCGCCCTTCATGTAGTTGATGTATCCATCGGGCTGTTTGCCGTACTTGACGCACTGCTCGTGAATGTTGCGCATGATTTCATGAAGTTTCTTATCCACGTCTTCGGCGCTCCATTGGATATGGCCAGCGTTCTGGCACATTTCCAGACCGGAAGTGGCCACACCACCGGCATTGACAGCCTTGCCGGGTGCGTAGGTGATGCGTGCGGCGATGAATGCGTCGATAGCCTCGGGGGTGCAACCCATATTGGAAACCTCGGCAACGAGCTCTACCTTATTGTCGATAAGCTGCTTGGCATCGTTACCGTTGAGTTCGTTCTGTGTGGCGCAAGGCAGTGCGATGTCCACCTTCTGCTCCCAGGGCTTACGACCTGCATAGAATGTCGAACCGGGGAATTTGTCTGCATACGGAGCGACAACATCGTTGCCCGAAGCGCGGAGTTCGAGCATATAGTTGATTTTCTCGGCATTCAAGCCGGCGGGATCGTAAACGTATCCGTCAGGGCCGGAGATGGTAACCACCTTGGCGCCAAGTTCGGTAGCCTTGAGAGCCGCTCCCCAAGCCACGTTGCCGAAACCGCTGATAGCAACAGTCTTACCCTTGATTTCGTCTTTCTTCTCGCGCAGAATGCTCTGTACAAAGTAGAGAGCACCGAAGCCGGTAGCTTCGGGACGTATACGGCTGCCGCCGAAGGTCATACCCTTGCCCGTGAATGTACCGGTGCACTGGTTGGACAGTTTTTTGTACATACCGTACATGTATCCGACTTCACGTCCACCTACGCCTATGTCGCCGGCGGGCACATCCTGGTCGGGACCGAGGTTCTTCCAAAGCTCGAGGATGAAGGCCTGGCAGAAACGCATGATTTCGCGATCACTCTTGCCACGGGGCGAGAAGTCGCTACCGCCCTTACCACCGCCCATAGGCAGAGTTGTCAGAGCGTTCTTGAAGGTCTGCTCAAAGCCGAGGAACTTGAGAATGGACAGATTGACAGATGCGTGGAAACGGATACCGCCTTTATACGGGCCTATAGCGTTGTTGAATTGTACGCGGTAGCCTATATTGTTCTGGATTTCGCCCTTATCATCAACCCAAGTAACGCGGAAGGTGAAGATACGGTCAGGCTCGACCATGCGCTCTACGATTTTATTGCGCTCGAATTCGGGGTGCTGGTTGTAGACCTCTTCAACAGACATGAGGACTTCCTTCACTGCCTGGAGATACTCTTTCTCGCCCGGGTGCTTAGCTTCCAGGTCAAGCATGATTTTATTAATATCCATAACTAAATACTGGTTTAGGTAAATAGGTAATATATGTTTTTTGTCTATAAAAAGCTTCTTTTTGTGGATGTCAGCGGCGCATGTACCGCCTGTTGACTTGCTTTTTGACATGCAGGCAGGCAAGCGGCTCCCATATTGCCACAACGCACATGCCCAAAGTGTCAAATGTCAATCAAAGTCAATGTTCATCACGACAAATTTAGCCATTATTTTGATGTGTTGCACTCCAAAAGCCTTTTATTTGTACATTTTTCTGTTAAAGATTATTAAAACACAACAAGGCTCTTACAGGGACAGATGGGGTCATAACGGAAGCGGTCGTGGAAACGACAGACGTGATACATGCTACCATCCCCGCACTGTCTTTCGTAAATTGCCACAATCTTTCAGGACAAAGCGACAAACATCCGGGTATAGCGGCAAGTGGGTATAACGAACAAATGAAGGTTGCCGACAGACCAACGATAAAAGGCATTGACACCATAACATCCAATCTATCTTCTATAGCCATACCTTTAACGATTTCACCCGGAGCATCTTCAAGAACTTTATACCCGAAGACGTTCATCAATAAGGCCGTAACCTCTGCAGCACCTGTCTTGACATACCGGCGCACTTTGGATGTAGACAATTGTTTTACGACAAGGGCAAGATAAGCCTAATAAAGGTCGTCAAACTTGATTCGCTTCCTGCAATTTATCACGACATCCGGGTATAAGACGGGCACCACGCCATCGGCTACGGACTCGATTTCATATTCTTTGCCTGTCCCGGATACGATAGAGGTCTGTTCTTCTATTTGGGCGACAAAATCATCTAAGGGAATATGTATTCAGATATATATAACGAATTCTATTGACTTGATGTGTCAAGCATTGTCAGGTGAATACAACGGCCGACAATACACTGAAGAAGCCTACGCGGTTCAGCGACGCACTCCGTCAATACTATAGCGTGTATTGTCCGGCATCACAATGATGACGCGTCCGTTCTCTATGGTTTTGTATGTGCCATGGCCGCGGTCGGCTTTGATATCGCTGACGCCACCGGATTCGTTGACTGTAAGCGTGACTGAAGCCTGTGCCGCACCGTCATGCGATGTGGCCGTGATGACGGTCTTGCCTTTAGCAACCAAAGTTACATATCCGCCATTAACGGTAGCCACACCCTCATCGCTGCTTGTCCATACTATTCGTTGGTCGGTAGCTGTGGAAGGCGATACGGAGGCTTTCAGTGCCAGGTATTTGGCAGATGAGATGTCGGCCGTCAACTCGGCGTCCCCGGCTATAGTCAACGAGCGCACCGCTTCAGGTTGGTTTTGAACCTTACGGAGATATAAGAACGGCAGCGGCAGCGACTTGGACGTATATGTATTGAAGCGTGCATAAGCGCCCTCGGGGGCATTGAAGCGCAGTGTGCCGTAAGCGGCATTGGCGTTAGTAATAATGGCGCCATCATAGTCTAACTTTATGAACCATTGCATCGAGCCCTCATCCCAGGCTAAGGACTGCTTGGCAATAGCGCCAAGTCGGCGACCGTACTGGTCGGTGAGCGTCCACATTCCGGCATCATCGCCCTTGCCCAAAGTGAAGTATAAGACTTCGCGATCGGTAACATTAGATGTCGAGGCCACAGCCACAGCGTCCAAATAGTGCGATTTTTCCATGCCATCAATGTCTCCGGCAGCGCTGCCGCTACGATATATCATCACTTTGTCTCCTTCGTTGATGGCGCTTTTACTGACCAACTTCTCGTAATTCCAGCCTAAAGGCGATTCAAGTACCATACCCGGAGCTTCGTCATATTCTATGGCTATGGCATTCAAATATACCGAGCCTTCGCTGTATCCGCCCTGGATGGTGATGGAAGCTTCTTCGGCTACCAAGGCCGGTACAGAGAGGCTCTTGGTGAGATCCACGTACACACCCAGATCTTTGGAAACCCACTGGCCGAACCATGTGTCGGAGGCTAAATCGGCGGGATTGAGTTTGTACAACTGCGTGGCGCCGTCTTTTAGTATCAGTCCGGCCTGACCGGTCGAATTGTTGGAGCATAGGCTCAAGGTGATACTCTTGATGGTGCAGCCCTGCCATCCCTCCAAGTATAGGACGGCTTTACGCTTATTGGGTATTTGATTGTAGCGATTGCCGATAGTGGCGCCGTACTCGTTCTCGAAATACACGGACGAATTGGCCGGAATTTCGCCGCAAGGTGCAAGAATAAAGTCGGCGGTGGATTTATTGAATTCTACAATACGATACACTACTTCGGCGGCTTGTACTGCCACGGGCGCGGCCAGCACAGCCATAACAGCCAAAGCCTTGGTAAATAAGCTTTTGGAAATTGACATATAGGTTTTTTGAATTTAATTTTTCAAGGTCGTTTTGTTAGGAAATGCAAAGATAGCTTTTTTGAAGTACAGCAACAACAATTGTTCCAACTTTTTTCCCTTGCAATTTCGAAAAAAGGCTAAGATTGATATTTACTATGCTTCGGACGCGAGTGTAATACTCCAATACTCCGAGTACTCCGGAGCAACGGCTATGCGCAGCCCGATTTATTATACGGCGAGGGTCGTCCCGGCTGTCGGGGCGACCCTCGTTCTATTGATTAAATTTATGTTTACCTACTCCGACACGGCCTATAAGCCTTAATGTCGCATATGGTATTTATCAGTATCCGAATATATCTTCGGTGGTCAGGATGACAACCTTGCCTATGCGGCGCAGGGCGTCCAAGTCAAGGTCTTCGACCTTGCCTAAGATAGCGTAATTGTATACATTACCCTTGACGTGCTGTTGCTGGTAGGAAATGACATCGGCCATAGATATGGACGGCAGAGCAGCAAAAGTCTTGGCATCCATATCGTAATCAATTCCGTGGTCTTGAGCCCCTATCCACGCCCATGCAATATTGTCCTTGATGGTACGCGAGGTGCGCAGACGGCTGTCAAGTCCGTCTTTGGCCAAGCGTAAGGCATCCTCGCTCTGAGGCATGTCGTTGATAATCTGGTCAAAGGCTTTGATTGCATCTATCAGCTTGTCGTTCTGGGTGGCAATGAAAGTGAGGTAGGTGTAGGGCCGGTTGGCACGACCCGGTGTAGCCATATAAGCCGAGGCAGAGTAAGCCAACGAGCGGCTCTCGCGCATTTCTTGGAATACAATGGAGTTCATCCCGCCTCCGAAGTACTCATTGTACACCGTATTAATAGGCTGACGTGCCGGGTCGTACACTTCGCCTCGGTTGCTGACCATGGACATATATACCTGCTTGGCATCGTAAGGTGCAATGTATATCGTGGTCTCGGTGGACACGGGCATGTCATAGTCAGGCGAAGCGGGTACTTCGGCAAGATGCGACGGTATGCTGTGGCAGCTATTGATCGACTTCAAGGCTTGCTCCAATGTCTTAGGACCATAGTATATGATGCGATGCTTGTGCGTGGACAGGGAGCGGAGACAGGCCAACACGTCCTCGGGATTGAGAGCTCGCAGTTGCTCGGGTGTATACAATGTTGCGAAGTACGGATTGGCATCCTTCCCGCCATAAGAGGCGTATGAGCTCAGGCGTCCGAAGTTGGTACGCTGGTCTGTCTTACTGTCATTCATGCCCTTGATTGAACGCTCTACCAGAGTGTTCCAGACGGCGGTATCCGAGACGGCCTCGGCAACGAGAGTCTCGTACAAGCGCATGGCTTTATCCATGTTCTCGCTCAAGCCCGACAGGGTGACGTAAGTGCGACGTTCGGTGGGATATATGGTGTACGAACATGCCAGACTGTAAAAGTCGTTCTTAATCTGAGCCACGGTACGATCCTTGGTGCCGAGCAGGCTCAAGTAGGAAGCGGCACGAGCCAAAGCCTTGTCTGCGTATGTACCATACTCGTATACATATGTCAGGGTAAAGATGTCGTTGGTCTTATTTTGGCTGTACATCACTTCAAGACCGCCTTTCTTGGTCTTGGCAAATGTGAGGTCTTTCTTGAAGTCGACAAAACGCGGTTCGACAGGAGTGACTACCGAAGCCTGCACTTCACGCAGGAAGTTGCTGGCGGCATCGCGGTTGGTGGCTATGGGCGTGATGGGTGGCTTGGCTATCTTGAGGACGCTGTCATCGTTGCCCCGGCGTTTGTATACGGCCACGTAATTGGAAGTACCGAAATAGCGATTGGCCACTTCTACGATGTCCTCTTTGGTAATTTTGTCCAGACGCTCGATATCGCTAACAACATCAGACCAGTCTTCACCGTTGACAAAAGCATTTACATACATATCCGCATGCGAATCGCGTTCCTCAAGTTGGTTTTGCAAGGCCAATTTGTAATTATTGACCACAGCCTTGATTAAGTCAGCGTCAAAATCGCCCTTGCACAGCTTGGCGACTTCGTCCACCAGCAGCGTACGTACATCGTCCAATGTCTGCCCTTCCTTGGGTTGGCCTATACCTATGAGCATACTTTGATCGGCCAAGGTATACAGAAAGATGCCGGCGTCAAGGGCGGCCTGACGCTGGGTGATGTCGCGGTCAATGAGACCTGACTTGCCGTTTTGCAGCACCTCTGCCAAGACTTTGAGTATTATCATATCTTTATCTTTGGCTGCAGGCAAGCGCCATGCCAGGTATATACTCTCGGCCTCAAGTCCCTTGACTTCCCTGACTATGGGTGATGTGATGGGAGCCTCGGGGGTCACGGTCAGTGTCGGCAACGACTCATTAGGTTTCATCACACCGAAGTATTTGGTGATGATGTCCACAAAATTGTCCGGGTCGAAATCACCCACGGCCACGATGGCCATATTATTGGGGACATACCATACGTCGTGATATTTCTTGACATTGGTGATTGAGGGGTTCTTGAGATGTTCCTGCGTACCCAATACTGTCTGGGTGCCGTAAGGATGGTGCGGGAAGATAGCCGAGAACATGGCATCTATAGACTTGCGGCTGTCATCAGTGAGGGACATGTTCTTTTCTTCGTAGATGGTCTCTAACTCGGTATGGAAGCCACGGAGTACGGGCTGTATAAAGCGATCGGCCTGAATACGCGCCCAGTTGTCTATCTGATTGGAGGGAATGTCCTCTACGTAGCAGGTTACGTCCTGAGATGTATACGCATTGCTACCTATGGCACCGATAGTGGACATAAGTTTGTCGTACTCGTTGGGGATGGCTATAAGCGAAGCCTTGTAGCTTACCGAGTCTATCTGATGATAGATGGCGGCGCGTTCGGCGCTGTCTGTGGTCTGGCGATATACTTCAAAAAGGTTTTCGATTTGGTCAAGCAATGGCTTCTCGGCCTTGTAGTCCGAAGTTCCGAAGTTGGGGGTACCCTTAAACATCAGGTGTTCAAAATAGTGAGCCAGGCCGGTAGTCTCGGCAGGGTCATTCTTCCCGCCTACACGCACAGGTATGTATGTCTGGATACGCGGCTCGTCCTTATTGACAGACATGTACAAGCGCAAGCCGTTTGGCAGCGTGTACATCAGCGTCTTGGCAGGGTCGTTGGGTACCGTCTTGTACTCATAGCGGTATGCCGATGCTCCGAAAACGGTCAATACCGCCATGGACACGACAACCAAATGTTTAATGAAAAGTCTCATAATGTGAATGTTGTGTTGGTATATTCTATGGCATCTGGTGAATTTCCCGACTAAGGCATAGGTGTACGCCGTCTCTTTTTGCCGGGACTGCAAAGCCGCATAAAATTAACGCTTTTGTGCAACGTGGCATCGCCGCCGAGCGTTAAAAAAATCATTATTCCCCTTTTTATCACTATAATTCAAGCATTTACAGCTTGGCCGCACAATCTAACGAGACAACAAAAAAAGAGACATCATCTCTCACGAGGCGATGTCTCACCACAAAAATGTTAAAAACGAATTATATCCTAATTCTAACCTTTTATATTCCTTATTTGACGAGAACTTTGCGTCCCGAGCCGTCAGAATACTTGTAGATATAGATGTTGCCGGGCATAGTCTTGGTCACTCGTATGCCTTCGATGGTGTATATGCCAACGATAGTAGCTTCGGTGCCGGCTTCATCATAGCGCACATCTTGTATTGCATCATACTTCTCGTAATCGATGGCGGGCGAAATAGCCATAGACACGGGGTCTTCGGTATTTGCATACCATTTGTATTCGCCGGTAGGTTTGTCGTCCGAGCCATACACAGCCAAATAGTGCCATGCGGTGTTCTTCTGTCCTACCGAACGACGGTGACAGAATATGGCGATGTCGTCCTTGGTGTAAGGAGCGGTATCAAGCGATCCGTTGGGGAACGGGCCTATGGTAACGAAGAATTCGGAGCCTTTTTCCAACTTGACGGTATTGTCAAATCGGAAGATGGTGGCCAGGTAGTCCTTGTCGTCATACTTGAGGTCGCCGGCCTTAACAGCAGTAGAGGCCAGTACGGCACCGGGTGCGCCGTCTTCTCCCACGGCGTTGATGGTCATAGGTATCAGTGTCTCGGGTGCAATGGCGGTTACCGAGGCAAAGTATACGGCTACGCTGTCAATGGTGGCGGAAGCAAGTGTCGCTTTGTACTTCTCAGCGAATTTGTCCATGTCCAGCCAATTGGTGCCGGCATAATTGCCATACCATCCGAGTTCGACTTTCTCCAGTTTGGAGTTTTCCTCGCTACTGATGTTCCAAACATACTGGGCACCTCCGGCTTGAATTGCATATGTCAGAATATCATTGGTTTGTCCGGCATCATTCTTGGCTGTAAGGCCTACGCTGACAACGCCTTTCTTTTCGAAAATGACAGTCGGGTTCTGCTCCGCAGATGTTTCGATATTTGCATTCTGGAATACCCATTTCCATTCGGTAGGATGACCTTGCGAGAGGTCTCTGAAGGTCACGGGAACATTGAGGGGCAGGAACACGCCCACGAAAGGCGACTCGTATCCTTTCTCAGGCAGACCGATGAGGGCTGTCGGAGCTTTTTGCGAGACCACTACAAAGCCTTTGCGCTCGGCCTTGGCTGTCTCTGTACCGCGAGTGACGGTGAGAGTCACGTCATAGGTGCCGGCCTTATTGTAGGTCACTACGGGGTTGGCTTCGGTCGAGGTCTCGACTTCGGCCCCGGGGAACGACCATGTCAGGCCCTCAGGCTCGCCCTGAGTGATACTCTTGAATCCTATGCTCTCGCCCTCGAAGATGTGCAGCGATTCGGATGCCGAAGCGTCTTCGCGTACGATGCGGAAGCCGTCTACGGCCAAACTCTCGCCGCCGAAGGGATAGTCAAAGGCGAATGACACCTTCTTGCCGACATATTTGGACAAGTCAAATTCGAATTTGTTCCATGTCGTGGTATTATATGCCGTTTCCTGTGCCCAATCAAAGGCGTTCAGCAGCGTTTCCGTTTCTCCGCTATCGACGTCAGTGACCGTAAAGGTCCATTTGCCGTATACAAGATAGTAGGGTGCAAAGTATGCGTAGAACTCAACTTTGCTGCCTGCTTTGATGTCAAAAGCCGGACTTTCGAGTACAGACGAACCGGACGAAGTGTAGTCGTAATTGATGGCTATCGAAGTCTTGTCATCACTCTTTATGGACTTGAATTTCATGTCCGACAAACCCCAGCCTTTACCTACGGTCCAGTCGGTCATACCTTCGGCCGAATCAAATTCCTGGTCATAGTCTGCCACTACGGCGCGGTCGGTGGTGAAATCGACCTTCAGCGGAAGGGTGATATCGAACTTGGCCGTTACCACGGGACTATTGACATTGTACCCGCGTGTCATGACGTACAGTGTGCATGATTTGTCCAGGGTCACTGTGGCTTCTTTACCCTCGACCACGGTGCTTTGGGTGTAATCGCTTTCCTCAAATTCTTCGGCGCTCTTTGCCGTGGTCGAATACCAAACGGCAACGGCATTCTCGTCATCAGTGGAGATTTTCACCTCTACGGCATCATTGAATTTGCCACCTAACGGATTTACTACCGGCTCTTTGAGCGGGGTCTTGGCCACTACGGTGACGGTCATAGTTGCCGAGGCAGGGTAATAGTTATCATCACCCTCAAATTCTGCGGTGATGGTTACATCGGTGTCTTCCTTGACATAAGACGTATAGAGCGTTCCATTACTGTTGACCGAGCACACCATGGGTGCGGACGAAGAGTACTTGATGGGCGAAACCTTATTCGGATTGAGCAAGTCGGCATATCCGTCCTCGCCTGTAACGAGCGAGACCTTAGCCTCGTTGAAACGTATCTGCGGGTCTTTCCGAATAATATATTTGGCCTCTACCACATTGCTGTATTCCGCACCTACAAGGGTGACGGCCTTCAATGTAGCGGTCTCGGCTACGGTGACGGGCTCCGTGTAAGCCTTGCGTGTGCCATCTTCCGTCTTGGGATTGCTACCGTCGGTGGTATAATATATGGTATATGTACCGGCTTCGAGCGATGGCACGGCCAACGATACGGTCTGCGCTTCATCATAAGTGCCGGCAGTAACGGAAAATGCCGGAGCGGGCACGGACGATTCTACGGTCTCGTAATCAATCTCGATTTTCTTGATATACATCGGACCTTTGGTGTCACTCGTCTGGTTGAAGGTAATCACAATCTCACCTTCCTGTGCATCTGCATCATCAATCTTGAACTCATATTCGGCAATATCTTTCGTAAGAGCTGCCATTGTATTGGTTCCGTTGAGATAGCTTTTGCCGTTGACTTTCACCGATACATCTCCGGCCATTTCGGCTTTATACACACGGGCTGACACTCGTACGGCCTTGATTACGCCGACGAGACCACTCGTGGACAAGGTAGCCTTTACAGGGGGAGCGCTCGCCGATCCGATATACTGCCCCATGGTTGAAGTATAGGCATAAATATAAGTGCCTTCGGCCGTGGCTTTCCATTGCAAACCGTTAAGTTCGGCCGTATAAAACTCTTTTTCGACTTTAGTGGATCCAAAGTTGTAAAAACCTTGGCCTCCCTCTTTCTTGGACATGTTCCACTCAAAAGACCACGTGGACACGGCCGCCGATGCCGTAATGGGCAACAACGTCGCCAATACGGCAATAAATGTGAGTAATGATTTTTTCATGAGCAATTTGTTTGTTATTATTACTTTCTTATTGCATTTAACCTCGGCAAAGTTAGGCTTAATCCAAAACAATCGGGAGTTTGACAGTTAAAAAAGCAAAAAACACGAAAAT
>ULTZ01043324.1_pt1 | contig 10804 bp, 8 predicted proteins | sample 1957981 | NCBI WGS metagenome assembly ULTZ01 (sample SAMEA4835745, study PRJEB28245) | human gut metagenome | biome: gut microbiome; material: fecal sample | place: Denmark | collected 2008
AAATCCTGCTAATGGACAAGGCGGTCGTTACTCTGTTAATTCGTTCATTTAGGGGTGGTCAAGAGACAATCGCACACTACCTATATGCCCTTTCTTATTATATAATTGCGGTAACAGGAGGTGGTAGAACAGAAATATCATTTATACCTTTCCAAGGACGAATACAGCGAAGTGTTGCAATCACTTATCCGTTTAAAGAACAGCCTGATAGCACAAGGCAGATACACGGACGCAGTAGATGATATTCTTTGCAAAGTGCTTTCAGCCAAGAAAAGAAAGTTCAAAATCAAATATATCTGAACACGAATAAAGACCGCCTACACTTTTGTAAGCGGTCTTTGATTATTTAAAGTGAGTACGACAAACTGGAATTGTTCATTTAACTTCCGATTTACTCTTCCTCAGGATATTTCAATCCCCATTCATTTCTAAGCCTTGTCATAATATCCATTACATCAATCGAATACTGTAGTTTCATAACAGAAGCATCTCCGCTATTAATTGCTGTTTCCATATCTGTAAGCTCATAGTACAAAGCATCTGCCGTATTCCCTGCTGATATTTCCCTTTTTTCGCCGGTTAAGGCTTCTGTAATAATCGCTTTATCAGCACGTGGAAACTCCATTATCTCTATATAGCCCTTTTCACAACTTATCATTACTCGTTTAGGTTGCTTTGAGTGCATGGTAAGAGCTACAGTTGCCATCTGATCCTTATCATTTTGTAATAGAATAGTCGCCTGCTCATCAACTCCGGTCGGTGCACTCTTCCACTGGCTCATCAGATTTTCGGGTTTTTCTTCCATGAAGCTACGGACAATGCTTAGGGCATATACTCCAATATCAAGCATTGCTCCACCTGCCAATTTTCGATTAAAAAACCTGTTCTTCATATCATAATCTTTGAAGCTTCCAAAGTTCACCGTTATCATCTGAACTTTTCCAAGCTCTCCATTTTCTATGATCTTCCACAGTTCCTTGTATATCGGCATGTGCCAGATTGTCATTGCTTCTGCAAGTATAAGGCCTCTTTCATTTGCCAGGCTGATCATTTCGCATAGTTCTGAAGAATTCAAAGTGATAGATTTTTCAACCAGGATGTGTTTACCATTTTCCAAAGCTTTCTTCATAAAACCATAATGGGTATTATGAGGAGTCGTTATGTAGATAATATCCACATCTTCATCGGCAAACATTTCATCGATTGACGGATAGACTTTTTCGATACCATACTTTTCTGCAAAAGCAACCGCTTTATCATAGGTTCGATTTCCTACTGCATAAAGAGATTTACCCATTTTCTGAAGACCTGCAGCCATTTCATTTGCAATTACACCTGTTCCCAGTACAGCCCATTTTATCTCTTTGCTCATATTTTTCTCGAATCTCCTTCCCTGTAGTTCATCTGTCTTATAATCAGTTATTCTGTAATATAGGTACTCTACAAATTCAAATTTGTCTTTTTCTATTATACACCAAAAATATGAATAATTCTACCCGCCGTCTATTGACCTCGATTACGAGGGAAATAGGCGGCTTTTTGTTTGCAAAAAATTTTTTCAAGAAATTTTGAAAAAACACCCCCAAAAACGCTCTCCCATTTCAAACAAGTGAAAAAACCACGAAAAATTAGCAGGTTTTGGACGAGAATTTACTAACAGTGAAATCCCAGAAAAGCCAGTAAAATCAAGGATTTTCGGGGATTTGTAGGGAGTCAAAAATGCCCCTCGGGGGGGCTTCTCCTAAGCGGAAGGTCGGGGGTTCAAATCCCTTTTGGCGCGCCAGAAAAGGACAGATTTCGTTAGAAATCTGTCCTTTTCAACTAAATCCACCCTTGCGGGTGGGTGAAACATTGCTTCGCAATATGAAATACGCTTTCAGCGTATTAAATCGCTGCGGCGATGGGTGGATTTAATTTCATTTTCTGCGTAGCCGAAAATTTCATCAAAACCGTAGGTTTTGATTTCATCGTGAGCAACGCGAACGATTTCATTAAAAATTCCGAGAGTTCAACTCTATCCACAAAAAACATCTTTTCTGTACCCCACAGACACAAGCAATGCCGAAAGCCTTTGTTTTCAAGGGTTTTCGGTTTTTATTTTTGTCAAAAACGAGAAAAACGAAAAAGCCGCAGTTTTTATTGGCTGTTTTTCCGTCTGCTAACAGAATTTATGACTGATGTCGTCCGCCTTTCGGGCGGATTTTTTTATGTTATCCGATGCGTATTTTTATGATTGAAAAATTTAAAACGTGCAAAAGTGCGCATTTACGGTTCAATAATATTGCATATTAGATAACAAAACGGGCACACTATAAGCACAAACGCTGAATTTTATTGCACGATATTGACTGCATTTGAACGTTTTTGTATAATTAAGGCACAACAGAGATATCGGAGGTGTGAATATGCTTACAACCGACAGAAGAGCGCAGATACTTGAAATTCTGCGTCAGAACGGCTCGGTTACCGTTTCAAAGCTTGCCGAAAAATTCGAAACAAGCGAATCTACGATAAGGCGTGACCTTTTGGCTCTTTCCCAGCTCGGGAAAATAAACAAGGTTCACGGCGGAGCGACTGTTCTCGGGCAGGAATTTCTCCACAACGAGGAGGATTTCAACAAAAAATCGCTGATGAACATAAACGAAAAGGAAGCAATAGCAAAATATGCCGCATCGCAGATAAATGATGATGATTTCGTTTTTATCGACGCAGGCACGACCACCTTTCTTATGACCAAATATATTTCCTCTTCCAAAGCAACCTTTGTAACCAACGGAATCGCCCACGCAAAGGAGCTGACGGCCAATGGCTGCAAGGTTTTTGTTATCGGCGGTGAATTAAAAAGCACAACCGAGGCAATCATAGGCTTAGTAGCCGCTTCAAATCTTCAGAAATATAACTTTTCAAAAGCGTTCATCGGAACAAACGGAGTCAGCGAAAAACAGGGCTTTACAACTCCGGACACCGAGGAGGCAATGCTAAAAGCCGTTGCCATAGAGCGAAGCTTTGTAACCTATGTGCTTTGCGACCACACAAAGTTCGGAAAAGTTTCGGCGGTATCATTTTCACCGGTTGCGGCGGCGTGTATAGTCTGCGACAAATGCGATGACGAACAGCTTAAATCAAAAACGGTAGTGAAGGAGGTAACTGCTTAATGGTTTACACCGTTACTCTGAATCCGGCTCTCGACTATGTGATGAAGCTCAAAGCTCTCAGAACCGACGACATAAACCGCACGGACGGCGAAGAAATCTATTACGGCGGAAAAGGCATCAACGTGTCGGTCATACTCACACAGCTCGGAATTCCCAACACGGCACTCGGCTTTCTCGGAGGCTTTACCGGAAAAAAGCTTGAAGAAATGCTCAAAAACGACAATATCAGTTGCGATTTTAATTATCTTAAAAACGGCGATACGAGAATAAACGTCAAAATCAAGGCCGACAAGGAAATTGATTTGAACGCCTGCGGCCCCGAAATCACAAAAGAGGATATGCAGAGCTTTTTAAGAAAGCTTGACGGCATAAAGAGCGGAGATTATCTTATCCTCGCAGGCTCTATCCCGAATACCCTCCCCGATGACATTTACGAGCAAATACTTGAGAGAGTCAGCGACAGAAATATAAACTGCGTGGTTGACGCAACGGGCGATTTGCTCAAAAACGTGCTCAAATACAAACCGTTTTTAATAAAGCCGAATCATCACGAGCTCGGCGACCTGTTCTCGGTCCAAATAAAGAGTGATGACGACATTGTGAAATATTCGAAAAAGCTTCAGGAAATGGGTGCTAAAAACGTACTTGTTTCAATGGCAAAGGACGGCGCAATGCTTACGGACGAAAACGGAAGCGTCCACAAAATAGGCAACGCAAAGGGCAAGCTCATAAACTCCGTCGGTTGCGGAGACAGTATGGTAGCAGGCTTTACGGCAGGATATATCAAGACCGCCGACTATTCCTACGCTTTAAGACTCGGCTCGGCGTGCGGAAACGCAACGGCCTTTTCCGAAAAGCTTGCAACCCGTGAAGAAATTGAACGCGTCTTTAACGCGGAGTATAAATAAGGAGGAATACTTATGAAAATCATCGACTTATTAAAAAAAGATGCGATTGCTCTTAATGTTTCTCTCACCGACAAGGAAGAGGCAATCGACAAGCTGATTTCCCTGCACGAAAAGGCAGGAAATCTTGCCGACAAGGCGGCGTACAAGGAGGCTATCCTTGCAAGAGAGGCTCAGGGCTCGACCGCAATCGGAGAAGGAATTGCCGTTCCGCACGCAAAATCGGACAGCGTAAAGACTCCCGGTCTTTCGGCGATAACGGTTCCGAACGGCGTTGATTACGGCGCTCCCGACTCCAAGCCCTCGGACATTTTGTTTATGATTGCCGCTCCCGTTGACGGAGATTTACATCTCGAAATACTCTCCCGTCTTATGGTAATGCTTATGGAACCGGAATTTTGCGCGGCTCTACGGGGCGCAAAAACGACGGACGAATTTTTAGAAATAATCGACAAAAAGGAAGCGGAGAAATACCCCGAGGAAGCGGTAAAACCCGAAGTAAAGCCGAATGGTTACAGAATACTCGCAGTTACAGCCTGTCCGACGGGCATAGCGCATACCTATATGGCGGCAGAGGCACTTGAAAAAGCGGGCGAAAAATTAGGCTATCCGCTCAAAGCCGAAACCAACGGCTCCGGCGGTGCTAAAAACGTGCTCACAAAAAAGGAAATCGAAGAATGCGACGGAATAATCATTGCCGCAGATAAAAACGTCGAAATGGCACGTTTCGACGGCAAGCCCGTTGTAAAGACCTCGGTTTCAAACGGAATAAACAAGCCCGAGGAGCTTATCAAAAGAATCGTTGACGGAAAAGCCGCAATATATCACGCCGACGAAAGTGAAAAGCAGCCTATTGATGATGACGAAAAGGAAAGCGGCTGGCACAAGCTTTATAAGCATCTCATGAACGGTGTTTCGCATATGCTCCCGTTCGTTGTCGGCGGCGGAGTTCTCATAGCTCTCGGCTTCCTGTTCGATACGCTTGCAGGCAATGCCGATGTCGGCGGAACCTTCGGCTTCACAAGTCCCGTTGCGGCAATTGTATTCTGGATAGGCAAAGCGGCATTTGCGCTTATGCTCCCCATTCTTTCGGCTTATATCGCATCGTCCGTTGCCGACAGACCTGGTCTTTTGCCCGGTATGATAGGCGGCGTATTTGCGGCAAACGGTTACACCTTCAGCTCGCTGATTGAAAACCAAAGCCTTACCGGAGACGACAAAGCGGTATCGGGCTTTCTCGGTGCTCTGCTCGCAGGCTTCCTTGCCGGTATTATTGTAAATCTCCTCAAAAAGGCATTTTCTTGGCTTCCGAAATCAATGGACGGAATAAAGCCCGTATTTATCTATCCTCTTTTCGGCACGCTTATCATGGGCCTTCTTATGTGTCTTGTAAACCCCGTTATAGGCGTTGTCAACTCCGCTCTTTCCTCGTTCCTCTCGTCGCTCGGCGATACAAGCAAAATACTCCTTTCCATAGTACTTGCAGCAATGATGGCAACGGATATGGGCGGCCCGTTCAACAAGGCGGCTTATGTTTTCGGCACGGCTGCAATAGCCGACGGCAACACATGGATTATGGCGGCTGTTATGATAGGCGGTATGGTTCCCCCGATTGCAATCGCACTTTCGACAACCTTCAACAAGAAAAAGTGGACATCAGAAGAACTCAAATCAGGCCCCGTAAACTATCTTATGGGTCTGTGCTTCATTACGGAGGGCGCTATCCCCTACGCCGCTTCCGACCCGGTCAGAGTTATCCCCTCATGCTTAGTAGGCTCTGCTGTCGCAGGTGCTCTTACATCGCTGTTCAACGTCACATGCCCCGCACCTCACGGCGGAATCTTCACATTTATAGTATGCGACCATCCGCTTCTCTATATCGTAGCCCTTATTGCAGGCTCGGTTGTCGGAGCGCTGATGCTCGGTCTTCTTAAAAAGGATCGTAAAGAATCCGTATAACAAACAATCAAAAACCGTGCCGAGGGGCATCATCCTCTCGGCAGGTATTAAACATAAGGAGAATTATTATGGTACAGAAAACTTTTACAATCACTAATAAAATGGGACTTCATATGCGTCCGGCAAACACCTTTGTAACAGAAATGTCTAAATTCTCTTCGGACGTTGACATTGTTTTCGGAGGTAAAAGGATCAACGGCAAGAGCATTATGAATATAATGGCAGGCTGCATCAAATGCGGAAGCGAAATCACCGTAGAGTGCAGCGGCGCAGACGAAAACGAAATGCTCAAAAAAGCCGAAGAGCTTATCACATCGGGCTTCGGCGAAGAATAATATTGCCGCGGCTTAATGAAAGGGTGGGTTTAATGCTTAAAGGAATCGGCGCATCTCAAGGCTTCGGAATCGGCAAGGCCGTTGTTATAAGGGACACAAACCTTGACTATTCATCCGTAAAATTTACCGATTCGGATCATCAAAAAAAGCGTCTGCACTCGGCAGTCGCCGACTTTTCCGACGAAACAAAATCACTTGTGGCGGAGCTTAAAAAGAATGCCGGAAATAAAGAGGCGGAGATACTCGAGGGACATCTTGTTATGCTTGAGGACCCGTTTATGCTCGCACAGATGGAAGAAGCAATCGACAACGGCTCTGTTGCCGAAGCGGCGGTTGACAGCATATGCACGATGTTTATCGATATGTTCTCCGGCGTTGACGACGAGCTTACGCGCCAACGCGCCTCAGATGTAAAGGACATAAGAGACAGCCTTTTGCGCATTCTTCTGGGTGTAAAAAGTGTGGATATTTCATCCGTACCGAAGGGCTCTGTTCTCATCGCCAAGGATTTCACCCCGTCCATGACGTCACAAATAAACAGGGAAAATGTTTCCGCAATTATCACCGAGGTCGGCGGCGTTACGAGTCACAGCGCAATACTTGCCCGTGCCATGGGCATACCCGCCGTTTTGTCGGTCGTCAATGCGGTTGAAAAAATCTCGGACGGCGATATGATTATTGCAGACGGCTTCAAGGGAAAAGTATTTACCGACCCCACAGAGGAAGAGCTTGAAGAATACAAAACCAAGCAGGCGGCATATCTGAAGGAAAAAGAAAGCCTCAACGAATACTTCTCAAAAGAAACCGTTACAAAATCCGGCGTAAAAAAGCATGTGTACGGCAACATCGGCAAGGCTGAGGACGCTCAGAACGTATTGCAAAACGGCGGCGAGGGCATAGGGCTCTTCAGAACGGAATTTCTGTTTATGGACAGAGCCTCTCTTCCCACGGAGCAGGAGCAGTACGAAGCATATTCAACCGTCGCAAAGATAACGGACGGCAAGGAGGTTATCATTCGCACACTCGATATAGGCGGAGATAAAGCGATAGATTACCTTAAAATCGAAAAAGAGGACAACCCGTTTCTCGGACACCGCGCGATAAGATACTGCCTTGACAACCCCAAAATTTTCAAAATTCAGCTTCGTGCAATTCTCCGCGCAGCGGTTTTCGGAAACATAAAGGTTATGCTTCCGCTTGTAACGACACTTGACGAGGTTCGCAGAGCAAAAGCCCTTATCGAAGAATGCAAAGATGAGCTTAAAAATGAGGGTCTTAAATTCGCCGACATTCCCGTGGGCGTTATGATAGAAACTCCGTCGGCGGCAATAATTTCCGATTTGCTTGCAAAAGAGGTTGATTTCTTTTCCATCGGCACAAACGACCTGACGGGCTACACCATGGCTGTTGACAGAGGAAACGCCGCTGTTTCAAAGCTGTATGACCCGATTCAGCCTGCGGTTCTGCGCCTTATCGAAACAACAATCAAAAACGCCAAAAAGGCAGGCATCCCCGTCGGAATGTGCGGAGAAGCGGCAGCCGATACACGTCTTATTCCCTTGCTTTGCAAATGGGGGCTTGACGAATTTTCGGTAACGCCCTCTTCGATTTTGCACACAAGAAAAAGTATATGCGAATGCGAATAACACTAAATCTCCCGCATCTTATTATATAATCAAGCAGCTGAGCCCTAGTAAAGCACCTCAAAACAATATAATTTGATACAGAAACGGCCAAAACCCCTCGAATATGCGTCTGCATTATCCGAGGGGTTAAGTGCATTATTATATGAAAAACCGTTTATTTTAAGCAAAACTTACTCATAACGGGCTAATAATCAACATTATCTTGCTTTTTTGTATGCTATATGATATTATTGGTATGCATACTAATAATATTATAAACAGGTGATATATTTGCGTAGAAACAGCAATGAAACAAAAAGAAAAATCTTAACGGCGTGCGTTCGGTTGTTTTTGGAGGAGGGCTACAAAAGCACCTCCGTCAGTCGAATAGTCGAGGAAGCAGGCGTCGCAAGGGGCAGCTATTTAAATCTGTTTCCGACCAAGGACAAAATCTTGCTGGATTTGACCGAATCGATGTTCGGCGGTCAATTTGACGTGGCGAGGAGCATTGCGGACAAAAAGCTGCCGCCCGTATACGCCTATGCGGTGGAAACGTCTCTTCAGCTCACGCTAACGGAGCTTAACGAGAACCTGCGAGAAATCTATATTGAAGCATATTCTCAGCCCGACACGGCGGAATTCATCTATCTGCACACCACGGCGGAATTAAAGCAGATTTTCGGAGCAAATTTCCCCGATTACAGCGAAAGTGACTTTTACGAAATGGAAATCGGCACGGCAGGACTCATGCGTAACTATATGGCTCGCAAATGTGATATTCATTTCCCGTTGGAGCGCAAGCTCAGCCGCTTTTTGACGGCATCAATGAGAGTATATCGTGTACCGGAGGAAGAACAGGCAAAGGTGCTTGCTTTTATCGGCTCGATTGATATTCGGGAGCTTGCCGTTACGGTTATGCATAAGCTGTTTGCCATGCTTGAAATGAAATATGACTTTAAGCTGTCTGCGGACGGCGAAACGGAGGAAAGAAGATGAGAACAGGTAAAAAACTGCTCACAGGTATGCTTTTGGTACTTTTCATTGTTTTTGTCGCAGGATGCGGCAAAGCGAAAAAAACCGGTGCCGCACTGCCGGAGGTGCGCAACAGCGGCACGGCGGTTCAGTGGAAATACAGCGATGAAGCCGACTGGCGCGACCTTGTGGCGCTTTCCGAGCTGCGTGGTGCCTCCGGAGAAAACGGCAAGGACGGAATAAACGGTCTTGACGGCAAAGACGGCATAGACGGCAAAGACGGCAAAGACGGCACCGACGGAAAAGACGGTCTTGACGGTGCCGACGGTAAAGACGGTAAAGACGGAGCAAACGGCAAGGACGGCATAGACGGTAAAGACGGAGCAGACGGCAAGGACGGTGTCGACGGCAAGGACGGCATTAACGCCAAAAACATAGAGGTGCAGCGAACCGAAACCCACATACAGTGGCGTTACGAGGGTGACGAGTGGCAAAATCTCGTTGCGATAGCCGATATAGAGGGCCCCGCCGGACAGAACGGAACGGACGGCATTAACGGAAAAACTCCGGAATTTCGCGTAAGCGAAAATATCCTGCAATGGCGTTATGTCGGCGACGAGATTTGGCTTAACCTGTACGACCTTACCGCATTAAAAGGTGCGGATGGCAGAGACGGCGCTGATGGTAAAGACGGAGCCGACGGTAAGGACGGAAAAGACGGAATAAACGGGCAAAACGGCTCTGACGGCAAAGACGGTAAAACACCTTTTATCGGCGAAAACGGCAACTGGTGGATTGGAACGACCGATACGGGAGTGAAAGCCACAGGAGTTGACGGTGAAAAAGGAGACAAAGGCGAAAAAGGCGACAAAGGAGATAAAGGTGATAAAGGCGACAAGGGCGACCCCGGTCAGAACGGCAGCTGTTCGGGATATTTTTACGGAGAGGCAAACTCTCCGAGGACAGTACTGAATAACAGTCGTGTCAATATTTCTGTCTACGAAAAAATAAACAAGGGCGGCTTGATTTCATCCTACAGGAATAATATTACCCTCAAAAAAGGACATATTTACAATGTCTGCTTAAGCGGTTCTCTCGAAGTTGGTTCAAACGAATTTAACAACAGCGGCAATTACTCTATTCAGATGACAGACGGTTATGATGACGATCTGTGCAGGGAGCTTACACGAATAAAAAGGGACGGGACAAAAATACCGTATACCAATGATCAACATTCCTTTAATTTCAACAGAATGTATGATGCGTCAAATAAAGACATTACATTGCAGTTGTGGTTTGAAAATTCGGCATACAATACTTATCTCGGTGGCTTCAGAGGTACTATTACAATAACTGCTCTTGACTGAGCCGACATACACGAAAACGGAGGTAATAGAATATGAAAAAACGAATACTTAGTATCCTGCTCGCCTTTTGTATGATGATGAGCTTTGTACCGATGATGGCAAGCGCAATTGAGATTTACATTGACTTGACCATTGTCGGTCAGGCAAACTTAACGCTCGAGGTTGTGTCGGGCGACAGCATTGACAATATCAAGGAGAAAATTCAGGAAAAAACAGGCTTTTCTCCCGATGCGCAAAGACTGTTTTTTGGCGAAAAAGAGCTTGAGAACGGGCGCACGCTGGCAGATTACAATATTCAGAAGGAAAGCACGCTGCGCTTGCGTTTGCAAAAGACGATGCAGCTCGGCACAGACGCACTGAATAAAACTGTAAACAGGGCTAGCGCACCTATCGTGTATTTCGGGCAAAACCAAGAAAATAAGCCTGCCGCATGGCGAGTTATCGGCTATGACGGAAACAGTGCAGCCGGCACAGCCGGGAATATGA
>ULTZ01048827.1_pt1 | contig 10735 bp, 8 predicted proteins | sample 1957981 | NCBI WGS metagenome assembly ULTZ01 (sample SAMEA4835745, study PRJEB28245) | human gut metagenome | biome: gut microbiome; material: fecal sample | place: Denmark | collected 2008
GTTATGCTGTGAGCTGCTTATGAAGGGACTGCTTTTCAGAGCTTTATTGTCCCACCGCTCAGCGGGGGGGAAGGTGGTGCCGTAAGGCACCAAAGGGGGAAAAGCCACCGAAGGTGGCTGATCGACGTAATGCTTTTCATGCCATATGATGCAGAAAGGTGAATCCGTAACGCTGACTTTATAAGCATTGCCGCAGAGCGGCAATCCACAACCCTCGGGCCAACGGCCCGTCAAACTTAAGAACCCTTGGGCCGAAGGCCCATCCATCTTAAGAACCCTCACACCGCAGGTGTGTCCAAAAGCAAAGCCGCAGGGGGGCGCAGAATTCATCAGCTCTTCAGGAACTGTCCGATTTCCTTTACCGGAAGGGTATAGAGGAACCCTTTCCCGATTTCCTTAATCAGGGTGATCTGGATCACATCGCCCTTGATTTTCTTGTCATGCTTCACAGCCTCATAGAGGATATCATAGGGCACCGTGGTGCTGACAGGCAGGGACAGGGACTTCAGCACATACTCCAGCCGCGACGTGGTGCCCCGTTTGGTGAGGCCCTCCAGCTCCGAACGGCGGGTAATGAGGTACATGCCGATGGCTGTGGCCTCGCCGTGGGTGATTTCTGCATCATTATACCGAAGGCACCGTTCGATGGCACCGCCGATGGTGTGGCCGAAATCGAGGATGCGCCGCTCTCCCTTAGAGAAAGGATCGATTTCCACATAATGAGCCTTGATGGCGCAGCAGCGGCGGATGATTTCCGGAAGCACCCGGTAAATATCCATGTCCGACGACACCTGTTCAAAAAGCTCGAACAGCGCCTTGTCTGCCACGCAGCCCAGTTTCACCGCTTCCCCCAGCCCGTTGTGGAAATAACGGCGGGGCAGGGTTTTTGCCATGCCCGGGTCGATGAATACCGCCTTGGGCTGGTAGAAAGTGCCTACCACATTCTTTCCTGCCGGGATATCCAGATCCAGGGTCACCTTGCCGCCGATGGAACTGCCGATCTGGGACAGCACGGACGTGGGGAACTGGACATAGGAAATCCCCCGGTGGTAAGTGGCTGCCGTAAAGCCGGTGATATCGCCCACCACTCGCCCGCCCAGGGCGATTAAGGTATCGCTGGAACCCAGGCCGAAATCCACCAGAGCCCCGTACACCCGGCGCACCACCTGCAGGGTCCTGGACTTTTCACTGGAAGGCACTACGATCATCTGGGTGCGGACCCCCGCCTCCTCCAGAGACTTCACGAGACTCATGCCGTAAAGCTTATCAATGCCGTCCTCCGTAATAATGGCCGCCTTCTCCGCGCCCGTCAGATCCCGGATAGCAGGCCCCGCCTTGCGCACCAGCCCTGTATCAATGAGGATGTCGTAAGAATCCTTACCAAGGTTAATATGAATTTTATCCATATCCGAAGCACCTCTTTCAAATACTCTTAACTTACCTATATTATACATCATGGAAGAAAGGAGACGATAGGGGGCGAAAGTTCCCCATTTTCCCGTAGGAACGGGCCGCCTCGCCGCTGCTTCTGTCATGGGCTCATCTTACATGGCACAAACCATACGTGTTATAGTAATAAAAGAAATCGGATCATCAGGAGGCAGAGCATGAAACAGTCAGTGAGCCATTACATGATGCCCTATGACAGGGAAGAAAACATAGAAAAGGCCCTGAGGAAGCTCCATCTGGATGGCATAGAAAACCTCATATACGGCACGGAGCCCGCTTCCCATCCGGCGGACAGGATTACCCTGGGCTGCCATCTGGCCTATTGGCCGGACTGGATGGATTTCTACCTGGGGAAAAAGGATTTCTACGAAAAAGATTTCCCCACGAAGCAGTCCCTGATAGACACCTTCGGCGGCACCACGGTGGAAGCGTGGATAGAGAAAATCCGCAGGAATATCCGCGCCGCCCTGGCGGAAAAACCGGAATACCTGGTATGGCACGTGGCCCACTGCTCCCTGGACGAAATCTGGACCCGCCGCTTCCGCTACAGCAGCCGGGACGTGCTGAAAGCGGCAGCCGAAGTGTATGGCGCCGTGGCATCCGAAGTGCCGCCGTCGGTGACAGTACTTTTTGAAAACATCTTCTGGCCCGGCCTTTACACCCTGGAGCCGGAAGAAGTGGACTATTTCTTCTCCCTCCTTCCCGGAAAGAACACCGGCATCATGCTGGATACGGGACACCTGATGAATACGAACCCCCGTCTTGCCACAGAAGAAGACGGAGCCCGCTATGTGAAAGACGTAGTGAACCGCCTGGGCTCCATGAAATCCCTCATCCTGGGCATCCACCTCAGCTGCTCCCTCTCCGGCGCCTATCAGAGAAGCCTCCCCGGCACCATCCCGGCCTCGGTGACACCGGACATCATCAGCCGCCACATTATCTCCATAGACCAGCACCGCCCCTTCACCACCAGCGCCGCCAGGGACATCGTGGATTTCGTAGAACCTCGATACGTGACCCACGAACTCTTCGGCAGCGATTTCTCCATACCAGAAGACAACGTGCGCCTCCAGATGAAAGCGGCCGGCCTGTGGAACAGGTCATGAGAGGAAACCGCATTTCTTTGGACTATATGGACAGAGAGGCGAGGGGAGCCCATCCCCGGCCGCCAGATCCCGCCAGCGCGCAACCATGGAAAGCGGGATGACCGGGCATCGGAATGTCCGCTTCTCTACTCAGCCGGCTGAAAAATATAAGAAAAATGAAAAAACTTCCTGAAATTTCGGAAAACCAGGTATCCTTCGGTGCCTGCCTGGGACATCTGGAGATTTCAGGAAGTTTTTGTGCGTTCAAGAGATGAGCATTCTTTGGAAACAGGATGCTCTTTTATCTTTACTATTTTTACATGGCCACTTTCATTATTTTGACTATAAATTGCCACATTAGTAAAATATAGATGAAGTGTTTTAACAGCAGCTATAGTTATTACATTATGCTGATACAGGAAAAGGTTCGGACAAATTATCTTTAATTTTTGACAGGTGACGCCATTGATAATCAATATATCGGACGACATGATCGAATTGAACCGGGCAGGGCTTTTGAAAAAGCTTCTGGAGGATAAAACTACGAAAGGGCAGATCCTCTGGGGAACGGATGCATACAGAGAGCGGGGGCCTGCCTTTGAGAGGGAGAGGGAAATAGATACATCCCTCCTTCTTTATGAAAATGCAGGGCTTTTGAAGACCCGGGCGCGGAAGGCCTTTGAGCAGCAGTCAGAACGCACAAGGCAGCATGGGGAAGTGTTCACGCCCCGGTGGATCTGCGATGTTATGATTGATCATCTGGATAAGGAATGGTTTGGCGTAAAAGAAATCGATTTTCTTTCCTCCATGGATGTTCTTTTCGTGAAGAAGAAATGGAAAAAATACGTGGACTCAAAACGGCTGGAAATCACCTGTGGCGAAGGGCCTTTTCTGGTGCAGCGGTATGACGTGTCCACAGGGAATATAATTCCTGTGCCGGAGCGGAAGGGCATACTGGACAGGAAGCTGCAGGTAGTTTCCCGATATGCGGAAACAGAAGAAGAATGGGAAATCTGGGCTAGACGGGCCTATGAAGCCACCTATGGCTATGAATTTCAGGGTGACAATCTTCTCATCTCCCGGGTAAATTTCATGATGACTTACCGGGAATTTTACCAAAAACGCTGGCAGAAGGAACCGGAGCTTTCAGAATGGGAGAAAATCGAGAATATCATTACCTGGAATCTGTGGCAGATGGATGGGCTTACCGGCGAAATCCCCTATGCAAGAATGGACCCGCTGGGACCAGACCTCTTTCAGCTGGCGGATCCTGCTTTTAAGGAAGAGGATATACATCCGGCCTGCCGGATCTATGACTGGAGAAATGAGAATAAAAGTGTGGTATTTAATGAAATAGGAAAGAGGAAAAAGGGTATGAAATTTGATTACATCATCGGAATTATTTGGAGTCAGCTGACGCAGCGTCAGTCAGGTAGTCCTTTTGAGGCCTGGATGGCCCACACAAAAATAGCCTGATGATGTCAATGCCGGTCTTTAGGGACCCGTTTACATCATCAGGCTATTTTTGTACCCTAAATCAGGCCTTAAAAGACCTTCTGTACCGGTCAGTGCCGTCAATCCTCCCAATGCATCGAATGTCCTATAAGCGAGACTCCAGATAAAATTCAATCCGCCCTATCAGGATGAAACAAAAGGGGAAAACGAAACATATGCGCCTCCTGTTTACCATCTTTTTATGGATGAAGCCTATAAAATTGCAAATAAGGTAGAATTAATTCATCCAGCTCGTTTTTTATTCAAGGCCGGAAGCACGCCTAAGGACTGGAACAAGAAGATGCTTCAGGATCCGCATTTTAAAATACTTAAGTATGAAGAAAACAGCAAAAGAATTTTTCCAAATAAAGATATTAAAGGTGGTATCGTTATTTCATACCATGATAATGAGAAGAATTTTGGGGCAATAGGAATTTATGTGCCAAATGAAAATTTGAATATAATACTTTCAAAAGTCTATAAGAATGATAAGTTTACAAGTCTGGAAACCATTGTATTTTCTAGTTACTCATATCATTTCCAAGCTAAGTTGTATGAAGACTATCCCAAAGAAAAAAATTCTTTAAGCAAAGGACATGAGTATGATTTAAAATCTAACGTTTTTGATAAGATGCAAGCAGTATTTAAGGATTCTGGCAGCTATAAGTCTGGGGATGTGCGTATTCTTGGACGAACAAATAATGAACGAATATACAAGTATATTGGAAAAGAGTATATAAAAGAGACAGAGAATCTTGATAGTTTTAAGGTTTTTCTTTCTGGTGCGTTTGGGCAAGGAAAATTCGGGGAAACAATTTCATCTCCAATTATTGGCTATCCAGGGGATGCATCGACAGAAACATTTTTAAGTATTGGGAAATTCTCCAGTGAAGCTGAATGTGAGGCTTTGATTAAGTATTTAAAAACTAGATTTGCCAGATGCATGCTGGGGTTAGCTAAGAAAACGCAGGCTAATACGCCGGCTAAATGGCACTTTGTCCCTCTCCAGGATTTCACCTCTCATTCCGATATCGACTGGTCCAAGTCTATTCCAGAGATCGACCAGCAGCTTTACAGGAAATATGGGCTGGATGAGAAGGAAATCTCCTTTATTGAATCCCATGTAAAGGAGATGAAATAAATGAAGACGGTGGATATGATTCAGCCCTATGGACGCATTATTCCCATGATTTACGCCTATACCACGCCAGGAGTTTCTTATCACGAGGGCTGGACGAAAATCGGGTATACGGAAAAACAGACGGTGGAGGACCGCATCCGCCAGCAGACCCACACGGCAGACATTCAGGTCAAGCTGCTCTGGCGCGATAACGCTATTTATAAGGATGGCAGCGGAGAAAGCTTCACGGACCATGATTTCCATGAGTATCTGGAACGGTATAAGGGTGTAGATCGTCAGCCGAAAACGGAATGGTTCCATATCGACGGAAAGAAGTCCAGGGATTATTTCGATGAATTTGCCCAAAGAAACTTTAAGGTGGATGTAGAAAAGGGCTTGTCCTATGTGCTTCGCCGGGAACAGCGGGAAGCGGTGGAAAAGACGAAGGCCTATTTCGAAAAGGGCGGCAGGGAGTTTCTCTGGAATGCGAAGCCCCGATTCGGCAAGACTCTTACATCCTATGATCTTATCCGCACCATGGGATTTAAAAATACACTGGTAGTGACGAACAGGCCCAGCATTGCTAATTCCTGGGCTGAGGATTTCCAGAAGTTCATCGCCTGGCAGACGCCTCTTGATTTCGTGTCCGATACGGATGCGCTGAAGGGAAAGAAAGGGGTCATGACAAGGGATGAATTTCTGGATGCCATGGGGCATGATGAAGAGCACCATCAGGGTATGGTGGCTTTTGAGTCCCTGCAGGGGCTGAAGGGCTCTGTCTATTTTGGCGGTGGCATCGATAAGCTGAAGTGGATTTCAGATCTTCATTTCGACCTTCTTATTGTGGACGAGTCCCAGGAAGGGGTGGAGACCTACAAGACAGAGCGGGCTTTTGACAAGGTCCACTGCGACCACATTCTCTATCTGTCCGGCACACCCTTCAAGCAGCTGGCTAAAGGGCAGTTCTCTGACAGCCAGATTTATAACTGGTCCTATGCTGATGAGCAGGAAGCCAAGGAAAACTGGAAGGGCGATGATTTCAATCCCTATGAAAGGCTGCCGCAGCTTGCCATGTTTACTTACCAGATGTCTCCCATGATTACAGGTGAAATCAAACAGGGCGCATCGATTCGGGCGGAGGGGGAAGATTTCACTGATTATGCCTTTGATCTGAATGAATTTTTCCTGACTAACAGCAGTGGGAAATTCATTCATGAAGAGGAAGTGAAGAAATTCCTTCATGCCCTTTCTACCAATGACAAGTATCCCTTTTCTACGGAGGAGCTGCGTAAGAAGCTGCCTCACACCCTGTGGCTCCTGAATTATGTAAGTTCTGCCAAAGCACTGGCTAAGCTTCTTCAGGAGGATCCGGTGTTTAAGGATTACCATGTGGTGCTGGCGGCAGGAGACGGGAAGCTTTCAGCAGAGGAAGAAACAGTGAAGGCCTATGATAAGGTGAAGAAGGCCATTCATGACTACCCGAAGACCATCACCCTTTCTGTGGGACAGCTCACGGTAGGGGTTACCATCCCCGAATGGTGCGGCGTGCTGATGCTCTGCAATATGAAGAGCCCCTCTTCCTATATGCAGGCCGCCTTCCGTGCCCAGAATCCTTACGAATTCATCGGAGAAAGGGGGGAGCGGTTCCGCAAGGAGACGGCCTATGTATTTGATTTCGACCCTGCCAGGACCCTCACCATTTATGATGAATTTGCCAATGATCTTTCCAAGGATACGGTGGATGGTCATGGGACAAAGGATGACAGGGCAAAGAATATCCGCCGCCTTCTGAATTTCTTCCCTGTCATCGGCGAGGACAGTCAGGGCTCCATGGTGGAACTCAATGCGGCCCAGGTGCTCTCTATCCCCAGAAAACTAAAGTCGGAGGAAGTGGTGCGCCGGGGCTTTATGTCCAATTTCCTCTTTGCCAATATCGGCCGTATTTTCGGGGCGCCCCAGGAAGTCAAGGATATACTGGATAAGCTCACTCCTGCCAAGGAGGAAATCCATAAGGAAGACCACTTGGACGAACTCACCGACGGCTCGGTCCCGGTTGATGAGAATGGACAGGTAGATATCCCCGATGAAAAAATCATCGGCACGGCCCATGACATTTTCGGGCCGAAGATTTATGACACCATGAATGAAGGCATCCAGGATGTGGTGGACAGTTTCCATGAAGTACCGAAAGATGAAGCTGCGGTGGCGGATAAGGTGGACCATCTGGTTCATACCACCGTGGAGACGGTCACTACCTCTCTTATCACCCCGCTGGCCGGACAGTACCATATCCCCAAGTCCAAGACGAAACAAATCACCAGGGATGTCAAAAATAAGATCGAAATCACTCTGCAGAAGCGGAAGGACGATTTCCTGCAGAATAAACGGATAGCGGAAGCGGAAAGGGATCAAAAAATCCGGGAAGCGGATACTTCTGAAAATCAGGAAAAGGTGCTGAAGGACTTTGAAGCCCGGATGAAGGAGAATGAAGAAAGTTTCAACCAGGGCATCCACCAGGATATCCAGAATATCGTGAAAAGCCAGCCCGTTGAACTGGTGCGCAGAATAGAGGAAACCAAGGCGGAGGAAGCGAAAGATTCTATCGAAGACACGGTCCGTGACCATCTCCGCGGTTTCTCCCGCACCATCCCCAGTTTCCTCATGGCTTATGGCGATGATCAGCTTACCCTGGCCAATCTGGACGATTACACCGAAGATGATGTGTTTAAAGAAGTAACCGGCATTACGGAAGATGAATTCCGTTTTCTTCGGGACGGCGGCGATTACGAAGATCATGAGACCCATGAAATGAAACACTTCGACGGACATCTCTTCGATGAAGTGGTATTTGATGATTCCATCAGGCAGTTCATGGCGAAAAAGAAGGAATTGGCCAATTATTTCGAGGAAAATCAGAGTGAAGATATTTTTAACTACATTCCGCCCCAGAAGACGAACCAGATTTTTACACCCCGCTGGGTCGTAAAAAAGATGGTGGACCTTTTAGAGAAGGAGAATCCCGGCTGTTTTGACGATGATACCAAAACTTTTGCCGACCTTTACATGAAGTCCGGCATGTACATCACGGAAATCGTGAAGCGTCTCTACAACAGTCCAAGGATGAAGGACCTCTATCCGGATAAGGAAAAGCGGCTGAACCATATTTTTGCCAAGCAGGTCTACGGCCTGGCGCCTACGAAAATCATCTACCGCATCTGCTGCGCCTATATCCTGGGATTCAGTGACAAGATTTCTATCCAGGAAAACCATATCCGCCTCTGTGATTCTCTGGCTTATGCAGAGAAAGGGACCCTTGCTATGAAACTGGAAGAACTGTTTCCGGAGCTGGCTAAGTAAGCAGGATATGTTTGAGAGCGCTGCGATTCTTGATGGCGATTCAAAGGGGAACTCATACTCCTCTGGATAGGTTTTCAAAAAGGAGGCAGAACCTTTGGCGGCTTCTGCCTCCTTTCTTCTGCATCCCAAGGGCCTTTTCTGTCCTTGACTCCGGATAAGCGCGTCTGCTACACTGACTGTATAAGAAGCGTTTGGCCCCTGTAAATCCTCCACTGGCTTGCCGGTGGTTGGGGCCCACGCTTCTTTTTTGATTACATGAGTTGCTTCCCTCGCGGGAAGCGTGGATTGAAATTCTCATAAGCATCGCATTACTCTCCCAAAACAAAAACTCCTGCTTTTGATAAAAGCAGGAGTTGCCTCGAAATATAAGTATTTACGGAGCATAGCTAATTAAAGCATAGAGCTCTATTAATGAAACAACCGCAAGCACTATCCCGAAAAGAATTCCTAGTATTCCGGCTGTTAACTTTATTTTCCATATCAGGCGGTTCATAATCGTTCACCTCTTTCGGTCGATTTCCCGTCTTTATTATAATTATATAAAATCCCAGCCAGCCTGTCCACGAGAAACCGTTCATCTGCATGTGAAAAGGACGCCCCGAAAAGGGCGCCCCTTTCACATGACTCTCAAAGTTTTCAATTCTCAGCAGGCTTTACACGGAATCCCTTTCGTCGCTTCCCCCGCGGGAAGCGAGGGGTAGAACCTTTGGCGGCTTCTGCCTCCTTTCTTCTGCATCCCGAGGCCCCATTGCCTCTTGACAAAAGGGGCTTTGTGAGCCTATACTAAGCTAACTTCTAACGAAAGGAGAGGGAATGATGAGACTGGCTTCCATGAACGCAGGAATGGCATATGATGTCTTTGGCTGGAGCTATTATTATGGCTTCGGTTACTTTTGCTGCGCCCGTGATGAGTCCCGTTCCCTTTCCAGATAAGATATTTCCAGAATGAAAGGACAGACTCATCAGAGCCTGTCCTTTTCTTTTATGGAGGATGGAAGGATAGGAGTTAGAAGAGAGGGGACATGGGTCCCGGAGAATTGAAGGTGCCTTGGAGAAGGCAGAGGAGGAACATCATGATTATTGTAATGAAACAGAACGCACCGCTTACAGTGATTGAGCAGCTGGAACAGGAAATGAGGGACCGGGGTTTCCAGGTGGACCGCAGTAAGGGTTCCAGCAAGGTGGTGCTGGGTCTGGTGGGGGATACGTCTGCCCTGGATGAAAGGGATTTCCTCAGCAATCCCTGGGTGGATAAGGTGATGCGGGTGCAGGAGCCTTACAAACGGGCCAGCCGGGCTTTCCATCCGGCCGATACGGTGGTGGATGTGAAGGGCATCAAAATCGGCGGGAAGAAGCTGGTGGTCATGGCCGGTCCCTGTTCTATTGAAACGCCTGAGCAGATCGGCGGCATTGCGAAAGCGGTGAAGGCGTCGGGGGCAGCTATCCTTCGCGGCGGCGCTTTCAAGCCAAGGACTTCGCCTTACTCTTTCCAGGGATTGGGGGAGAAGGGCCTGGATCTTCTCATTTCCGCTGCCCATAAGGGAAATATGCCGGTGGTGACGGAGCTGATGAGCGCTGATAAAATCGGTATGTTCCTGGAAAAGGGCGTGGATATCATCCAGATCGGCGCCAGAAATATGCAGAATTTTGACCTTTTGAAGGCGGTGGGCCGTCTGAATGTGCCGGTGCTTCTGAAGCGGGGCATGTCCGCCACCATTGAGGAATGGCTCATGAGCGCGGAGTACATTATGTCCGAAGGAAATCACAATGTGATTCTCTGCGAACGGGGCATCCGCACCTTTGAGAAGGCTACCAGAAATACGCTGGATCTGTCGGCAGTGGAAGTGGTGAAGGAAAGAAGCCACCTGCCCATTATCGTAGACCCCAGCCATGCTACGGGCCATCGGGAGATGGTACCGGCCATGGCCATGGCTGCCATTGCTGCCGGGGCTGATGGGATTATGTGTGAAGTTCATAATGATCCGGAACATGCATGGTGTGATGGAGCGGAATCCATTACGCCAGAGACTTTTGATGACCTCATGGGACGGCTGAAACAGCTGGCTCCTATTGTGGGAAGGGAATTGTAATCAGAAGCCCTGCATGTTCTTTCGGAGTGGAGAAAAAGGCAGGGCTCATGGGGGCTCTGCCTTTTGCGGCGTTTGGGGGCGGTGGCAGTGCGGTCGGGATCGGGATCGGGACCTGGGCGGTGCTTTCCGGTATTCCCGAA
>ULTZ01033921.1_pt1 | contig 10695 bp, 3 predicted proteins | sample 1957981 | NCBI WGS metagenome assembly ULTZ01 (sample SAMEA4835745, study PRJEB28245) | human gut metagenome | biome: gut microbiome; material: fecal sample | place: Denmark | collected 2008
GCCACCCCTGTGCCGACCGTGACCCCCACCGCCACCCCGGAACCGACCGAACAGCCGCAGAAGATGTACGCCGCAAAAAGCGTGGATAACGTGCAGGCAGTTAGTGAGGGGGGGAATACGGAAACTTACACGCTCTATTTTGCAGTGCCAAGTGGTTGGAGCGATTGTACAGTGGTAAAAATACATGCCGCTGATGGACAAGATCCAAAAAGAGATCACTTTTATTATCTTGAGATGCAGGAAGTTAGCGAAACGAAGGATCAAAGAAAAATTTATTCTGCGGTTCTGAAAAAGGCCGATCACTATAAAAACGGAGGGTTGAATGGACTTGAATTTTGCGGATATAAGGGAGATTCAATTAATGACGAAAATCCTGCACACAAAATAGTAATTGCTGAAGTAGGACAACAGAGTCCACCGTGGATGACGTTCAATCCAGATGATAAGGATCATTATATCGGCGGCAACTACTATGACGGAAATAATGGGAACGGAAATCAGGGGAATAGCTGGGATCGAACGAAGTGGAAGGACTATACGGTTGGCCATAAGCATTTCGCTAACAAAGAGATGGCCTTTGAAAATAAAACCAGTGAAACACTAACGAACGTCAAAGCCTGGTTTTATGAACCGGATGATAAAGGAGTGCTTGTCCAGGTCGGTGAGCAGCCAATATCCTTAAATGATATCCAACCTAATTTCACAGCAAAATTTAAGATTCCTGACGCTTTTTGCTCTTTTGTTCGCTTTACCGAGGGCGATACAGTAATAAGTGAATACTACAATTTTTATAATGAGGAAGTAACAGGAGAAAAGCAGAAACGCTTCCAGTATTCCGAAGGTCAATGCTATTGCTACATGTACAATGGTATTGAGGATGCAACATGGGGGCGTCCCGGTGCCACCCGCATCTATTACGATGCTACTTTTTCCAAGATGGCATTGAATGGAGATACCGACGACTTTTCAATCCCCAAAGCCAATAATAATAAAGAGACCATTTATTATCGGATAAAAGGAGACGGCGTAGAATCCGAAAGCGGCACGCTGGTAAAAGATGGTACAAACGAAAACCTTTATTATGTTGACATTCCCCAAGAATATAGTTCAAATAGTTCAATCATCTTTTCCGGTGAAGAAATTAACGATGACAATACGACAAAAGGAAATGGAGTAAGTACAGAGTGGCTGCCGATTCCCACAGATGGCAAAAATTGCTTCTATGCGGATACGAATGACGATGCAGTATATAAAGGTACCACTCGTGGCGGCTACTGGGCTCCAAAAGGTACCCTGCGTGATGCCGAAACGTGGAAAAATACTGACACTACTGACACTACTAAAACTAAAGTAGTAGATATTGCATCCGTTCCTTTTACGGAAAAACCAAACACAAAGTATGTTACCAGTACGCTGTATGACTATTATACAGATTACGAACTGAACGGCAATAACCGTGATAACTACGATAATGATAATACGGTTAATCAGCGCCACTGGGTACCCTTCCGCCAGTTCGATCAGGCAATCAGCGACTACTATCAGAGTTATGTAGATAAAAATACCGGAAAGCCCATTATATATCCCATTTATACAGGCCATTTCCAGCCAAGCGATTGGGATAAAAGATTTGCGGATATTGCAAGTACATTGAATTTGTACGGATGGAGTTCTTACAATATCTTTATCGCAGCCAATAACTCGAACTTTGATATAGGAGACACAAAAGAGAAAAAAAATTCCTACGCTTTCCAGGGCATTGTGGCAGACAAAAGGGACAGCGATGGCGACATCGTGATGAATGGAACGACCCTGAAAGAACCGCATTTCAATGAAAAGTTCCTGACCGGCCAAAACAGCAAAAATGCAAAACTTGGCGAAGTTTACCACAATGTTGAGTTCCCGTTTACCCAAGAAGAAGTTTTTATAGAACCAGCGCAAACGCCAAATGGCCCGCAAAAAGGCGAGGGCGTTAAATACTGGTGGTTTGACAGTAAGGAAACTTCTCTATATCTGCGCAAAGATACAAATAGCGATCAGTTGTACCTTGGTAATGATAGCCCAGGAGTGACAACCGCTGGATATAAGAGCGAGGCGTCCCACAACGTGGACAGTGCAAGTAGTCCAGATAATGTTTCAACGCCATACGGCTTTTTCCCGTTCAATGAAACCACAACCAGTAAGAGCGCAGTCAGGTACAATTACGGTTACGGTGCAAAACTTGAAATCCCGTTTACCCTAACCAGTACCGGAACAGTTAAGGACGACTACAATAATGAAATTCCAATTCGTTTTTACTTCTCTGGTGATGATGATGTGTGGGTTTTCATTGACGATCAGCTTGTCCTGGATATTGGCGGTGCTCATGCCAGAGTTTCTGGTGTGTTGGAATTTGACCAGCGCGATAATAAGAAAAACACCGTAACTTCCTATGTCAGCCGGGTCAAGAACAGCAAGACAGGTAATTATGGCGCTGAAAATTGTGATGAGCACAACCATACAACGGCGACAAGCATTACTTACTTAGGAACAACCGAAACGTATTATAAAAACGCAAGTGTTTCCATCCCTAATCTTTCCACCGGCAAGCACACCCTTACCATGTACTATATGGAACGCGGTATGTGGGAGTCCAACATGACGGTGGCGTTCAACTTCCCGGATAATAACGAGCTGCAGGTTCAAAAAGAGGTTGATCTGAACAAGGTTGATCCGGACTTCAAAAATTGCTTTAAAGACCAGAAAATCTTCAACTTCACCATCCAGAACCAGGCAACCCATTATGGAGAAAAAGTGGCCGCTGGCTCGGATACAAGCGGTACCAAAGAGGTGAATTTTGCGGATTGTGACGAGATTAAACCCGCAACCGATTCAACCGAAGGTGAGTACATTTTCAAGTTGGATACAAACCCCGAGCAAGGTTCCGGGCCTGAAGGCGAAAAGGTCCTTCACTGGTACGCACGCTATACGGATACGGAACCCGTCAGTGCAGCGCGTAAGAAACGTTATGGCATCCTGACGCTGAAAAACCCCATCGATATCAAAGACGAGCGCTTCCTTACGTTCCAGGTTTACGTTGATCCAGGGGATAGTGGAGGTGACCTTTCCCTCAACAACCTGTATCTGGAACTGCTGGATGAAAATGACGTCCAAAAAGGCAGCCTTGGCACATCAGGCATTAACGGCGCAACGTATGGCTCGGTCGAAGTGAAGACAGGCGCATGGGTCACCGTAAAGCTGGACCTGAACAAGATGAAAGCGCAGGACGGTTTTAACGGCAAGGTCAAAACCATCCGCGTGGGCGATAACTATAGCCGCCACATCTATTTCAGGAACTTTACCTTCATTCCCAAAGCGGTGCCAAAAACGATGACCGGCTTTACAACCGATCAGAAGGAAATCCCGGATTACGGCTCCGCCACAAGCGGTCAGTTGCAAAACGCCATAAACGCACAGTACACCTCCACCAAGGACAGCGACACCCAGTTAGTGGACGATGACGGACGCTTTGTTCTGGAAGATGGAGAAACCGTTACCTTCAGTGACCAGTTCCGCCGCGGCAGCTACATTTCGCTCAAAGAGGAACTGAACCGAAACCTGTACGACACCACATGGACGGTGTGCGAGAACGGGCAGGCGGTTACTTCGATGAAGGGCGATAGCGAATCCGTGACAGTTACCGACACGAACAAGTCGCTGGACAAGCAGGAGGGAAGCAGCCCCAATGATGGCCGAACGGAAAAAATAAGACCGAATGATGATCAAACGGGTAATAACTATACCGGAACCAAACCCTCCGCCGACACCATCGTCTTCCGCTCCTATAAGGACCCGGACGAAAATAGCTCCACGCTGACAAAGCTAAAGGTAAAATACGTCAACACCGTCAAAACCGGCGGGCTGAAAATCAAAAAGCAGGCCGCAGACGGTGAGAAAGATACCATTAAAGGCACCTACACCTTCAAAGTTACCTTTAATGATGTTGGCGGTGAGGGTCTGGAAAAAGAGCCCATCATAAAGTATGTTGAGATCAACATGAGCGATGAGAACAACTCAGAACACACCGGAACCATCACCGGCATCCCCGTTGGCACCCGCTATACCATCGAGGAAGTCAAAACCGATGATTCCAGACTGCAAAGCGTAACCGTTCCGGATGGTCAATACGCCCATGTGATCGACAACACCATGGTGGAAGGCGAGATTGTGGCGAGCAAAAATCCGAACGATCCGAACGATCTGGAAGTTACCGCAGTCTTTACCAACACCAAGCGCAAACTGATCAACATTGAGTTCGATAAGCTCTGGAAAGATGCAAATGATACGGTCCTTGGTACAACGAACCAGCCGAACGAGATTTACATCCAGCTCCAGCGCAAAAACAGTGCTGCGGATGCCAAATGGGAGGTTGTTGACTACCCGACCTCGGGCAGCAAATATGTTACGGTTCGCCATACAGATAACGGCTGGCTGTATCCCTTTAACAACCTGGATCAGTACCCGGTTGGCGGCAGTGCGGATAATAACTATATTTACCGCATTGTGGAAGGTACGGTAGAAAAGGGCGAATTTAAACAGGCAGCGGAAGACGGAACCATTACGATTGACGGCAAAACGTATGTTGTAACGGCTGAAGCAACAGCAAAAAGCGAAAAGGACAGCGAAACCGGCGCAACTACAACGCCAGCCAAAGTAAACGGTGGAACCATCACCGGCGGCAGCGGCAAGATTGTGCTGACCAACAAGCTGCAGAACCCGAAGTTTGTACTGGATATCATCAAGAAGGACGCGGAAAGAGACAAAAATAACAATGATGTGCCCTTGAGTGATGTTGAGTTCAAGCTGGAAAAGCTGGTCAAAACAACCGGAGGAGAACCGCAGTGGGTAGTAGATAAAAACTACAAATTCGATAGCACAAAGACAGATTCCATTACTGGTACAACCGGAACGGACGGCAAGATAACCCCGAACCCGTTCACAAATCTGGAACCCGGTACATACCGCCTGACGGAAACCAAGGCACATCCGGGGTACAACCTGTTGGCACAGCCAATTGAGATCAAATTTACCCAAGACGGCACGTGTTCTATTGATGGGCAGGTAATTCCGGTCGGAGACAAGTTTACGCAGTCCGGCAACACCTACACCATGAACCTTACCGTTCTGAACCGTAAAACGCCTGAGCTGCCCCACACGGGTGCAGACGCGCCAAGCCTGTGGCTGCTGATCGGCATGCCGCTGGCGGTGGCAGGGCTGTTGATATTCACATTCCGCTACAACAGGAAAGGGGGCCGGCGACATTAACCATCCCCCGGAAACCCAGCAACCCCCAGGGTACAGGGCCTGCCCGCCCGTGCGCGCCCGTTTACGGCAGGGCGCAGCCATAAGCCGGGGGTGCAACTGAAAAGCGGAAAATATCGCCTGTTTCTATAAGCGCAGCCGGATTTTGTGTTAAGAAGCCTTGGGATCCGGAAAGGATTCCGGCGGCTCTTTGCCTTACATCCTGCTTGTGGCTGCGAAATATCCGTTATTTCCTTTGGTTTCAGATGCACCTTAAGCCAAGTGGGCAAGCGGCCCAGTTTTTCCTCCTTTTTTCTTCACGGCACAGTGCGGGCGGCGCGGCAGCGTTTCCCCGCTGCAGCGCCCTGCACTGCACGCCGTGCTGATGCAGAACCCTTAAGCCGGGCGGCCCCGCCGCCCATCCGATGATGATTTTTTTTAAGAGAAGAGGTACTGAAATGAAAAAAGCAAAACGTTTTCTCACAGGCCTGTTGAGCGCCGCTCTGGCCCTCAGCCTGTGCGCCATGCCAGCAATGGCAGATGATGGCAGTGGAACAACACCGGCACCCACTGCAAATCCGGTTTGGACGCAGGATACCGGTTCCATTACGATTCATAAATATGAGTGGAACGATGATACTAGAGGGCCTGCAACCGGCGAGGCAGAAGACGCAGGGAGTCTTCCTTCGAATGACAAAGGTGAAACGCCTACTCCGTTGGCAGGTGCAACCTTTACCGTTTATCGGGTTAAGAATGCAGAAGATCTGAAAAAATATTATGATGGTAAAGATGTAGCTTGGCCTACAAGCTGGGAAGATTATGCAGAACCTGATACTACTACCGGCGGTTATAAACTGAAGAGTGACGTGACTGCAACTGTAACTGAAGTCGATTCGAAAACGACAGATACCAGTGGCGTTGTTAAGTTTGAAGAATTGCCTTTGGGTCTTTACCTTGTGCTTGAAACCGAAACACCGGATTCTGTCAGGACTGCATGTGAGCCGTTCTTTGTCTCTGTTCCTATGACAAAAGTCTCGACTGATACGAATGGCGGTCTGACTGATTGGCTGTACGATGTTCATGTCTTCCCGAAAAACTCTACTGCATATGGTCAGGCTGTTTTGCAGAAAGTCGGTAAGCAGAGCGGTACAGATACAGAAGTTACAGCCATGCAGAGCTACAAGTTTAAGCTCTATAAGAAGAATGAAGACGGAACATGGACTTGGATTGAGAAGAAGCCTGCAAATGGCGTAGATAATGCAGGCGAGTGGCTTGACGCAGCTAATAAAACGGGTGTCCTTACCACGGGTGCAGATGGCAAAATCAGCGTTTCTGGTTTGACCAAAGGTGTATATGCCTTTGTGGAAACTGAAGTTAATGCAAACGATGGTTACATTTTGGATTCCGGCATTGCCTATGTCTTTAAGATCAGTGACAGTGGCGAGATGGTTGCAGCGACCGAAAGTGATATTGAAGGCGCGCAAAAGCCTGAAACTAGTGTAAAGAGCTTTGACACTACTGCTTTTAGTGGAGCACAGGTTAAAGTAAAGAACTACAAGCCGGACTTCGAAAAGGAAATTAAAGGTAATAAGGATGCAGACTATGGCATTGGTGATGATGTTCCGTATACTCTGACTGTCAATGTTCCTGAAAACGTTGCAAAACTGAGGACTTTCACCGTATCTGATGAAATGAATAGCGACCAGCTGGTTGTTAATAGTGATATTGATGTTAAAGGAAAAGTTGGCGAAGCTGAAGAAACGACATTTAAAGAGGGTACTGAGTATACCCTGACGATAACGAATGCTGAGGGTAAGTCTGGCTTTACGATTGCATTTGCTACTGACAAGATTGCGGCATATGCAGGTGGAACCATTACCATTACCTATACCGCAAAGCTCCAGCCCGGCGCTTCGGTTGGTGAAGTGGGCAATGTAAACAGTGCCGACCTGAAATACTCCAAGAAGACAGATATCACTACCGAAGAGGATCCTCCGTATGATATCCATGACGAAGCTGTTGTTTATACGTTCAAGACTGGCATCCTGAAACAGAATGAGGATGGCGAACCGCTGAAGGATGTTGAATTTACCCTTTATAAAAAGTATGATGCAGAAAAAGATACGATGAACAAAAATGGCACCGTTAAGTTTATGGGTGCTGATAAGACCCTTTTAACGCCTGAGGAAGCAGCAGCAAAAAAGCTGAACGATACTGTTAGTGATGAGCCTAAGTGGTTTGCTGTTATGGATTTGAAGACGAAGGCCGACGGTAAGGCTGTTGCAAATGGTTTGCCGACTGGCGAGTATAAGCTGGTTGAAACCAAGACTCACAAAGGCTATAACCTGTTGACTGGTCCGGTGGACGCAAACCTGACTCTGGACTACACCACCAAATGGAGTAATACGGATACCTTTGATAACACGGGTAAACTGATTAAGAATAAATATAGTAAGACCGAGGTTAAGAATAGCGATGGTACTCTGTACAACTATGCAGCGATCACCATCATCAACCGCAAGGGCTTCGACCTGCCCACCACCGGTGGTTTCGGCACCCTGCTGTTCAGCGGCATTGGTGTGCTGCTGGTTGTGGCCGGTGTTGGCGTGCTGCTGAGCCTGAAAAAGAAGAACCGCACCTGATGTACCTGCCGCAAGGCAAAACAATGTTACAATTCACCAATAGGGTATAGAGGGATAATCCATCATACACAGGGGGAGGGCCGGATTTGGCCCTCCCCCTATGGTGGGTTATTGGGAAATAAATTTTTTTGGGTGTACATGGCCGTTGTTCGGTTGATTTTTAGGCCCTGCGTGGGGAACCACCCCACGGGTTAGGTTTGTGGCGGGGAACCACCCCACGGCCGTTAGGTTTGTGGCGAGGAACCACCCCTCAGTCTGCGTTGCAGACAGCTCCCCTCAAAGGGGAGCCACCGCAAACATAAGGTAAAATATTGGCTCCCCTAGAGGGGAGCTCCGGCGAAAGCCGGTGAGGGGTGGTTCCCCGTGCAGAACCTAAAAATAAATAGGGCAAGGCCCGTCAAACGGGCCGATGGCGAGCATCGGCCCCTACAAATGATTTGCAATGTTTGCGGCGCGGGGTGGATGGGCGGCAATTATTAGGCCCGTCAAACGGGGCGTCGGGGACGCCGCCCCCTACATGCAGGGCGAGGTTTATTACAATTTTGTGGTGTGCAACGCCGTAAGGCCCTACAGATTATTTTATTGTTATTCACTACCCTAAAAACCACCCCCAACCCAATATCTCCTGAGCGGCGCAATGCGCCGCGGTCCACCACAATTATTCATTATTCTTTATTATTTATTCTTTTGCCTACTTCCAATTCCTAATTCCTAATTCTTAATTGCATCAGTTCCCAACTTCAACCCTCTCACGGAAAGGTTCGCGGTGACGCTATGGATACCACAACAAAACTAAAAGTCGGCTTTGCGGCCTTGATGATCCTGTCCGGCATTGGGGTGGCATCGTACCCGGTTATCAGCAACGCGGTGGCGCAGCGCCACGCCAGCGAAGCGATCCAAAATTACGATGATACCGTAAAAAGCATGGATACCGAAAAACTGGACGCCGCCAAGGAGGCCGCCCGCCGCTATAACCAGCAGCTGGACAACGCCGTGGAGCGCGATGCCGCAGGCGAAGCGGAGGATACCGGCACCAGCTATGTGGACCTTGTGGATGTGGGCGAAAGCCTGGGGTATATCACCATCCCGAAAATTGACGTTAACCTGCCCATTTACGAAGGCACCAGCGATGATGTGCTGCAAAAGGGCGTCGGCCATCTGGAAGGCTCCAGCTACCCCCTTGGCGGCGAAAGCACCCACAGCGTGCTGACCGGCCACCGCGGCCTGCCCGAAGCCGTGCTGTTCACCGACCTGGACAAGCTGGAAGAGGGCGACTGTTTCTACCTGCATATTCTGGATGAAACGCTGGCGTACCAGGTGGATCAAATCAAAGTGGTGGAACCGGAGCACACCGAGGATCTGGACATCACCGCGGGGCAGGATTACTGCACCCTTGTTACCTGCACGCCGTATGCCATCAACACCCACCGCATGCTTGTGCGCGGCACCCGCGTCCCTTATAATGGAGAGGAAGAAGCCAACACCCCGCAGGCCGTGCAGTATCAGGCGCTGCGCACCGGAACGGTGGTCAAGCGCGTGGTGGATGCCTGGCCGTGGATCGCGGTAACGGGCAGCATTGTGATCGGCGGCGAAGCGCTGCTGCTGCTTTTGCTGCTGCACCGCTGCAAAAAGCGCGAGGAGGATGACTAAATGGGACGGCTGATTGCTAAAATTCTGGCCTGGCTGGCCATTTTGCTGGGGCTGGCGCTGTTGATACAGCCCACCGCTGCCCAGTGGTGGACCAGCACCCGCAACGCCAAAACCGCTGCGCAGTTTGCGGCCCGCGCCGAAGCCCAGCCCACCGCCCCCGCGGCGGAGGAAACCACAGCCGAACCCCCGGAGCCGGAACGCGCCTACCCTGAACTGTACGCCGCGATGCAGGACTACAACGCGGAAATTTACGCCGGGGGCCAAAGCGGCCTGACCGACCCGTTCGCCTATGAGGAAGCCCCGCTGGACCTTGCTGCCTATGGCTATGATGATGATGTGCTGGCTGTGCTGTGGATCCCGCGCCTGAACCTGGAGCTGCCCGTTTACCTGGGCGCCAGCCGCGAAAACCTGGCCAAAGGCGCGGCGCTGCTAGGCCAGACCTCGATGCCGCTGGGCGGCGAAAACACCAACACCGTGATTGCCGCCCACCGCGGCTATTATGGCGCGGAAATGCTGCGCAACGTGCAGCAGATCCAGGTGGGGGACAAGATCCAGCTGACCACCCCGTGGGAAACGCTGATTTACCGCGTGAGCGAGCTGAAAATTATTGACCCCAGCGATATCAACGCCGTGCTGATCCAGCCGGGGCGGGACCTGCTGACCCTTTCCACCTGCCACCCCTACACCCGCAACAGCCAACGCTACCTGGTAATTGCGGAGCACGACACCGCCGCTGCGGATACCACCAAAGAGGAAGATTTGCAGGAAAGCGCCGCTACCTGGGACGAAACGCCGCGCCAGGTGACCGTGGAGGATGCCGGCGGCAGCTCCATTGCCGAAGTGGCCCCCCAGGCCCTGACCCCATTGCCGGGGGAGGGCAGCGCGGAATCCGAGGGGAGCGCGATCTCCAATACCATGATCTGGCTGGAAAACAACGCACTGTGGGCCGGGCTGGTGGTTATTGCCGCCGCCGTTGGCATTATGGTGATATGGAAAAAACACCGGGAGGATTAACCATGCAGTACACACAGCAGGCCGCCGCCGTTACGGCCGAAGTAAACAAGGCCGTGCAGGGCAAACAGCAAACGGTAAACACCATCTGGATGGCCATGCTGGCGGGCGG
>ULTZ01064980.1_pt1 | contig 10643 bp, 9 predicted proteins | sample 1957981 | NCBI WGS metagenome assembly ULTZ01 (sample SAMEA4835745, study PRJEB28245) | human gut metagenome | biome: gut microbiome; material: fecal sample | place: Denmark | collected 2008
CCCGTTAGCTAATACTCATGCCGAGCATACACCAAAAAAAGCGCGAAACCGGGTGGAATCGCGCTTACACAAGATTTTATTTGATACGTCAAGCCACAGAAATGGAGCATAATTCTCGACCTACAGAACGTATGGTCTCAAATATAGCTTCCATTCGTTCTGCGGAAGGTTTCTTGGTGCCACTCACGTATTGGGCAAACAGACTTTGTGATATTCCCAATCTGCGAGCAATGGCGGAAGCATTAAGCTCCGGATGCGCCATAAACACCTCGTACAAAGGATTAGTTGGCTTTTTCATGAAGAACCCTTCAAAACTCAGGTCTTCATCAATCTCCTCCCAATGGATTCCATCATCGCTTAGTGTGAAATTGTTCCGTTGTTCTGGTGTGGCAAATTTCAGTCTCGGGTACTCTGCGAATTGCTCGCAAGCCTCCTTGCCGTCAGTCGTGCGTATCCATACCGCCGTGTCGGTCAGCCAAACTTTTTCTACTACAATGTTTCCCATAGCCTTATCATTTAATCTTGTTACAAAATTTATTCCAATGTTCCGCTATTATTTCTTGGTTTTTGCACACATGTTTTGAAGGTTGCCATTTTCTCTAAACATTTGCAGAGAAGCTCTAAACATTTTCTAAACATTCCATCAAAACAAGGGGGCAAATCCGCTCCCGCAAACAAAAAAAATAGGAACTAAGTTTTTACGCTTAATTCCTATAATCTACTTATTATCAGCGGAAAGACAGGGATTCGAACCCTGGGAACAGTTACCCGTTCACCGCATTTCGAGTGCGGCCCGATCGACCACTCCGGCATCTTTCCTTCGAAAGCGCTGCAAAGGTAAAGGTTCGTTGGCAGAGCTCCAAATATTCAGGGCCTCTTTTTCATCTTTTTCAACTTTAAATCTACATGCGGACTACCTAAATGTTGCTATTTTATGTTCTACAGCATAAAATTAGGGCTGTTTGTGACGCGCATACGGAATTTACAGCTTATCTTTGCGGCTCAAAATTTTGGAGGAGGATACGTACCTCCGTTCATGCACTATTATTAATTCAACTTTCACAAGATTATCGGATTTATGGAATTGAACAGAAACTTCAAAGACGGACTCTGGACGCAAGAGATCAACGTGACTGATTTCGTAAGCAGAAACATTACCCCTTACGAAGGCGACGCATCCTTCCTGCAAGGCCCCACCGAACGAACCCGGAAAGTCTGGGAGTGCTGCCTCAAGGCACTCGAAGAGGAACGGAACAACGGGGGAGTACGCTCGCTCGATCCGAACACGGTGTCAACCATCACGTCACACAAGGCTGGATACATCGACCGGGAGAACGAACTCATCGTGGGACTGCAGACCGACGAACTGCTCCGGCGTGCCATCAAGCCTTTCGGCGGTATCAAGGTGGTCGAGAAGGCTTGCCGTGAAAATGGAGTGGAAGTAGACCCGAAGGTGAAAGACATCTTCACACACTATCGCAAGACACACAACGATGGCGTGTTCGACGTATATACGGAGGAGATTCGTTCCTTCCGCTCCCTGGGATTCCTCACCGGACTGCCCGACAACTATGCACGCGGACGGGTCATCGGCGACTACCGACGGCTGGCGCTCTACGGACTGGACAACCTGATTGCTGCCAAGCAGGAGGACCTGCGCGACCTCACCGGTCCCATGACCGAGGAACGCATCCGCCTGCGCGAAGAGGTTGCCGAACAAATCAAGGCGCTCAAGGACATGAAGGTCATGGGCGAATACTACGGACTGAACCTGAGCCGCCCTGCACACAACGCACAGGAAGCGGTGCAATGGGTCTACATGGCTTACCTCGCTGCCGTCAAGGAACAGGACGGAGCTGCCATGTCGCTGGGCAACACGTCCTCCTTCCTCGACATCTACATCGAGTATGACCTGGCGCACGGACTCATCGACGAGACCTTCGCACAGGAGCTCATCGACCAGTTCATCATCAAGCTGCGCATGGTGCGCCACCTGCGCATGCAGAGCTACAACGACATCTTCGCCGGAGACCCGACCTGGGTGACCGAAGCCATCGGCGGACGCTTCAACGACGGACGGACGAAGGTGACGAAGACTTCCTTCCGCTTCCTCCAGACGCTCTACAACCTCGGCCCGTCACCTGAACCGAACATGACCGTGCTCTGGAGCCCGCAGCTGCCCGAGGGATTCAAGGACTTCTGCGCACAGGTGTCAGTCGACACCTCGTCCATCCAGTACGAAAACGACGAGCTGATGCGTGAGGTGCGTCACTCGGACGACTACGGCATCGCCTGCTGCGTGTCGTATCAGGACATCGGACGGCACATCCAGTTCTTCGGCGCACGATGCAACCTGGCGAAAGCCCTCCTGCTCGCCATCAACGGCGGACGTTGCGAGAACACCGGCACGCTGATGGTCAAGGACATTCCCGTGCTGACCGGCGACACGCTGAAGTTCGAGGAGGTCATGGCAAACTACAAGAAGGTGCTCAAGGAGATTGCACGCGTCTACAACGAGGCGATGAACATCATCCACTACATGCACGACAAATATTACTACGAGAAGGCACAGATGGCGTTCGTCGACACCAACCCGCGCATCAACCTGGCATACGGCGTGGCGGGCATGTCCATCGCCGTCGACTCGCTGTCAGCCATCAAGTACGCACGGGTGAAAGCCGTACGCAATGAAATCGGACTGACGGAGAGCTTCCAGATTGACGGCGAGTTCCCCTGCTTCGGCAACGACGACGACCGGGTGGACCACCTGGCTGTCGACCTGGTCTACTTCTTCGACGAGGAACTCAAGAAGCTGCCCGTCTACAAGAACGCACGCCCGACGCTCTCCATCCTCACCATCACCTCGAACGTGATGTATGGCAAGAAGACCGGCGCTACACCCGACGGACGCGCCAAGGGTGTCGCCTTCGCTCCGGGTGCGAACCCCATGCACGGACGGGACAAGAACGGCGCCTTGGCATCGCTCAGCTCCGTGGCGAAACTCCGTTACCGGGATGCGCAGGACGGCGTCAGCAACACATTCTCCATCGTACCGAAATCGCTCGGACCGACGCGCGAGGAACGCATCGAGAACCTCGTGACGATGATTGACGGCTACTTCACCAAGGGCGCACACCACCTGAACGTGAACGTGCTCAACCGCGAGATGCTGGAGGACGCCATGGAGCATCCCGAGAAATACCCGCAACTCACCATCCGCGTGTCGGGCTATGCCGTGAACTTCATCAAGCTGAGCCGCGAACATCAGCTGGAGGTCATCTCACGCAGCTTCCACCAGCGCATGTAATCGGCTGAGAACAGAAATCCGGACACACATAACCGCACAGGCACGGAGGAGTTCGACGGCACAGTCGCCTCCGTGCCTCTGCTTTTTTCATACGCATGTATCAAATGGAAAACAACCAAACACAACCTGCACTCAACGTCCACTCCTACGAGAGCATGGGCACCTACGACGGACCGGGACTCCGCCTGGTCGTCTTCCTGCAGGGATGCAACTTCAAGTGCCTCTACTGCGCCAACCCGGACACCATCGACAGCCACGGGGGCAAACCGACGGAAGCGGAAGAAATCGTCCGCATGGCTGTCAGCCAGAAGGCGTTCTTCGGCCGGCGGGGAGGCATCACCTTCTCCGGCGGGGAACCGACGTTCCAGGCGAAGGCACTGATTCCGCTCTGCCGACGGCTGAAGGAGGAGGGCATACACATCTGTCTCGACAGCAACGGCGGACTGTGGAACGACGCCGTGGAGGAACTCCTCAGCCTGGTGGACCTCGTGCTGCTCGACGTGAAGGAGTTTGACAACAGCCGGCACCGGAACCTCACGGGACGCGGCAACGAGCAGACCCTGCGCACCGCCGCATGGCTCGAAGCGCACGCCAAGCCCTTCTGGTTGCGCTATGTGCTCGTGCCGGGCTACAGCGATGCGGAGGGGGACATCCGACAGCTGGGAGAGCACTTCCGCGACTACCGGATGCTGCAAAAGGTGGAAATCCTCCCCTACCACACCCTGGGCGTGCACAAGTATGAGGCCCTGGGACAGGAATACCGGCTGAAGGGCGTCCGTGAAAACACAACGGAACAGCTCGAACGGGCGGAAAGGCTCTTCAGGGAATACTTCGACTGCGTGCAGGTGAACTGACGCCGCCCCACCCCCTCACAATATCTCCCGCGCAATCCAGGCACACGCCTCGGCGTCGGCAAGGGCATGATGGTGCTGCGTCAGGTCGAAACCGCAACGGGCGGCGACCGTCTGCAACTGGTGGTTGGGCAGACTCTTGCCGAACACGCGGCGGGAGGCACGGCAGGTGCAGTGGAACGTGTAACCGGGATATGTCATGCCGTAGTGGCGGAATGCCGCACGCAGGCAGCCCTCGTCAAACGGACTGTTGTGCGCCACGAGCGGAAGTCCCTCGATGTGGGGCGCAAGCTCCGCCCAGACGGCTGGAAACGCAGGCGCCCCGGCGGTGTCCGCCCAACGAATGCCGTGGACGCGGATGTTCCAGTACTCGTAGCTGTCCGGGTAGGGACGGATGAGGCGGTAGAGCTTCTCGGTGACGATGCCGCCGCGCACCACCACGATGCCCACGCTGCAGACACTCGTCGGCTCGCGGTTTGCCGTCTCGAAGTCGATGGCTGCAAAGTCCTTCATCGCGCGCCTCCTTCCCCATCGGCATAGTGTGCCAGCATCGCCTGTACTTTCTCGCGCATCGCCGCGCGCAGCCAGTCGGGAGACAGGACTTCCACCTCGTCGCCGTGGGAGAGCAGCTCCTGCACGAAGTCATACGTCGGGCGCAGCAGGTAGCTGAACACCGCATAGCCTTCGCCCCGCTCCACCTCGACCTGGGTGTCGTGCAACGGGAGGGCACGCAGATACTTGCACTTCGTGCCGTACACCTTCAGGCGCACCGACTCCACATCATAGTCCTCGTCGACGATGATGCCGAAGCTGAAGCGGAAGAACTCCTCCGGGTCGAACGACTTCGGGTAGTCAAACGCGCGGCCCGTCGCCTCCAGGTCGTGAATGCGGTCGAGCGAGTAAATCATCACCTTGTCATAGTAGGGACTGCGTGCCACCAGGTACCACCGCTGGCGGAACACCTTCACGCAGTAAGGCTCCACCTCGAACGTGTTCGCCTCGTCGCGTCCGAAGCTCTGATACGTCAGCTCCACCGTCACGCCGTCGCGCATCGCCTCGATGAGCGGCGTCAGGAAGTGCTGCCCCGACGGAATCTGCTCGAAGAGGATGCGCCGCTTCAGGTGGTGACTCTCGTTGATGAGGTTGTTTACCGCAAAGGTGTTGAGCAGCCACGAACGCACGCCGCCCCGCTCCATGTCCTCCGCGTTCTCGATGAAATAGTAGTATCCCCCACCCTTGCTGCACCCGATGTTGATGTCGAAGATTTCCTCGATTGCCTTGCGGTGGTTGTGGAAGGTGCGCAGGGGGATTTCCTCTCCCCCACTCATCTCGGTACGCACCCACCGTGCATTGATTTCCTCAAAAGTAATCCGGCGCGCCCGATAAATCGTGTCCACGAGCCAGATGTAACGGTTAAACAAGTCTTTTGCCATATCGTTTTCTGTTTAATTGTCCTTTGTCAATTGTCAATTGTCAATTGTCAATTGAATCCGATTTTCCGCCGGCGGTCGGGAGCGGCAATCAGCTCGCTGTCGCAGTACTGCTTCAGCGTGTCGAGCGAAACATGCTCCTTGCCGCTCAGGATTTTCTCGACCGTGTGCTTGCGGGCGATGTTCTCGATTTGTCCGCCCGTGAAGTCGTAGCACGCAGCCAGCTCGCCCGCCTCGTCCGCCGTCAGGTCGGGCAACAACGTCCGCCAGATGGCCTTCTTGGCACGGAGCGACGGACGGGCGAACTCCACCTTGTAGAGGAAGCGACGCTCGAACGCCTTGTCGAGGTTCTGCGTCAGGTTCGTCGTGGCGATGAGGATGCCGTCGAGCGACTCCATCTCCTGGAGGATGATGTTCTGGATGGTGTTCTCCATCTTGTCGACGGCACGCTCGGCTCCCTCCTGACGCTTGCCGATGAGGGCGTCCGCCTCGTTGAAGAGCAGGATGGGCGTGACCTCGGAGTCCCGGACCAGGGCGCGGTAACGGTCGAAGAGCGCCTTGACGTTCTTCTCGCTCTCGCCCACCCAGCAGCTCTTCATCTCGGCGAAGTTCACCGCCATGATGTCGCGCCCCGTGAGACGTGCCAACTGATAGACGGTCTCGGTCTTGCCCGTGCCCGGCGCCCCGTAGAAGAGGCAGGCAAACCCCTGACGCATCCCGTCGGCTGCCAGCCGTTGGCGTATCTCGTCGAAGCGCTCGCGGCTCAGCAACGACGTCAGCTGGGAGATTTGCCGCTCCTCCTGCTCGCCGTAGTAGAGCCGCCTGGGAACGATGTCGGTGCAGCGCAGCAGGTCTTTACCGGACGCCGCCTGCTGGCTGGAGATACCCACCTCGCCCAGCAGGTCGTTGATGGCGCCGGCGGTGAGCTTGAAGTTGCTGCGGTCGGCGAAACCGTCGTTGTTGACGTACTCCACCAGCTTGCGCCTTATCAGGTCGTTGTGTCCACGTTCCAGCGAACGCTCCTGCATGCGGAAGATGGACTTGCCGCCGTACAGACTCTCGTAGTCGCGCGAACAGATGATGTCGTCGTTGCGGTTGACCAGCTCGTGGCAGAAGAGGAGCAGCAGCACCCAGTCCCACTCCCGGAGTCCGTAGGAGTCCATCCGACGGACGAAGTGCAGCTGCGGGTTGGCGTCGAACAGGCGGTGCACCTCCTCGACGAATGCCTCGTAGGTCAGCTCGTTGTCCGAACGTTGTTCGAAGAGGTCGTCCAGCTCGTCGAACAAGGCGTCGCACGTCAGGTTGCCCAGCGGCTTCGGCTCGTAGCAACGGTTCTCCTTGAGCGCCTCGACGACGTACATCGGGACACGATAGGACTTCTCGCGCCGTTCGCGGCAGCAAATCACCAGCTTGCGTCGCTCCAGCTCATCGACGTCGCTCATGTAGCGGATGATGCGCACGGTGCGGCAACGGAAGTGGCGGGCGAAGTCGCTCAGGTGGATGTTGTTATCGTCGCTGTTGTCGACAAAGATAGCAAAGAGTACCGCCTGAATGGGTGTCAGGTGCATCTTTTTACCGACGTAACGGATGTAACGCGCCGCGTCGGTGAAGAACTGCTCGTTCAGACCGGAGCCTTCCGAGAGTTCCACAATCTGTTCGATGGCGTTCAGGAGGTTCAGCCTCTTGGGTTCCGCGATGACCGGTTTCTGTTCCGGGGTGTCTTGTCTTTTGATGCTTGCTCTCATCTTCGTAACGTTTTTTGTTTCTTTTCTCTGAATCACGATGCAAAGATGAGGCACATCTATGCCAAATCGTGGCAGTGGATGAAAGAAAATGAGATAAAATGAAAAGAAAAGCATCCCGCGTCGCCCGGCAATGCCTTCTTTTCGTCCTTCGGAAGTCCGGATACGACGTTTCTCCCTTCCGGCAAAACATTTTGAGCCTGGATACGACGTTTCTTTAACCTTTCAAAATGTTTTGGTCCTAGATACGACATTTCCTTAACCTTTTGAAATGTTTTGGTCCTAGATACGACATATCCTTAACCTTTAAAAACGTTTTGATACTAGATACAACATTTCCTTAACCTTTCGAAACATTTTGAGACCGGATACGGCATTTCCTGCTTCACACAAAACATTTTGGTCCTGGATACGGCATTTCCTGCTTCACACAAAATAGTTTGGTCCTGGATACGGCGTTTCCAGACTTCCGCAAAACAGTGTGCCCCCGGAAACGGCGTTTCCAGGTCCTCGCAGCAGGGATGGAAGGCTGAGGAACGCGATTCTGGGGGCGCGCAGGCGACTTCCGTTGAAAAAAAAACGACTGACTGCCTCAACGCCCGGGGAAGAAGCCGGGGAAGGCGTGCAGGAACTCGCTGTAGTGCTGCATCATCGCGGTGTACATCCCCTCGTGGGTGTCGCCGCGGTAACTGGGGTGCCAACTGTTGACGACCAGCTTGCGGACGGACGGGGAGTACCACATCCAGTCGCTCATCCGGCACAGGTCGGGCAGGTAGTGCGCCTGCACGAAATCCTTTATCAGGTCGCTACCGCCGCAGCACAGCAGGATGTCGGCGTCGTAGAGGCGTATCTGACGCTCCAGCAGGTCGGCGTAGCGGGTGAGGAAGGCTTGCAGCGCGCTGTTCGTCAGCTGACTGCCGCCGGGCTGCTTCTTGCAGTTGACCCGTGCGACGGGTGCCTCGTCGTAAAACGGACGGAAGGTGTCCGGGCGGTCGGCTTCGTCAAACGGACGGGTGTTGCCGTGGCGGTCCGCCGTCAGCAGTCCGTAGACCCAGCGCATGAGGTTCTTGTAGAAGGGCGCGGAGACGGTCGCGTCGGCGGGTCCGGAGAAGTTTCGCCTGCCGGTCTCGCAACGGATGTCCCATGCCTCGGTGTCATTGAGGTCCTTCGTCAGGATGAGCACCCGACGGGGAGCCTGTTCCCAGCGTCGGCATTCGTCACCCGGACGCCGGGTCCAATATCCGTCGGCATAAGAGAAAAGCCCCCGATAGAGCAGTCCGTCGGGGGCAATCTCTTCGCCGTCGCCGCACTGACGGGAACGTGTCTTCCATTCCTCGAACAGGCGGTCTTCAAGCGCAGTGTAATTCATCGGAGGTCAGTCCAATTTTCTGAATTCAAAATCGTTCACGGAGCAGCCCGCCTTCTTGTAGTCGAAGTTATAGAGCCGCATATAGGCTTCCTGCACTTCCTTCGCCCCGTTGTTGAAGGGCGACGAGGTGTGGGTCTGCGTGGTAACGGTCACCACCATTTCGGGGGTGAGCACGGTCCCGTTGACGCGCTTGATGCGCTTGGGGATTACTTGAAATACTCTTGACATGATGTTTTATTGTTTTATAAGGTTTATACATTGGGGTTCTGTCTGCGCGTGGGCGCGTCCGTCAGCTGAACAAGCTGCTGATGAAGTTGAAGATCCAGGCGGTCGCCGCAATGGCAATGGATATCAACCAATAGATGAGGAAGCAGCACACGACGATGCCCACTCCCATCCAGAAGGCTTTCCGATTGACCTCACGGATAATCTCGCGGTCGTCCTCCACGAAGCCGACAATCAAACGGCAGTTCTGCAGGTAGGCGCGGTTGAAGAAGTCGAGGATGTTGCCGACCCAGAACGGTATCAAGCCGATTGCCATGTCGCGCAGGACGTTGAAGATGACCGCCAGCGTCAGGGGCAGCGAACGTACCTTGACGGCAGCCACGTAGATGAACGGGAAGACCAGCAACGACGAGAGGGCATCGCCCAAGCCGGGAATCAATCCAATCAGCGGGTCGAGGAAGTACTTGTCCATCCAACGGGCGATGGTCTGTGTCATCTGATAGGAGGTCGACAGCTCGATGTCCATCCGCCGTTCCTCCTTGCGCCGGATGCGCTCCTGTTCTGCCTGCATGGCGCGTGCATCCTGCGCCTGTTCTTTCTCGTCGACGAGTCCCAGTTCCTGCTGGGCCTGCCGGCGGCGGTTGCTTTGCATTTCGCTCATAGCTCTATGGTTTTAGTTCCTTTCAAGAATTGTTCCCAGTCGTCGTCGGTGAACTTCAGGTCTCCCCCGGCGAGCGACAGCAGTGCCGCCTTCAGCTCGTCGGGGCTTTGGGCGGTGTTGATGCGCCGCAGGCTCTCGCGCAGCACGGCGCTGCGGTTGTCGATGTTGGCAAGGCGTGCGCGGAACTCCGTCTGCAGGCGTTCCAGTTCGCGGTCATACTCGCGGTGGGCGAGTGCGCTCGATGCCTTCATTGCCTGCAGGCGTCCCCACTCCTCGAGCAGGGAGACGGTGTTGCGGACGGCTTCGTTGCCGGCGTCGGTCAGTTGCACGAGGTCCTCGTCCGTGGGGCGTGCTTCCTCGGCACTGTCTTCACTGACGAGCTGACGCATGGTGTCCGTCCCCAGGTTGACCTGTTCGCGGACGGTGTCGGCAAAGAGGCGGATGCCCTGCTGGATGTCGGGCGGCAGCGCGGTGTCCTGCTCGCGGACGGTGACGGTGCGCGTGAGCTTCTCATCCAGCCTGCTGTTGGCGATGGAGCGTGCCAGGCGCAGCAGCCGGACGATGTCCTCGAGGTGGGCGAGCATCTTCACGCGCAGCTCCGGCGTGACACGGATGGTGTCCATCAGCTGACGGTTCAGCGTGTGGAGCTGGCGGCGTACCTCCTCGAGCTGACGGCTGTTCTCCCGGTGTTCCGCCTGCTGGCGGTTCAGTTCGTCGCCGTCGACCTTGACGTCGAGCTGCAGCTCCTCGAAGCGGGAGACGACAGGGCTGCAAGCCTGATTCCACTCATAGAGGCTGCGGTTGTAGCTGCGCGATGCCCCTCCAAGGGTGAACAGGTTGGCGAGGAAGAAGGGTTTCTGCGGCTTGCTTGCCTTCGCCTGGTTGTATTGCGGACGCAGACTGTCGAGCAGCGTGCGGCACTCCCCGAGGTGGGAGGTATAGTAGCTGATGTTCAGCTCGGCGTCGCTGACGTCCTTCTCCAGCGCTTTGCACTCTGCCAGCAGGGCGTCGCGGCTGTCCTTCAGCTTCCGGACGTCGGCGTCGGCATAGAGGGCGTC
>ULTZ01016850.1_pt1 | contig 10435 bp, 8 predicted proteins | sample 1957981 | NCBI WGS metagenome assembly ULTZ01 (sample SAMEA4835745, study PRJEB28245) | human gut metagenome | biome: gut microbiome; material: fecal sample | place: Denmark | collected 2008
TGAACCCGCTTTATGACGAGCTGGTACGGCTGGTTGTCGGCTGCGGATATGTTCAGGCGGACGAGACCACCATAAGGGTGATCAGCAAGGGAAAGGGGAAGGCCGACAAGGAGTATCTGTGGATGGTCAGGGCGGTCATGGAAAAGCTGGTCATCTTCCATTACGATGACGGCTCCCGTTCGGGACAGACGATAAGGAAACTGCTGAAGGACTTCAAGGGATATCTGCAGAGTGACGGTTACAGTGCCTACAATGTATTTGAAGGTACTGAAGGAGTGTGCCTCATAGCCTGCCTGGCCCATATCAGACGTCATTTTGAAATGGCCTTGGAGGAGAACAGAAGTCTGGCAGAACATGCCTTGAAAACAATACAGGAAATATATCGCATAGAACACTTTGCCGACTCCAAGGAATATACGGCGGAAGAACGGCGTGAACTGCGGCTCTGTCAGTCCGTCCCCCTGTTGGATTCCTTTGAGAAATGGATGGAAGGCACATATGTCAAGGTTCCGCCCAAAAGCCGGATGGGACAGGCCATTTCCTATGCGTATCCGTTATGGCCCAGAATGAAGACCTTCCTCAAGGACGGCAATATAAAGATAGACAATAATCTGGCTGAAAATGCGATACGTCCTCTGACGCTCTCAAGAAAGAACTTCCTCTTCTGCGGGAATCATGAGGCCGCGGAAAATACAGCGGTCATCTGTTCACTGCTTGCCACCTGCAAGGCACAGGAAGTCAATCCGAGAGAATGGCTGAACGATGTCATTGCCAGGCTTCCATACTATCAGGAAAAAGATTCCGGCAAAGATATCCGGGAACTGCTTCCGGATGTCTGGAAGTTGAAGAAATCCAACGAAAATCCAATTGAAGTCTAATAGAGGTACAATAAAACAACAAACTCTTCTTATCAACGAATATAAATTCGTTGATAAGAAGAGTTTGTTGTTTTATGAATCTACAATGTGTACTTTATCGGATGCTTACGTTTTTTCATGTGCGTAGTGAGTTTCTCGACAATTACATTTCTCCGTTTGCTGACCTGAAAATAGGTTATGCTTTTCCGATCAAGGAGGGCGCTATATCAGTCCTTCCGTCGGCTGCTGTTTTGATTTTGGAGAACGAGGGGAAATCAGTTTGGACGTCGGATATTCCTTGCATTGGATAAAATGGTTTTCAGCCTCTTGGAAATCTGCTTATCTGGATGGAGTTACTGCTAAATTGAGCTTTGATTTTTAGTAAAACCAGTATTCACAATCAATACATAGAAGTTATTATGAAAGTATCTTTAAAAAAATGGTGCATTGCCCTGTCGGTTTTGCCCACCTTGTTTGCGTGCGATAGTTTTGACGATAGGGAATTATGGAATGCGGTCAATTCGCTTGATGGGCGAGTGACGGCTATTGAAAAACAGCTGGAGACAATGAATAACGATGTCTATTCTTTGTCGGTGATGATTGCTGCCTTGCGGGATAATGTGTACGTGACTGAAGTGGTACGGGGCTCCGGAGGAGGCTATGAGTTAGGCTTGTCTGACGGTTCCAAAATTGTCATTGCTGATGGAAAGGATGGAGAGGATGGAAAAGATGGTGAGGACGGACAGGATGCCCCGATGTTGAATGTCCGATATTATAACGGAGAGTACTATTGGGTGCAAATTTACAATGGGCAGACGAGCTGGCTTTTGGATGACTATGGACGAAAAATTCCGGTATCGGGGCAGGATGCTGTCACGCCATTAGTAAAAATAGATTCCGACGGATACTGGATTGTGAGCTATGATGAGGGTCGTACCTATTCTTCACTATTAGATGAAGATGGAGCCCGGGTGAAAGCGACCGGTAAAGATGGAGATTCATTTTTTGATTCTGTAGAGGTTGACGGCGACAATCTTCATATCTTGCTGAAGGATGGGACGGAACTGTTGATTCCCATCGGCGAACAGTCTCTGTATAAGGCGGTTGATTTGGGATTGAGTGTCCGGTGGGCTTCTGTTAATCTGGGTGCCACTTCCAATGCGGATGCCGGTGAACTCTATTTCTGGGGTGATGCGGACAATGCAGGATTGATGGGGATGTATGAAGCCCCTGAAATTGATAATCTTTGTGGTAGTGAATATGATACGGCGCGTGCCATGTGGGGTGGTTTATGGAGAACTCCTAGCCGGGCGGAATGTCAGGAGTTAATCAGCAACTGTGATTGGGTAAAGGCGACGGTCAATGGCATGACAGGAGCGAGAGTTACGGGAAGCAATGGTAACAGTATTTTTCTTCCTGTTACAGGATATGGTATGCCGGAGGATGGTCCGGTTGGTTCCTTTAAGGTGATAGATCCAAATACAGGCTATTATTGGACCGGAAACTCCTTCTATGATACGGGAGCCCGTTATGCCTATACGATGTCCGTCAGTGGTGGAAATGCCAATTGCAATACGAACTGGATTACGAGGTTTGTGAAGATGGCTATTCGACCGGTGAGAGATAAATGAGAAGGTCTGTATAATGATAGGATGTGATTTAGGGATAATCTTGTTATAATTTGTGTACCCACCTTTGGCAAAGATACATGTCAAGGGTGGGCTTTTAATAGATGTATGTGAATTGTCTGTTCGATTAAAGTTTATTTATGCTCCATCATGCTATTTTTCTTGGTAAAAATAATGTCATATATAGAATTTAAGTGTGCATATTGCATTGATAATTTGTATTATATATGTCGTATAACATAGTCCTGAAACTTGTATGATGCTTGGTTTGTGGTTATATTTGCGCATGCTGTCGGATAAATATTCTTCTGATGCTACTTTGGAGTTTTATGAGTATGAGAAAGATAGGTTTAATGATAGTCTATGTTTCATCCGTTTGCTTATTGGGTGCTACTACGTGGGGACAAAGAAGTTTTATCCTCACGACCTTACCTCTTGTTGCTTTTGCTACATGGGGCGTGGTGCGCTTATGGAAGAAAGACATCTGACTTTCCATATCCCACGCATGGAGAATGGCTTTACCCTTATGTAGTATAGCATGGTCCTGAAACTTCTATAACAGGTAGAACTGCTTATATTTATCCGCGAAAATGAATGCATACAGCAGTTGTGTGAGCAAACAAGTCGAATGTTTACCACTTTAAAATAAAGCAATATGGATTTAATGACACCTGATGTCCAGCTCTATTTTTGGGGTTGGCTTAATTGGCTATTGCTGGTTATAGATGCAGCTTTTGTTCTCTACGCCATCGTTCAGCTCCTGCAAGATAAGACATGGAGCTCGATAGCAAAATGGATATGGGCTGTCGTCATTGTAGGGATGAATCTCCTCGGTGTGCTGCTCTACTTGTTGTTTGGGAGGGGAAAGGGCAAGTACGTCTGTAAGGAAGACAATCTTCCGGTAGCATAGAGACGTTTCCGGCATCCGGATGGTGTGTGTCCGGATGTCGGGAATGCCCGTTTCTGTCACCTTTCCGTCATGCACTTTGTGAAAAAGTGGATAAATTACAAATAATATTCCGTAAACCTTTGGAAACGCTGCACAATTTCTCTATCTTTGCATCCGAATTAAGATGAAACGTGAGGGGCTTGATAAAAGCTCCTTTTTTATTTTAAAAACTGAAGTTTCGCAGATGCCCGACGCGTCGGTTGACAGGAAGGCGGTGAGTGGAGACGATTGCTCCGTGGAAGAACGGGGCTGCCGGAACAACTCGTCGCAGGGACCTGCCGGGGATGCCCCGGGTTGGCGATAGCTGAATTAAAAACAAACAGTGAACTGAATGATAGACAAAAACCTTGTCCGTAACATCGTGGAAGAGTGGCTCGACGGAAAAGACTATTTCCTGGTCGATGTGAACGTCAGCCCGGATGACAAAATCGTTGTTGAAATTGACCATGCCGAGGGTGTGTGGATCGAAGACTGCGTGCAGCTGAGCCGTTTCATCGAGTCAAGGCTCAATCGTGAAGAAGAAGACTTTGAACTCGAAGTGGGTTCCGCCGGTATCGGGCAACCCTTCAAGGTGCTGCAGCAATACATCAACCACATCGGAATGGATGTCGAGGTGCTCACACTCGCCGGAGAGAAACACTGCGGTGTGCTCAAGGAAGCCGACGAGGAACATTTCGTGGTCTGTGTCCCGAAACGTGTGAAGCTGGAAGGACAGAAACGCGCCAAAACGGTGGAGGAAGACATGACGTTCACCTACCCGGAAGTAAAATATACCAAATACCTAATAAGTTTTAAATAACGCTATATTATGGCTAAGAAAGAGGAAACAGTCAGCTTGATTGATACATTTTCGGAATTTAAAGAGTTGAAGAACATCGACCGAACCACGATGGTCAGCGTCCTGGAGGAAAGCTTCCGCAGCGTGATTGCCAAGATGTTCGGGACGGATGAGAACTACGACGTGATCGTGAACCCCGACAAGGGGGACTTCGAAATCTGGCGCAACCGCGAGGTCGTGGCAGACGAGGACCTGACGAACCCGAATATGCAAATCTCCCTCACTGAGGCACGCAAGATCGACGCTTCCTATGAGATTGGCGAGGAAGTGACCGACGAGGTCATCTTTGCCAAGTTCGGACGGCGTGCCATCCTGAACCTGCGCCAGACACTTGCATCGAAGATCCTGGAACTGGAGAAGGATAGCCTGTATAACAAGTATATTGAAAAGGTGGGCCAGGTCGTCAGCGCCGAGGTCTATCAGATATGGAAGAAAGAGATGCTGCTGCTCGACGATGAGGGCAACGAACTCCTGCTGCCCAAGACCGAACAGATCCCCAGCGACTTCTATCGCAAGGGCGAGACCGTACGCGCCGTCGTGGCACGGGTGGACAACACCAACAACAACCCGAAAATCATCTTGAGCCGCACGTCGCCCGTCTTCCTGCAACGGCTGTTCGAGATGGAAGTCCCCGAAATCAACGACGGACTCATCACCATCAAACGCATCGCACGCATCCCCGGTGAACGCGCCAAGATTGCCGTCGAGTCTTACGACGAGCGTATCGACCCGGTCGGCGCCTGTGTGGGTGTGAAAGGTTCCCGCATCCACGGCATCGTGCGTGAGCTGCGCAACGAGAATATCGACGTCATCAACTACACCGCCAACATCTCGCTCTTCATCCAGCGTGCGCTGAGCCCCGCCGTCGTCTCTTCCATCCGTCTCGACGAGGAGAACAAGCGTGCCGAGGTGTTCCTCAAACCCGAGGAGGTCTCCCTCGCCATCGGAAAGGGCGGCATGAACATCAAGCTTGCCAGCATGCTGACGGAGTACACCATCGACGTTTATCGCGAGCTCGACGGTGCAGCCGACGAGGAAGACATCTACCTGGATGAGTTCCGCGATGAAATCGACGAGTGGGTCATCGACGCCATTAAGGGCATCGGCATCGACACCGCCAAGGGCGTGCTCAACGCTCCGCGCGAGATGCTCATCGAGAAAGCCGACCTGGAGGAAGACACGGTCGACGAAGTATTGAGAATATTAAAGGCCGAATTTGAAGAGTAAGTCGTCCCGGGCCGGTTGAGTCCTTTGGTTCTTTTTTCATGGAATGAGTTGGAGGATGCGGGCTCAGGACATCGCCCGGGCAATGGCAGACAGGAAACAACTCATCGACTTGAGAAACTTGACGAACTTACAAACTAAAAACGTATGACTATAAGACTAAATAAAGTAACAAGAGATTTAAACGTAGGACTGACGACGGTTGTCGAATTCCTCCAGAAGAAAGGATTCGAGGTGGAGGCCACCCCGAATACGCAGATTACGAAAGAGCAGTACGAACTCCTCGTACAGGAGTTCCGCAAGGACAAGAAGCTGCGCATCGAGTCTGAGAAATTCAGCCAGGAACGACAAAGCAAGGAACGTGGACGCGGTGCCTCCATCTCCATCGACGGTTTCGACGAGCCCAAGAAAGAGCCCGAACGGAAAGCCAAAGAGGATGAGGTGGTCAAGACCGTCGTGCCCGAGGACGTGCGCCCGAAATTCAAGCCCGTTGGGAAAATCGACCTCGATGCCCTCAACCGACGCAAGAAGCCGGCACAACCCGTCGTCGAGAAGACTGTAGAGAAAAACATAACCGAAAAGACCGAGGAGAAGAAGGTTGCCCAACAGCCTACTCCGGAGAAAGCCGCTGGGACTGCCGAGCCCAAGGACGAAGCGAAAGCCGCCAAGCCCGTACGCCCGGAAGCAGCCTCTGCTGCCGACAAACCGGCTCCCGTCAAAACCGAAAAAGCAGATACCCAGGTGGCTGAGAAAGTAGAAGAAAAGAAAGGCGGACAAGAAGACGACGGTGTGTTCAAGATACGCCCTACTGAGTTCGTCTCGAAAATCAACGTGGTGGGGCAGATCGACCTCGACGCGTTGAACCAATCGACCCGTCCGCGGAAAAAGTCGAAAGAGGAACGGCGCAAAGAGCGCGAGGAAAAGGAAAAGCAGCGTCAGGAACAGAAGAAGCAGATGAAGGACGCCATCATCAAGGAGATACGCAAGACCGACGACAAGTCGAGCCGTGCGGACAAGAACGACTCCGACGAGGATGGCAAGCGGAAGAAGAAGCGCAGCCGCATCAACAAGGAGAAGGTCGACATCAACGCCGTCGACCAGTCTTCGCGTGGTGAAGGACGCAGCGGAAAAGGCGGCGGAGGTGAGAAGTCGAAAGACCGTGACCGCCGTGGCAAGGACCGCGACCGCAACCGCAAGTCGTCATCGTTCGCCAAACCTGAAGTGAGCGACGAAGATGTGGCAAAACAGGTGAAAGAGACCCTGGCACGACTCACAAGCAAGGGAAAGAACAAGACATCCAAATACCGCAAGGAGAAGCGCGAGAACGCCATCAACCGTCAGCAGGAACTGGAGGACCAGGAAAGAGCAGAGAGCAAGGTGCTCAAGCTCACCGAGTTCGTGACTGCCAACGAGCTTGCCAACATGATGAACGTCCCTGTGACGCAGGTCATCGGCACGTGTATGAGTGTGGGCATCATGGTGTCCATCAACCAGCGTCTCGACGCGGAAACCATCAACCTGGTGGCAGAGGAGTTCGGCTTCCAGACCGAGTATGTCAGTGCTGAAGTGGCACAGGCGGTGGTCGAGGAGGAAGATCGTGCCGAAGACCTCCAGCCGCGTGCGCCGATTGTCACCGTCATGGGTCACGTCGACCACGGAAAGACATCGTTGCTCGACTACATCCGCAAGTCGAACGTCATCGCAGGCGAGGCTGGCGGCATCACGCAGCACATCGGTGCCTACAACGTGAAGTTGGAAGACGGACGCCGCATCACCTTCCTCGACACTCCGGGTCACGAGGCATTTACGGCCATGCGTGCACGTGGTGCCAAGGTGACCGACATCGCCATCATCATCGTGGCTGCCGACGACAACGTCATGCCGCAGACCAAGGAGGCCATCAACCATGCTATGGCTGCCGGTGTGCCCATCGTCTTTGCCATCAACAAGATAGATAAACCCGCCGCCAACCCGGACAAAATCAAGGAGGAACTTGCCAACATGAACTTCCTCGTGGAGGAATGGGGCGGAAAGTACCAGTCGCAGGACATCTCCGCCAAGAAGGGCATCGGCGTGCACGAGCTGCTCGAGAAGGTGCTGCTCGAGGCCGAACTGCTCGAACTGAAGGCGAACCCCAACCGCCGGGCTACCGGTTCCATCATCGAGTCGACGCTCGACAAGGGACGGGGTTACGTGGCAACGGTGCTCGTGGCGAACGGTACGCTCAAGGTGGGCGACATCGTGCTTGCCGGAACCAACTATGGCAAGGTGAAGGCGATGTTCAACGAACGCAACCAGCGCATCCAGCAGGCAGGTCCTTCCGAGCCTGCACTCATCCTCGGACTGAACGGTGCCCCGACAGCCGGAGACACCTTCCACGTCATCGAGACCGAGCAGGAGGCGCGCGAGATTGCCAGCAAGCGTGAGCAACTCCAGCGCGAGCAGGGACTCCGCACACAGAAGATGCTTACGCTCGACGAAGTGGGACGCCGCTTGGCACTGGGCGATTTCCACGAGTTGAACGTCATCGTCAAGGGCGACGTCGACGGCTCCATCGAGGCGTTGAGCGACTCGCTCATCAAGCTCTCCACCGAGCAGATTCAGGTGAACGTCATCCACAAGGCGGTGGGCCAGATTTCGGAATCGGACGTCAGCCTTGCCGCTGCCTCGGACGCCATCATCATCGGCTTCCAGGTGCGTCCGTCAATGGCTGCCCGCAAGCAGGCGGAGCAGGAGGGAGTCGACATCCGTCTCTACTCCATCATCTATGATGCCATCGAGGATGTGAAGGCGGCGATGGAAGGCATGCTGGCACCCGAGGTCAAGGAGGAAATCACCGCTACCATCGAAGTGCGCGAGGTGTTCAAGATTACCAAGGTCGGCACCGTAGCCGGAGCATGGGTACGCGAAGGCAAGGTGAAACGTACCGACAAGGCACGTCTCATCCGCGACGGTATCGTCATCTACACCGGAGCCATCAACGCCCTGAAGCGTTTCAAGGACGACGTGAAGGAGGTGCCGGTCAACTTCGAGTGCGGTATCAGCCTGATGAACTACAACGACATCAAGGTGGGCGACATCATCGAGTCCTACCAGGAAATCGAGGTGAAGCAGACACTCTGACCTGTGGAATAAGAAAGCAAACGAAACACGGCTGCCCCTGCGGGCAGTGACAATCATATGAAATGTGCCAATTGCCAGACCGCCCTTTCGGTTTGTGTGATTGGCACATTGTTGTTATAAAGGAATGGAAACGATTGACATATTCATAGTGGTGGTGCTGGGCATCGGACTGGTGTCGGGACTCGCCAAAGGCTTCATCAAGCAGGCATGCGGACTGGTAGGCCTGATAGCCGGACTGCTGGTGGCGCGTGCGCTGTATGCCGCTGTCGGCGAACAGCTGGCGCCTCACATCGGGACATCCGTCAGTGTGGCGCAAATCATCTCGTTCATCATCATCTGGGCGGTCATCCCCGCACTGCTCATGCTGGCAGGGGCTGCACTGACCAGGGCGTTGGAGGCTGCCCATCTGGGCATCGTCAACCGGATGCTGGGCGCGGTGACCGGCATGGTGCTCCACCTCTTGTTCCTTGGTGTGCTCATCAAGGTGGTGGAGTACATCGACCCTGACGAGAAGATGCTCACCCCCGAAGTGAAGGAACAGTCGGTATTCTACCATCCTGTGGGAGAAACGGCCGGGCTCTTCTTCCCGGCTATCAAACAAGTTACAGAACAATTAATCAAGTAAGAATTATGCAAGACGAACCGAACAAGCTGGTGAAGGAACTGGCTGCCGAGAAGTACAAGTACGGCTTCACGACGGATGTCCACACCGACATCATCGAGCGGGGACTCAACGAGGAGGTCATAAGGCTCATCTCCGAGAAGAAGGGGGAGCCTGACTGGCTGCTGGAGTTCCGCCTCAATGCGTTCCGTCACTGGCAGACGATGGAGATGCCCCGGTGGGCACATCTGGATATTCCCGAGATTGACTACCAGGCTATCTCATACTATGCTGCCCCGAAGACCAGGAAAGACGGACCCAAGAGCATGGACGAGGTCGACCCCGAGTTGATAAAGACGTTCAACAAGCTGGGCATCCCCCTGGAGGAACAGATGGCGCTCAGCGGAGTGGCGGTCGACGCCGTGATGGACTCCGTGTCGGTGAAGACCACCTATAAGGACGCACTCATCGAGAAGGGCATCATCTTCTGCTCCATCAGCGAGGCAGTGCGCGAACATCCTGACCTGGTGAAGAAGTACCTCGGCTCCGTGGTGCCCTACCGCGACAACTTCTTCGCTGCCCTCAATTCCGCCGTGTTCAGCGACGGCTCATTTGTCTACATCCCCAAGGGCGTACGCTGCCCGATGGAACTATCCACCTACTTCCGTATCAATGCCGCCAACACGGGGCAGTTCGAACGTACGCTCATCGTGGCGGACGACGACAGCTACGTGTCCTATCTTGAGGGATGTACCGCCCCCATGCGCGACGAGAACCAGCTCCATGCCGCCATCGTGGAAATCGTGGTGATGGACCGTGCCGAGGTGAAGTACAGCACCGTGCAGAACTGGTACCCCGGCGATGCCGAGGGCAAGGGCGGAGTCTATAACTTCGTGACCAAGCGGGGCAACTGCAAGGGCGTGGACAGCAAGCTGTCCTGGACGCAGGTGGAGACAGGCTCAGCCATCACGTGGAAGTACCCCAGCTGCATCCTGACGGGCGACAACTCGCAGGCGGAGTTCTACTCCGTGGCCGTGACGAACAACTTCCAGCAGGCGGACACCGGCACGAAGATGATACACCTCGGGCGGAACACCCGGAGCACCATCATCAGCAAGGGTATCTCTGCCGGACGCAGCCAGAACTCCTACCGCGGACTGGTCCGTGTGGCTGCCAAGGCGGACGGGGCGCGCCACTACAGCCAGTGCGACTCCC
>ULTZ01002613.1_pt1 | contig 10352 bp, 7 predicted proteins | sample 1957981 | NCBI WGS metagenome assembly ULTZ01 (sample SAMEA4835745, study PRJEB28245) | human gut metagenome | biome: gut microbiome; material: fecal sample | place: Denmark | collected 2008
TAAACATAACGCTGTCGCTGTTGCCTGCGCACCTTGTATTGGTCGGACTTTTCGCGGCTTCATGCTTCGTATCGCTCAGCATAGGCACGTCTGTAGGTACTACGGCTGCACTTGTACCTATAGCCTCAGGAATTGCAACAAATACAGGAGAACCGGTAGCCCTGGTCGTAGCCATAGTAGTTGGCGGCGCTTTTTTTGGTGACAACCTGTCGCTCATTTCCGACACCACGATAGCAGCTACCAAGACACAGAACTGCGAATTAAGCGACAAGTTCAAAGCCAATTTCCAGATAGTCCTTCCTGCCGCAATAATAACAGCTATACTGTATATACTGTCGGGCACACAGTCCCCGTATTCCGCAAGCATCACGACTACAGACCTTATAAAGGTAATACCATACGTGGCCGTTCTGATAACGGCAATAGCAGGAATGAACGTTTTTGCAGTACTGCTCATGGGCAACGTCCTTGCCGGCATAATAGGCCTGACTACAGGATGTACAGGTATTGAAGGCTGGCTCGTTTCCACGGGTAAGGGTATCATGTCTATGGGAGAACTCATAATAATATCCATGCTGGCCGGCGGAATGCTGGAAGTCATAAAGGCAAACGGCGGAATAGACTACATCATCGGCATGCTGTCGAAACGCATTAACGGCAAACGCGGAGGAGAACTTTGCATTGGGGCTATTGTAAGCCTTACGAACCTTTGTACTGCAAATAATACGGTAGCCATAATCTCCGTAGGCAAAATAGCAAAAGAGATAAGCAACAAATATGGGATAAACCCGTGCAAAAGCGCAAGCATTCTCGACACGTTCTCATGCGTCGTACAGGGACTTATCCCTTACGGGGCGCAGATACTAATGGCAGCCGGACTGTCGGGCACCAACCCGGTTACAATAGTCCCGTACATGTACTATCCTATGATTATGAGCGTCGTGACCATTGGAGCCATACTGCTGAAGTTCCCTAAAAAATATTCCTGACCCACTACGTTTATCAGGCATGCCAATCCGCATTCCACTCCGCACATGAAACACGCGGAGTTTCAGGAGCCACGCACGAAGGAATCAATGCCATAAAATTTTTTACGTTTTTTCATCCGCTTTTGTCTGTCATTTCCAACCCCCTCTCTCAAACGCCGAAAAATATGTCTGACATATTTTAAAATACAAGGCACATATTTTAAAATTCCTGCCTTGCTTTTTTTCTTTTCTCAGAGGTACGTATAAACAGCTGGAAATGAGATATGAATTTTCGGCGTATAAAACAGTCTTTTCGATACCCTGTTTATGCTGTCGTATTTGTCTGTTTCAGCAACTTTTACAGCGAGTTTATTTCTCTACCATTTTCAAAAGGAGTCACAGAATGCGAGGCTGCCGGACGTTGACCGTTTACTACCTGCCGAAGCCTTGGATGCAGAGCTACATTGCTGCAGTGTTATACAAAGTCTTTGATTTTCAAAATTCAAAAAGGCGGGTTCTTTGCCATATCGCAAAAAATTAGTACCTTTGCAGGTATAGCAAGCATACCATACATGAACATAAAAAAAGTATTATTCATAAACCAGGAAATAATCCCATACGTTCCCGAAACGCCCATGTCGACAGAAGGCCGTATGCTGACACAGTCCATTCAGGAAAGCGGCCGCGAAATACGCACATTCCTGCCGCAATGGGGCTGCATTAACGAACGGCGCAACCAGTTGCACGAAGTAATAAGGCTTTCGGGTATGAATATTATAATCGACGGCAACGACCACCCCCTTATCATAAAAGTAGCCTCTATACAAGCCGCACACATGCAAGTGTACTTTATCGACAACGACGACTACTTTGAAAAAAGGGGCATGGCATACGACCCACAGAACGAAGAATACGACGACAATGCCGAGCGTGCCGTTTTTTATGCAAGAGGTGTACTTGAGACTGTAAAAAAACTGAGGTGGTGTCCGGACGTAATTTATTGCCAAGGCTGGATTTCTGCCGTTGCACCACTGTATATCAAGACCATATTCAAGGAAGACCCGTCGTTCGCGAATTCAAAAGTAGTGTTCGAACTTAGCCCTCTGGCGCTCAAAAAGCAACTGCCCGAGAACTTCAAGTCCTGCCTTTTATTGCGTAACGTAACGGAGGCACTGCTCAAAAAGCAGAAAATGGACTTCGTGGAAGCTGACGATTTGATTCGGCTTGCCATTAACTTTTCGGACGCTGTAACCGTTTCTTCGCCCGACACAAGCGAAGACCTGCTGAATTATGCACAACAGAAAGGGCTGCCGGTTCTGCCATATTCCGAGGACAAGGACTACGGACAAAGATATGGCGACTTTTTCGAGAGCCTTGCGTAATAGAAAGGCAGAACGCAGAATAAATTCACCACAAGAAAATTTCCCGAGACAAGTGAAAACAAAAAGTTTATTGCAATATTTAATCGTATTTACGACCCTTGTTGCAATCGCCGTTTCGTGCGATGACGAAACAGGTACAATAGGCGGAAGCATAATGCCCGGCGAAGACGAAATGCAAATTTCACAAGCCATATACAGCGTTACATCACGTTCGGTAAAAGCCGACAGCGTGCTGGCCACAACGTCGGAAAGCTATTTAGGAAAAATAACGGACCCCGAGACCAACGCCACCACTATATGCGACTTCCTGGCACAGTTCCACATTCTTGAAGATTTCACACTGCCCGACAGGGATTCGTTGGTATCCGACAATGGCAAAATCGAAGCCGACTCGGTAGACATACAGCTGTATATATCAAATTTCTACGGCGACTCGCTTAACTCTATGAAACTTGGCGTATACGAATTGGACACCGCAAACGTAATGAAAGAAAACGTGTCATATTATTCCAATTTGGACCCCACGAAATATCTGAACCCACAGCCCACGGCAGTAAAAAAGGAACTGACCTTTGCCGTTAGCGACATGACGCTAAGCGACAGCACCAAATACTCTTCTTCCTACTCAAAACACATAAAGGTAAAGCTACCTAAGGAGTACGGAACATTCCTTATGAAGAAGTATTATGACAATCCCGAAAACTTCAAAAATTCGTACAATTTCATAAACCACGTATGCCCGGGCTTCTATTTCCGCACATTGGCAGGCAACGGCGCAATGCTTAACATCGACGTTGTGGCACTGAGCGTGTACTTCAGATACACTTACAATGATTCCGTAATAAGCGGCGTTCAAAGAATGGCGGCAACTGAGGAAGTTTTGCAAAATACGCACATCGAAAATAAAAACATAGACAACCTCATTAACGCTAAAGACTATACTTTTGTAAAAACCCCGGCATGTATATTTACTGAGGTAACACTCCCCATAGACAGTATATACAACGAGGAACATATCAACGACACCATAAACAGTGCCAGAATTTCATTCACCCGCCGCAACAATGACAGCCAAAGCATATACAACCTGCCCATACCTCAGGTACTGCTTATGGTAAAGAAAGACGAGATGTATGAATTTTTCGAAGACGGGAAAGTGGCAGACGGAGCTACATCATTCGTCAGCTCATTCGACAGTGGGGAAAACGCATACACATTCAGCAACATCTCATCTCTTGTTTCAAACATTTACAAAGAACGGCAAAGTGGTGCAGGTGTGAACAGTTGGGACACTGAAGCCGAAAGAATCGAGAAATACAAAAAATGGGAACAAGAGCATCCCAACTGGAATAAAGTTATGCTCATACCTGTTGTAACTACATACAACTCGCTAAACGTTTTAACACGCGTTCGCAACGACCTGTCACTCGGAAGTACACGTCTTGTAGGCGGAGACACCAAAGACATAAAGATTTCCGTCGTATACAGCCGGTTTATGAACAATTCGCATAAATAGCATTTAAAACCTTTTTATCATAAAAGCCATGAAAGGAATTGTATTAGCCGGCGGCTCAGGCACACGACTGTACCCAATAACTAAAGGCATAAGCAAACAGTTGCTGCCAATCTACGATAAACCTATGATTTATTATCCTGTCTCGGTTTTAATGCTGGCCGGGATACGCGAAATCCTCATAATCTCTACTCCTACAGACCTGCCGGGATTCAAACGCTTACTTGGAAACGGTGAAGACTTCGGAGTTAGTTTTGAGTACGCCGAGCAGCCGTCCCCAGACGGGCTTGCACAGGCATTTATAATAGGAGAAAAATTCATAGGCAAAAGTGATGTTTGCCTTGTATTAGGCGACAACATATTCCACGGTAGCGGTTTTACTGGAATACTAAAAGAAAGCCGTAAAGTCGTTGAAAGCGAAAAGAACGCCGTTATTTTTGGCTACCATGTAAACGATCCTGAAAGATACGGGGTTGTCGAATTGGATTCTAATGGGCATGCAATCAGCATAGAAGAAAAGCCAACCCGCCCTAAATCAAATTACGCTGTAACAGGCTTATATTTTTATCCTAACGACGTTGTTTCAATTGCAAAAAGCATAAAACCTTCAGCACGGGGAGAACTGGAAATAACTTCCGTAAACGAAACTTACTTGCGACAAAACCGATTAAAAGTTAGTACGCTTGCGCGAGGTTTTGCCTGGCTTGATACAGGAACGCACGACTCACTGTCGGAAGCTTCTACGTTCATTGAAGTAATAGAAAAGAGACAAGGCTTGAAAATAGCATGCCTTGAAGACATTGCTTTCAGTAATGGATGGATAAATGCGGAGAAGTTGCGCGCTATCGCCGAACCTATGAAAAAGAACCAATACGGGCAATATTTATTACGTCGCGCAAACGAAGCATAATAAAGTAAACACTGCATATGAACATCATAAAAACGGCTATTGAGGGGGTTGTTATAATCGAGCCGAAAGTGTTCAATGACGAACGCGGATACTTTTTTGAAAGCTACAACCAAAAAGATTTCAACTCCCTGGTAAAAGAAATAACATTTGTGCAAGACAACGAGAGTTGCTCACAATACGGAGTAATACGCGGCCTGCATTTCCAAAAAAGCCCTTACGCCCAAAGCAAACTTGTAAGAGTTGTAAAAGGACGGGTATTGGACGTTGCCGTGGACATTAGACACGGCTCGCCCACATTCGGAAAACATGTAAAAGTTGAGCTAACAGAAAACAATCACCTTCAGTTTTTCATACCAAAAGGCTTTGCGCATGGATTTGCAGTGCTGAGCGATACAGCCGTATTCCAATATAAATGCGATAATTTTTACACCCCGCAAAGCGAAGGTGCTATAGCATGGGACGACCCTGACCTTGCGATAGACTGGCAAATACCGCAAGATAAAATAATACTTAGCAAAAAAGACTCAAAACATCCTATGCTAAAAGACGCCCCCTACTTGTTCGACTATAACGAAAAACTTTAAATATAAAAAATAGCGTGAGGCTGATTAGCTTCACGCTATTTTTATTTGCCTTTTTCTTTTTTAGAGGCTTACTTCACTTCCTCGAAATCGGCATCCTGTATTGTATCATCTTCTTTCTTCTGGCTGTTGTTAGCAGAACTCTGTTGCTGGCCTGCACCTGCCGCACCTGCTCCTGGGTTTGCACCTGTCTGCTGGTACATCTGTGCACTTGCTGCCTGCCAAGCCGCATTAAGCTCTGAGATTGCAGAATCTATTGCTGCCAAATCGGCACTCTTATGTGCGTCGCGCAATTTTTGCAGTGCGCTTTCAATAGGAGCTTTCTTGTCGGCAGGAATCTTATCGCCCAAATCCTTAAGCTGGTTTTCTGTTTGGAAAATCATGCTGTCGGCCTGGTTCAATTTGTCGATTTTCTCTTTTGCCTTTTTGTCGGCTTCGGCATTTTGTTCTGCTTCTGCCTTCATACGGTCTATTTCATCTTTGCTCAATCCGCTGGAAGCTTCTATTCTTATAGCCTGTTCTTTTCCGGTAGCTTTGTCTTTTGCCGAAACTTTCAATATACCGTTTGCGTCAATATCGAACAAGACTTCAATCTGAGGCACTCCACGACGTGCGGGAGCAATACCTGTAAGGTTGAACTGCCCTATACTCTTGTTTTGTGCTGCCATAGGACGCTCGCCTTGCAATACATGTATTGTTACCTCTGTTTGGTTGTCAGCAGCTGTTGAGAACACTTCGGATTTCTTGCAAGGTATGGTGGTGTTTGCGTCTATAAGTTTTGTCATTACGCCGCCCAACGTTTCTATACCGAGCGAAAGAGGCGTTACATCAAGCAAGACTATATCACCTACACCTGATTCCTTGTTAAGAATTGCGCCCTGTACGCTTGCTCCGACTGCTACCACTTCGTCCGGATTTACACCTTTCGAAGGTGTCTTGCCAAAGAATTCCTGAACTGCTTGCTGTACAGCCGGAATACGGCTCGAACCTCCTACGAGGATTACTTCGTTTATATCAGACACAGAGATTTTAGCGTCACGAATTGCATTCTGGCAAGGGGTAAGACAGCTCTGTATCAAATCATGCGTCAGACTTTCAAACTTGGCACGTGTAAGTGTCTTTACAAGGTGTTTGGGTGTTCCGTCTACCGGCATGATGTACGGGAGGTTTATCTCCGTAGAAGCTGATGAAGAAAGTTCTATCTTCGCTTTCTCGGCAGCTTCCTTTATACGTTGCATAGCCATCGGGTCGGCAGTAAGGTCGGCACCCTCATCGTTTTTGAATTCCTGTACAAGCCAGTCTATAATCTTCTGGTCGAAGTCATCACCGCCAAGGTGTGTATTACCATTGGTAGAAAGCACCTCGAACACGCCGCCGCCAAATTCCAGAATTGAAATATCGAACGTACCGCCGCCCAAGTCAAACACAGCAATCTTCATATCCTTGTTCGACTTGTCGAGGCCGTAAGCCAAGGCAGCCGCCGTAGGTTCGTTGATGATACGTTTTACGTCGAGGCCGGCAATCTGTCCTGCTTCTTTTGTAGCCTGGCGCTGCGAATCGGAGAAGTATGCAGGCACTGTGATAACCGCCTCTGTTACTTCCTGTCCCAAGTAATCCTCGGCCGTTTTCTTCATTTTCTGGAGAATCATTGCCGAAATTTCCTGAGGCGTATACAGGCGACCGTCAATATCTACGCGCGGAGTATTGTTATCACCGCGTACAACAGAATACGGAACACGCGCTATCTCGGTTTGAACCTGGTCGTAAGTCTCGCCCATAAAACGTTTTATGGAATATATAGTTTTAGTAGGATTGGTAATTGCCTGACGTTTTGCCGGGTCACCGATCTTGCGTTCGCCGTCTTTCGTGAATGCCACAACGCTCGGCGTAGTACGTTTGCCCTCGCTGTTAGCGATGACAACAGGCTCGTTGCCTTCAAACACTGCAACACATGAATTGGTTGTACCTAAGTCGATACCTATAATCTTTCCCATTTCTAAATATATTTTATTGTTTATATTCTATTTATGTCATCCGCAAAACGGAATCCGATATGTTTCTTGCAATACGTGTGCCAAACCCGAATATTGCAAAGCAAATATTATCGGATAATTGGCAAGCAAAGCCAAACGTGACATTATGTCAGATAGTTCAACGCCGGTACAAGTTGCACAGGCGTGCCGGAATTAGTGGCACACGAGACGCTGCACAAATCTACTACGGCTATAAGGTCTGAACTGTATTTACAGAAACACATGGCTAATAATCCCACGTCGGTCATTTTTTCACTATCTTTATGCCGTCCAAGTAGATTAAGCAATGGAACATACTAATAACATAGACAAAGCCTTATCCTCTTTTAAGATTTTAGCGGCCACTTAGGTTGCCGCAACGGAGAATGGCTATTATAAAAAGGGTAATGAAGCCTTTAGGCAAATTATCCAAATTATTAAATACCTCAAGGGATTAGAACGAGTGAATGAATTGGAAGCATTGTTATCTGATTACAATGTAGGGGTAAGAATGTTTGCTGCCTATGGCTTACTGCAAACATCTCCGGATGTTGCGGTTCCCATACTCAAGGAAATAGCACAAAGGGAGGATATACATTCTCTTACCGCAAGCGTGACGCTTGAACTGTGGAAATCAAAAGCTCTAATATACCCATTCTGATATTTATTTTATGGAAAGGCATAGAACAGATAAAAGATTTTGGAGTTGGCATGTTTCTATAGTGCTGTTGATAATTGTGTTCTTGATTGCGCTTGTGGTATTATTCAAAAGAGCTCTTACTACTGAGACAGAAAAAATAGAGGAAAGGAAAGAAATGGTAGAAAAGTGGTGGCCGTTTCGGAGCAATCCCAGAAATTCACATAATACAAAAAGCGCCCTACTCTAAGAACCTTGAGTAAACCGGGCTTTGTTATATAAAGCATTAATTCCCATGTCTGTTTTATACGTTTTGTATTTTAGGCCCTTTGCCTTGCCATAAAACAAAGCAAACGCAGAAGTAGTGTATCGGCACTCGGTAAAACGTTAATTTGCGAACATCCGCTTTTGCCCCTCCGGGAGAAAAGAAAAAATATGTCCGAGGAATTTTAAAATATGTCCGACCTATTTCGAAATATGTGCCTTGTTTTTTCAACCCCCTCCAAACCCGCATGAACAAAGGGATTTGCGCGATTGTTAAACACAGACAGTATGCAGACATGAACTGCGGTGCGGCCGCCGGCTGTTTTTACTCATGAAAAGTTTCCATGTGGCATAAAAGGAAAAGCGAATCTCCGAAAGCACATGTGCTTTCGGGGGTTCGCTTATATATGTGGCCGGCTATGCCAGTCGCAGTGTCCAATGCCGCAGGCGTTACTTGGTAGTGATATTGGCAATAGTTGCTATCATGGTTGCTATACTTGCAAGACCTGTTCCCACAGAAAGCCATTGCGCCAAACTGTTTCCTGTACTCTTCGGCTTGCTCGGAACTACAATCTCGCAGCCCGGTTCGGGCTTGGCCGACCTTCCTGCCTTGGCTACCATGCCGTTCATATATATAATGTATGTATGGCTTTTCTTTGAACGGAAGCCGTAACCGCCGGCCTGGTTAACATAATACTTCACATTTTTGCCTGCATGGTATGGAACAGTATTGGGTGACATAACGTTGCCCGACACGCGCACCGTATTCGTGTACTGCGGCACTACAATACGGTCGCCTTCGCGGAGCACTATGTCATATTCGCTTCCCGGATTAGCCAATGCTTTATCCAACTCGATTCCGACATTATATGTTTCTCCCAATTGTACTTTAGAAATAGAAACAGAGTCCTCGCCGGTAGCCGACTGCTGTGCCATTTTCAACACACTCTCCATTCGGGCACGCTCATCCTCGTTTATCTGGCGTTCCAAACGCGCGCCACGCACGTATGCCATGTTGGTTACACCCCCGGCCTGTTTTATGACTTCGCTCAACCGTTCGCTTTTACTTGCAAGAGTGTACGTTCCGCGGAACATTACCTCTCCGTCTATCTCCACATTCTGCTGTTCATTATAAGCAGGACTTTTCCTTACATATACTTCATCGAAAGGCATTAACTTGAAAGACTCCTCGCCGTCAACTACAAGTCCGTCTTTCAAGGCAAATGTGAATACCTGCGATATTTCGTTGGAACTTACCTCGGCCTTGGGGTCTATACGACGCCGCGCGACATCTATTTTAACAGTTGAAGCCGCGTCCTTAAGTCCACCGGCCTGGAGAATGAAATCTTCGAGCGTCAGGTTTGACGCATATTTATATGTTCCCGGATAATACACCTCTCCATATATTTTCAAATCCTGCGCTTCTTTCACATGCTCCAAACTCGGAACCAAAAGAACATCTCCGTTGCGCAGTGGAATGTCGGGAGCTGTGCCTGCCATTACCGCACCTATATCCACGCTCAGTGCTTCCAAGGAGCGGTCGCTCTTCAACCTGTGCATAACGGCATGTGCAGTGAACGCGTCTTCCGTAAGTCCTTCGGCATGTTCTACAAGTTGTTTTACGGTCGTTATTTCACCACCTACATTATACATTCCCGGGCGGAAAACGGCACCTTTTATCTCTACCATGTTTGAAAAACGCTGCAACGTACTGTCGACACTTACCGAATCGGCGTCAGCCATTTTGAAATTGCTCATTTCAAACTCTGAAATATTGTGCACAGACAGTTCGCCGCCCATTTTACGTATGACACGAATTGATTTCCTGTAAGCGTCACCCGTAAAACCGCCACTGTAATTTAACAAAGACGCCAAACTCTCACCGTTTTTCATCTCATAATACATTGGACGCTTTACTTTACCCGTTATATCCACAAGGCAGTCGTAAGGACCTACTACAATAACATCACCATCTTCCAAACGGACATTTCCTTGCATTTTTCCGTTCAATATGTAATCGTATATATCCACATTGCTTAGCAATTTTCCATTACGGTAAACCTTTATGTTGCGGAGTGTACCGAC
>ULTZ01066007.1_pt1 | contig 10302 bp, 10 predicted proteins | sample 1957981 | NCBI WGS metagenome assembly ULTZ01 (sample SAMEA4835745, study PRJEB28245) | human gut metagenome | biome: gut microbiome; material: fecal sample | place: Denmark | collected 2008
TATACACTGCTGTCCAATCTGCTTGCCGCCATCGTGGTCCCGTTGGTCTTTCCGTTGGTGGAACCCCACGAGGGATTGTCGTTCTTTGTGGCTTTCCTGAAGATTCTGAGCAAGGTGTTCCCCTTGTTGCTTTGTCCGTTCATCCTGGCGGTGCTGCTTCGCTGGTGGCTGCCGAGGGTACATCACTGGCTTGCCACGGTCAGCAATGCGGCTTTCTATATCTGGGGCATCTCGTTGGCCATCGTCTGTGGACAGACCGCACGCTCACTGGTCAACAGCGACGCACCGGTCTTTGTCGAGTGGCTGGTGGCTCTGGCTGCGTTGGTCGCCTGCTGCCTGCAGTTTTTCCTGGGCAAGCGTATCGGAGCCTGTTACGGCGAACGCATCAGTGGCGGTCAGGCACTCGGGCAGAAGAACACCGTGCTTGCCATCTGGATGGCATATACCTACCTGAATCCGCTCTCTTCGGTTGCCCCCGGCGGATATGTGCTGTGGCAGAACATCATCAACTCCTGGCAGTTGTGGAAGAAGCGCCGGCGCGATGAGGCTGCCCGGCTCCGTTAGTCGGGAGAAAAGCTGTCGGCGGACGCCTGCTGTAAATACATGGATGTGGGTATTGGTTCATATGTCACCTTTCTGTACTTTTGCGCCCATGATATTCACCGAGTAATAACCTGACCGAAAATACTGACAAAATGAACGATAATGTTGCACTCGCACTGGGAATGACCCTGATTGCAGGCCTTTCCACCGGCATAGGCAGCCTGATAGCCTTCTTTGCCAAACGGACCAATACCCGATTTCTTTCAGCCGCACTGGGACTTTCAGCCGGTGTGATGATTTATGTTTCCTTCATGGAGCTGATGCCGCAGTCGGTGCTCGCATTGAGCGGCATCTATCCCGGGAGGCTGCCGCAGGTCTACATGTTGCTGGCTTTCTTTGCCGGCATCGGGCTGATTGCCCTCATCGACCGTCTGGTACCTGCCGACGAGAACCCCCACGAGATACACACGGACTCCGATTACGGGCAGACCCGCCGCTTGAAACGTACGGGCATCCTGATGGCGCTGGCCATCGGCATCCACAACTTTCCGGAGGGACTGGCGACCTTTGCGTCGGCACTGACGAACATTGACATCGCCCTGCCCATCGTGTTTGCCATTGCCATCCACAACATCCCGGAGGGCATTGCCGTGTCAGTCCCCATCTTTCATTCCACCGGAAGCCGGAAGAAGGCATTCTGGTACTCGTTCCTTTCCGGCATGGCAGAGCCTGTTGGCGCCCTGGTCGGCTTCCTGTTCCTGCAACCGTTCTGGACTCCGACGCTCAATGCGTTGCTGCTGTCCTTCGTCTCGGGCATCATGGTCTATATCTCGTTTGACGAGCTCTTGCCCGGTACTGAGAAATACGGTCACCACCATCTGGGTGTCGGCGGCATCGTGGCAGGCATGGCCATCATGGCGATGAGCCTATTGCTGCTCTAAGCGGTGATTGCCGGTTATTGGAGAAAGAATACAAAAGAGGCGCAGAGATGCGGGAGGATGAGGACTCCCGGTATCTCTGCGCCTCAGTCTTATTGTGGTTCTTCAGGGTAACGGTGGTTGTTATCCCTTCAGCTTTTCGATGCTTTCCTTGAGTGCGGCAATCTTGCTTTCAGCGTCAGCCTGCTTCTTGCGTTCCATCTCGATGACCTTTGCCGGGGCATTGTTGACGAACTTCTCGTTGCCCAGCTTTTTGAGGACACTCTGCAGGAAGCCCTCCTGATAGGTCAGGTCTGCCTCCAGCTTCTTCAGCTCTTCTTCCACATCAATCATGCCGAGCAGCGGAATAAAGTATTCCGTGGTGCCCACGAGGAAGGAAGCAGCATTGTCCGGTTTCTCGTTGGGGATGCTGATTCCGGTCAGGTTGCCCAGCTTGATGAGCACAGCCTTGAATTGGTCCACGAGGTTGTCTTCACCCATGACGAGCAGACCGAGCTGCTGCTTGGGGGAGATGTTCTTTTGCGCACGGACGTTGCGTACATTCGTCACCACCTCTTTCATGTGTTCCATACCGTTGATGATGGCTTGGGCTTCTGCCCGGTCGGTCTGTTCGTGGCGGTTGATTTGTGCCGTCATGATGCTTTCTCCCGGTTTGCGTTCAGCCAGGTGTTGCCACAGCTCCTCGGTGATGAACGGCATGAAGGGGTGGAGCAACGTCAGCAACTCCTCGAAGAAGGCGAGGGTCTGCTCGTAGGTCCGGCGGTCAATGGGTTCCCCGTAGGCAGGCTTCACCAGCTCCAGGTACCAGCTGGAGAATTCGTCCCAGAACAGCTTGTAGACAGCCATCAGTGCTTCGCTCAGGCGGTATTTGCCGAAGAGGTCATCCACCTCGGCACCCGTCTTTGCCAGCAGACTGTCAAACCAGCGGGTAGCAATGGCGGCAGATTCAGGCTGTTCCTTGTCGGCTACCTGCCAGCCTTTCACGAGGCGGAAGGCATTCCATATCTTGTTGTTGAAGTTGCGTCCCTGTTCGCAGAGCGAGTCGTCGAAGAGGATATCATTGCCCGCAGGAGCCGAGAGCATCATACCCATACGTACACCGTCGGCACCGTAACGTTCGATGAGTTCCAACGGGTCGGGCGAGTTGCCGAGCGACTTGGACATCTTGCGTCCCAGCTTGTCGCGCACGATACCGGTGAAGTAGACATTCTTGAACGGCATCTTGCCTTCATACTCATAGCCCGCCATAATCATGCGTGCCACCCAGAAGAAGATGATGTCCGGTCCCGTCACCAGATCCGAGGTGGGGTAGTAGTAGTTGATTTCCTCATTGCCCGGATGGTTGATGCCATCGAACAGCGAGATGGGCCACAGCCAGGAGGAGAACCAGGTGTCGAGGCAGTCTTCATCCTGACGGAGGTCGGCAAGGGTCAGTCCGGCATTGCCGGTCTTCTCCTTGGCGAGGGCAAGTGCCTCTTCGGCAGTCTCAGCCACGACGAAGCCTCCCTGGGGCAGGAAATAGGCAGGGATGCGGTGTCCCCACCACAGCTGGCGGCTGATGCACCAGTCCTTGATGTTCTCCATCCAGTATTTATAGGTATTCTTGTATTTGGCAGGATAGAACTTGATGTCGTCGTTCATCACCGCTTCGAGAGCCGGCTTGGCGAGATGTTCCATCTTCAGGAACCACTGCATGGAGAGCTTCGGTTCGATGGGCACACCGGTGCGTTCAGAGCAGCCTACCTTGTTGGTGTAGGCTTCCACTTTCTCCAGCAGACCGGCGTCGGCGAGGTCCTTTTCAATCTGCTTGCGTACGTCGAAGCGGTCCATGCCGACGTAGAGTCCCGCAGCCTCGCTCAGCGTACCATTGTCATTGAAGATGTCGATGCTGGGCAGGTTGTGTTTCTCGCCGAGCATGTAGTCGTTCACATCGTGCGCCGGAGTCACCTTCAGACAGCCCGTACCGAACTCGATGTCCACGTATTCATCCTCAATCACCGGGATGACACGTCCCACGAGGGGTACAATCACCTTCTTGCCCTTCAGCCAGGCATTCTTCGGGTCGTTCGGGTTGATACACATGGCGGTGTCGCCCATGATGGTCTCGGGACGGGTGGTGGCAACGATGGCATAGCGTCCTTCTGCGTCCCCGTCCACTTTGTAGCGGAGGTAGTACAGCTTGCTGTGCTCTTCCTTGTAGACCACCTCTTCATCGCTCAGGGCCGTGAGGGCTTTCGGGTCCCAGTTGACCATGCGGACGCCTCGGTAGATAAGTCCCTTGTTGTAGAGGTCGACAAAGACCTTGATGACACTCCGGCTGCGCTCTTCATCCATGGTGAAGGCGGTGCGGTCCCAGTCGCAGGACGCACCCAGCTTGCGGAGCTGTTTCAGGATGATGCCTCCGTGCTCCTCGGTCCATGCCCAGGCATGTTTGAGGAACTCTTCGCGGGTGAGGTCCGTCTTCTTGATACCCTCCTGGGCAAGTTTGTTCACCACCTTGGCTTCGGTAGCGATGGAGGCGTGGTCCGTTCCCGGCACCCAGCAGGCATTCTTGCCCATCATGCGGGCACGGCGAACCAGAATATCTTGAATGGTATTGTTAAGCATGTGTCCCATGTGGAGCACGCCGGTGACGTTGGGCGGCGGGATGACGACGGTGTAAGGCTCACGACCGTCAGGTTTCGAACTGAAAAGCTTGTTGTCCAGCCAATACTGGTACCATTTCCCTTCCACGTCAGCGGGATTGTACTTACTTGCTAATTCCATTGTTGTTATGCGTATTGTTTATGATCGTGTATTCATTGAACAGGTTGCAAAAGTACTAAAAATGGGGTGTATCGTTTTCATCGGCAGGTAGAAAAAATCACGAATGGGCTAAAAAAGGCTCTGTATATACAGACTTTTTGGAAAAAAATATCCATTTCCGGCAATTGCCGATATTGGATGCCTTTTTATTTGCGTCTGACTGTTCTTTACCTATATATTTGCCCCATTACAAACTTTAAACCATATAATATCATGAAATTATTTCAACTAATTGGCTGCGTGCTGTTAAGCATGGCTAGTGTGGCATTTGCATCGTGCGACGATGATGAGAACATGGTTCTTCAACCTACGCAAGCTGAAATTATGATTAAGTACCTTGAGGAACATAGGATTCAGCGGGTGGAGGTTGTATGTGAATCCATGGGATTTGAAGCTACTCCCAATAATGAGTCGACTTCTTATCAGATAGAGAATCCGTTTATTGTGATTACGTATCGTCCGGATTTCAGCTGCAAGTTTAACCTTAATAATTTGATAGGTTATAAGGACCTTGGTGATTATGTTATCTTATATTTTAATTAAAATCCTAGTATCATGAGTGAACCGTCCGACCGGGGCAGAATTACCGGACACTCAAAAAGAGGAGGCTGACCCTTGCCATCAGGCAAAGAGCCAGCCTCCCATAGTTACGAAACGATGTAAGATGTTTTTTTAGAACTTGTAGCCGATAGTGATGTGGGCAGCCATGTTGTGGATTTTGGAATCCTTATCAAATTCCACGTCAGCAACTTCCATGTTAGGCTGGTCGTTGTCCTTACCAGAGGGAGCAATGTTGGCCAAACCGAAGTTGGCGTCGATGCCTGCAATGAACTTGCCAAATTCGAAGGCAACGCCTACGCCCAGACCGCAGTCGAAGCGTTTGAAAGCGTCTTTACCGAAGATGTTTGTTTTCATCTCTTCTTCACCTGCTTCAAACTTGTATTTCCCGTTTAACCCGTAGGCGAGGTAAGGACCGGCATTGAGTACCACGTTGGTTGAAGGCAGTGAGATGCGATAGGCAGCCATGATGGGCAATTCCAGGTAGTTGGCATTTATGGTCTGCTTTAATGTGAATAGCGTTCCTTCTATATTCTCACCGATGCTGCTGGTCGTTCCTTTACGGACGAAGAAGAGGGTCGGTTGGAGTGCCCAGTTGCCTCCCAAGCCGATTTCGGCACCGACACCGACTTTGTAGGAGAAGAGGGGTCACCGTCTGCATCGCCGTTCAGGTTGGCAATACCGGCACCGGCTTTCACGTTAAAACCTACACTTTGTGCATAGCTTGCTGTCATTCCCAGAATGGCAAACAAGGCAAGAAAGAAAATCTTTTTCATTGTTACTTGTTATTTTGGGATTAGTAGTATGGTGGAGCCAACGGGATGTCGATTGGCTCCTTTTTATTGATTCACTTTTAAAACTTGTAGCCGAAGGAGATGTGTGCCGCCAGGTTGCGGACTGCGATGTCATCCTCGTCGTAATCGAAATCCTTAGTTCTAGCCAGGTTGACCAGTCCGATGTTGACATTGATGCCGGCAATGAAACGTCCGAATTCAAGGTCCATACCCAGTCCCAGGCCGGAATCGAAACGTTTGAGTCCGCCGGTGCCGAAGACACTCTGGCTTTCAGTTATTTTTCGTACAGGTTCATCCGAGTCCTCCCTGCCGGTGACGGTTGACTTGACCTTGCCTCCTACTCCGTAGGCAAGATAGGGACCGGCGTACAGCACGACATCCATCCGTTCGAGGGGGATGCGGTAAGCAGCCATGACGGGCAGTTCCAGGTAACAGGCATTGAGCGTCAGGTCACCTTTCATGCCGATATCATTGGAACGGACCTCGGCGCTGTTGCTCATTCCTTTGCGGACGAAGAAGAGGTCCGGATGCAGTTCCCAGTGTCCTCCCAGACCGATATTCATACCCACACCGACTTTGTAAGAGAAGAGAGGGTCGCCGTTGGCATCTCCGGTGAGATTGGCAAAGCCCACACCGGCTTTCGCGTGAAAATTGATGTCCTGGGAAAAGCTTGTGACCGCTCCCATGAGGACAAATAAAGTGAAGGCCAGTATCTTTTTCATTGTTTAAAGGTTTTGGTTTGTCAGTCCGCAAAGCTATGAATTATTTAATAGACTGCAACACTCCTTGACGGTGCCTTCCTGACTCTTTCGGTTTTCTGTTATCCTTTTTTGAATCAGTGGTGTAAAAACTTATGTAAGAAAGCTGGTAGGGGGGGGTAAAATGGATATATTGCCAAAGTCCCGCCTGTGGGTTGATGTGAAAGTAATAGTTTTTCGCTGTATGGCGTTCGTTTCCTTTGGCAGTAAAACAGAGTATTAAAAAACTTAAAATGGGAAAGGGATACGTTTGTCGTATGGAGGAAGGTGCTACAATAGATCAATAGCCAGTCGTTTTTAGAGTTTGCTGCTGTTGAGTGATTGCTGCAAAAGTCTTCTGAATTTGTTTTTTACCATCTTGCTTCCTGACAGACAAGTAATCAGGTTATCGAAGACCATACGGTCCAGTATTCCGATTTTCTCAATAGCTGTTTGGGCGGTCTGTTCCTGCAAATCAAATTGCTCCATGGGGTATACATCCAAGTCTGCTCCATAGATAAAGGTGTCCTTTTTGAATGCAAATGAGGTCCCGTCAATTTGGGTCGCTACATTTTGACCGGACAAGAACACGAATGCATTGAATGTCCGTTCTGGCAGGTCTATACATCCATGTCGGACACCCAAGTCTGTTGGAACATGGTCTTTGGATGTCGGAAGGCTGGCAAGCAAAATGTGTCCGTCCAGCTTTTTCAATACAATGAAAAATTTGTCTTTGGGAGTTGCTCCATTCTTGAAAATGAAAGGATGAAACAGCAGTATCATTCCTTCTTCATACATGAGAATCTGCATTTAATTGGTTCGCTGTCTGCCGTACATTCAGGCTTTCCCGATAATCGGCCGCAGCGCACTCAGGCATTGCGTCGGCAAAATCGATTTGTTCGTTGGAGTTATTGCATTCACGTTCCTTGAACGCTTCCAGCAGTCCTGTACGTGACGCCGTCTGGTACCACAGGCTTCCTTTCTGATGTGTCTCCGCAACAAGTTCGGTCGCTGTCATGTTGCCATACTTGGCGAGAACCTCATCCATCATGCTGATTTCGCATTCGGAAAATTCGGCATCGTCAAACTCCGCTATTGCATTAATAAAGATTCCCCCATCTTTGTAATGGGTCTTGATAAATCCTTTGAGGAGGAAAGGACCGTCAGAGAGGTCGATGAATACATCTTTGGCAACCGGACCGGCTTGCCATACTTCAAATGGTATTCCGAGAAAGGGGAGGTGGTATTTCAATGCCATGCGCTCTTCCATCAAATAGAGCAGCTTTAGCAACTTTGTTTTGCTGAGGCTTGGAGTATGCCGGGCGATGTATACAATCGTATTCCCAAGCTTCTGTCTGGTGGATTCTGAAAATTTGCACATAAGATAATAGATTTTTTAAGTCTCGCAAAACCCAACTTTCCACTAGCTGGGGCTGGGGAATTCCCCTTTGTTGGCAGTAACTTGAACTTGCGAAAGTTTGGCTGTTTACAAAGGTAGTCTTTCCTGATTTATCGGACAAGCGAATAGCTCTTTTTTTAATGGGATGGGACCGGTAAAGCGGTAATATCATTACCTTTGCAAGGATTCAGTTAAACCCTCGTCAACAAAAACAACAACGATGCATACACGACAAGAACAATTGGAAGCATTCGGACGCTTCCTGGACATACTCGACGAACTGCGTGTGAAGTGTCCGTGGGACAAGAAACAGACCAACGAAAGTCTGCGTCCCAATACCATTGAAGAAGTCTATGAACTCTGTGATGCCCTGATGAAGGACGACCCCAAGAACATCTGCAAGGAGCTGGGCGATGTCCTGCTGCACGTGGCATTCTATGCCAAGATAGGCTCTGAAAAGGGACAGTTTGACATCAAGGATGTTTGCGACCGTCTGAGTGACAAGCTGGTCTTCCGCCATCCCCACGTGTTCGGAGAGGTGAAGGCGGACACTGCCGAACAGGTGTCGGAGAACTGGGAGCAGATCAAGCTGAAGGAGAAGGACGGCAACAAGAGTGTTCTCAGCGGAGTGCCCGACGCGCTGCCTTCGCTCATCAAGGCTTACCGCATCCAGGACAAGGCACGCAACGTCGGCTTTGACTGGGAAGAGCGCGAACAGGTGTGGGGCAAGGTGAAGGAGGAAATCAGCGAGTTTGAAGCTGAAGTGGCTGACATGGACAAGGAGAAGGCGGAAGCGGAGTTCGGCGACGTCCTCTTCAGCCTCATTAATGCCGCGCGGCTGTACAAGATCAATCCGGACAACGCCCTGGAACGTACGAACCAGAAGTTCATCCGCCGTTTCAACTACCTCGAGGAACATACCCTGAAGGCAGGACGGAAGCTCACCGACATGACCCTTGCCGAGATGGATGCCATCTGGGAGGAGGCGAAAAAGAACGAAAAGTGAGGGCAGGAGAGGGGAGGGACAGCCGTTTCCTTCCCTTCTGTGCTTGCAAACTCAAGGTAGCAAACATTTGTCAGAAAGGTTGCAGGGGCATCAAACTGAAGGAATTTTCAAGAAAAGAACGGAATATTTGCAACTTTTGTGGTCCTTCCTTTCACATTCTTTGCTACTTTTGTGCCGACGATAAACAAACGAGAATCAATCATTCATCAATTTTAATAACAATTACACTATGGTAAGTTATAAAGAATTGGGCCTTGTGAACACAAGAGACATGTTTGCACGCGCCATCAAAGGTGGTTATGCAATCCCTGCTTTCAACTTCAACAACATGGAGCAGATGCAGGCCATCATCCAAGCTTCAGTAGAAACCAAGTCACCGGTCATCCTGCAAGTGTCAAAAGGTGCACGTAACTACGCCAACCAGACCTTGCTCCGCTACATGGCTGAAGGTGCCGTTCAATATGCCAAGGAACTGGGATGTGAACATCCTGAAATCGTGCTCCACCTCGACCACGGAGATTCGTTCGAACTCTGCAAGAGCTGCGTGGACCTGGGCTTCTCTTCCGTCATGATCGACGGCTCACACCTGCCGTATGACGAGAATGTGGAACTGACCCGTCGCGTGGTAGAATATGCACACAAGTATGATGTCACCGTAGAAGGTGAGCTGGGCGTGCTTGCCGGTGTGGAAGACGAGGTGGTTGCCGAGCATCACACTTACACCCGTCCTGAGGAAGTGGTTGACTTCACCACGAAGACCGGTTGCGACAGCTTGGCTATCTCCATCGGTACCTCACACGGTGCATACAAGTTCAAACCCGAGCAGTGCCACGTTGACCCCGCTACCGGACGTCTCGTTCCTCCTCCCTTGGCATTCGACGTACTCGACGGTGTCATGAAGGAGTTGCCGGGCTTCCCCATCGTGCTCCACGGTTCTTCTTCCGTTCCCCAGGAATATGTTGACATGATCAACCAGTTCGGTGGCAAGCTCGAAGCAGCCATCGGTATCCCCGAAGACGAGCTCCGCAAGGCAGCCAAGTCCGCAGTTTGCAAGATCAACATCGACTCCGACAGCCGTCTGGCGATGACTGCTGCCATCCGCAAGGTATTGGCTGAGAAACCTGCCGAGTTTGACCCGCGCAAGTACCTCGGTCCGGCTCGCGACGAGATGAAGAAGCTCTACATGCACAAGATCGTGAATGTGCTGGGCTCTAACGGCAAATTGGCGAAGTAACAATTTCCAAGCCTCTCCCGATTCCTCCCCTGCGGAGGAACGTGTATAGATAAGGGCGCGAATCAGGCAGAACCGTGAACGGTCTGCGTGGTTCGCGCTTTCGTTTTCTACCAAGTTTATTCCTGCTTGTATGATATTTGGATATAATGTGTAATGTGTCATAAATTCGTTCGGTCATTTGTGACGGAATCCCACAATGACGTCCGATATAAATAATGTAGGGGCGACCCGACCGGTCGCCCCTACATTCGATGTATGCTCGGCATGAGTATTAGCTAACGGGTGCAA